>Ga0116227_10015708_pt1 | contig 11135 bp, 11 predicted proteins | sample S1TSphgellanicum_FD_89693 | JGI IMG/M metagenome (GOLD analysis project Ga0116227, IMG submission 89693) | Host-associated microbial communities from peat moss isolated from Minnesota, USA - S1T2_Fb - Sphagnum magellanicum MG | ecosystem: Host-associated > Plants > Peat moss > Unclassified... | reverse complement strand
ACAACGAATAATCCATTTTAAAAATTATGTTTTTTTTTATTTTTTTTTTTTTTTCCCTTTTCCAAAGTAAGCCTTCAAATGGGGATCTAGATTTTTGTTATTTTTTGTGTTTGGGGTGGGGGGAGGGAAAGAAGACGTGTACTGCAGCTGCCCTTGTACGACAGAAATAGATGAAAAATTGATTTGTAGAAGAATGTCTTGTTTTAAATTCCTGTCCGTAGGTACCTACCAAAAAGCCTGCAATGCATGCCTGAAAGCCAACAGGGTGACTGGGTCAATCACCTACATATAGGTACTCAATTTCCACCCCCCCAAAAAAAAAAAAACCCCAAAAAATTAATAAATAAATAAAATTATTTAAAGAAAATAAAATAAAATTGGCGCATGTTACTATGTGTGATTAACGGCCCCCGTTCCCCACAGCCGCACCTTTTTCCCCGTCGGTGAAAGAAAGAAATAATAAAATAAACGTGTTCCACAAAAGTTAAAAACACCGTCCATGACAAGACTAGGGTAGTAGTGGAACACACACCCGGTCGCCGTCCAATGGACGAGTAACAGACGACAAGTCTTCGCTGCTTTGCTTCGATTTCCTTGTCCCTCAAGTCTTGTCGGTAAAACAGGCTTAGCATTAATTAATAACAGGATTATGTGATTAGCATTGAGTAATGACAGGAGTTCTGTGGTACTACTACCACTCATTAATTACAGGATTAACATTAATTAATTACAGGATTAATGTTAATTAATCTCGGGAGGAGGCTTCTTCGGTTTCCTTCCTTCCTTCCTTCCTCTTCTCGGGTCTCTTCTCTCTCTCTCTCTTCTGTCTCTCGCACGCGAGCTCTGCGTGTGTCTCTTTCTGTGTCTCCTCTCGCCGCGCGAGATTCGTCTGCTGCTCTCACTATAATTCTTCTTTCTCGCATTTATAGCGCAATTTGATGAACACGGTTGGACGACCTGGAATTGGTGATGGTGCAGCTGATTCACTGCCAGAGAAGATCGGTGCAAGAAGATATTCCAGTGGACATCAGCCTGCCATTATTCCTGCTGCAGTGGCGTTGAAGCAGAAGCGTGCCCGCAGAGTTTCTTCTTCTTTTCTGGAAAATAATTGAAGCTGCTGCTGCTGCTGTGGAGGATAATAATCCACCTCCTAGATGCTGAAGAAACAAATTCGGTTTTGTCAGACTAGAATCCTCCAGCATAGAGGAAACCTTGATGAGCCAAGGGAGAAGACCGTAAGAAAAGCACACGACAAAAGGAATTGGACGTTTGTGTTTGGTTGCGCATCTTCTCTCATGTAAGCTTTCTTTTTGACAACTGCAATGCCACCCTTCAGTTATGGATCCGGAGTGTTTTCTGTGAGTGAGCCTGTTTCTTTTTTCTTTTTTTGGTTTTGTTTTGTGATTGCTGGAAGTGAAGATGCATCGTAGGACACACTCCTTTGTTGTAAATCGTTCTGGAAATTATTATATATATCCTCCTTGCAGCCGAAGAGGAGGTTCTGGCAAGAAATATGCTGCAGCGTCCTCTATTATAATCCAGTTTAAACCCTAGCACAACAACACTTGATGCTGCTTTTGGAAAAGGCAAAAAATAAAAAAATAAAATTCCTGATCATCACGCAACAACGCCTTTCTAATTCTTGTTGAATGGATTTTCAGCACCTGGAACGTTGTGTTGGAGAATAGTAGCATTCTTTTTTTCCCCTGGATGTGAGATTTTGAGCTGGACTCTCAGAGACACGACTGAACTTGCACTCCAATTGACGAGATCTTCAGCAGCTCAGAAATGTGGAGAATCATCGCTGAGAATTTGATTTGATCAGATGTTCACATTTCTTCCTACAGCTGACATGAAAAATCTCTTCTTTTCCATGCTTGAATGCAGGGGATAATAACTTCCGGCATTCCAAGTTTGCAACAAAAAGAGTGTTGTTGAAAGGAGTGGATGAATTAGGGTTTGAAGTTCACAGAGATTCTGTGCTTTGTTTGGGGGCAATTGAGGAGGAGGAGGAGGGTGAGGAGAGAACGTGGAGTGAAACATGGCGTTCAATATGACATCACTGTGGTCAATACTGGGATTCATTTCTCTTCTGCGCGGTTTCCTGCCACGTGAGTTCACTGAAATGCTTGAGATGTGGTGGAGTAAATTGCTTCGACCTGCCAAACGCTTCAGTCAGTTCCAAATCCCGGAAAATGAAGGCTCTGGCATGTCGAATGACCTCTACCGTGTGGTGAAACTGTATTTGGGAGCTGCCAACCTGTGTACTGATGCGGATGAGCTGGTTCTTTCTCGGAAGGAGAATGACGACGACATCACCTACAATCTCGCAGGTAAAATGAATAATAATTTTCCATTCTGCCATGATCCTTAGTAGAGAAATCAGGTTACTACTTCCTTTGATGAGAAAATTTGATAACAAATTTGTTGTCAATTTTACTCCATGCAAAGTATTTAGGACCCAGGCAGATTTACAGTTTTGGTCAAGAACTTGGAATAGGAGATTTCTGGCATTCGTGTGTTGTTACTACAAGTTGCAAAGTTCCAGAGCCTACTGTCACCTCACTTTTTTCTCCAATGCAGGAAGGAGGTGCAAGTTAGTTTCTGGACAAGTGGACCAGGGCAGGAAGAAGTGGTCTTAATGAGTTGTTGGAATCTCCTTGCAAATATTACTGTCAATGTCTTTTTGGGAGCACTAGAGTTGTGACTGTTATATCATCTAAGATTGGAATATGTCAATTGCAAGCCTACTTGCAACCTTTTCAAAACATCTGAAACATAGTCTTCTCCAGTTTGGAAATTGTAGTATTGCAAAACAGGTCAGATGTTACAGTTACATTTGAATTGAGGTTTTAGGACTTTCATGAAGACTGTATGAAGAAGGAGAAGCGAACACATGTCTTAAGCAGCGTCTAATATGACTAAGTTCTCTTGCTTGCAGATGGGGAGAGTGTTGTTGATACTTTGGAGGGTGTGAAAGTATGGTGGACCCACTCGATCAAAAGTTTAGGTAAAGATGATGATCAACGAGAAGAGAGTAAATTTGTACTCAAGATGCACAGGAGGAACAAGGATTTTGTGATGAATTCCTATCTTCCTCGTGTTGTTACCCGTGCAATGGAGCATAGACGGCAGCTTCAACAACTTTATCTCTACAGCAATAACTCCAGCTACTGGGAGTGTCATACTTTCAAGCATCCCTCAACATTTGATACTCTTGCAATGGAACCTGGTCTCAAGGCACGTGTCAAGAGTGACTTGCAATCTTTCATTGAGGGTCAAAAGTTTTTCCGCAAGGTTGGTCGAGCATGGAAACGTGGGTATTTGCTTTTTGGTCCTCCAGGTACAGGGAAGTCGAGCATGATTGCTGCTATGGCTAACCACTTGAAGTACAACATCTATGATCTAGAACTCACCCAGGTTTGTACACTGCACCTTGTTAAGTTCTTTTGTTGCACCAGCAGGTTGCATGCATTTATGCACAAATAAGAGTTGTGTGGGGATGTTGCATATGTCAAGTAGATATTGTGCAAGTCGTGGCACATCTTGAGTGGAACCATGACATAATGATGGTCATATTGAACTTGGGGGCTTGTCTCTTCCATCTCCTCATCAGATCATAAAGCAGAACTCTGGTCTTGAGGAATAGGTTTTCATTCTGCTCTTCTACATTTCCCATCTTGTGTAGAGGTTTAGCAATTCACAATGCTTGACTGTGTGAACTACTTCATAAATGTAGGTATATGATAACAGCACTTTGAAGCAGCTACTGGTGAACACAACCAGTAAATCAATTATTGTGATTGAAGACATTGACTGCTCTCTTGAACTGTCTGGGCAGCGCGCAAAAGATGTGGCTCCTCCAGTTGAAACGCCAAATGTCCAAGTTGAAAGTAGGGTTACTTTATCTGGTCTCTTGAATTTTACAGACGGTTTGTGGTCATGTTGTGGTGACGAGCGTATCATTGTCTTTACAACTAACCATGTTGAGAAACTAGACCCTGCTTTGCTGCGTCCAGGGCGAATGGATATGCACATCCACATGTCTTACTGCTGCTTTGAGACATTTAGAGTTCTGTCAGCAAACTATCTGTCAATTGATAGCCATCCATTGTATGATTCTGTGAAAAGCTTACTAGAGAATGGGGTTCTCATTACGCCTGCACAGGTGACTGAGATATTGTTTGGAAACAAAGATGATCCAATTGCTGCATTAGAAGCTCTCATCGTTCGCTTGAAAGAGAAACCAGCAGAGGATGCTAAGAAAACTGGAAATGATTTGAAGAAGGAGGTAGTTGCTGATGCTGTCACGAGGGAGAAAGTTGAAGAGGATGTGAAGGAGAATCAGCATGGGCTCAAAAAAGAGATCCCAGAAAGCATGAAGGATCATGCAGACCAAGGAAAGGAAGGCAAACCGGAGAATGGAGTGGATTCGAAGAAGGAATATGTGGGGACTTTAAAGGAAATTGTTGATACTTGGAAGGAGAATGGAGTAAGTCTGGAGAAGATTGTAGATGGGTTTGCAAAGACTCTTCCAGAATCCACATCCTGCAAACAGTACCAGTTGCCGATAGCTTTGCAATCTTAGAAGGTAATGTGGGTACTTGGATGTGAATCTGCAATGGTGATGGTATTATCAGGCACTCCAGCCCCTACTACATACATGCCATCTGCACCAATTGCCGCTTCAGGAGAGGACGAGCACAGGAGAGGTATCCTTCTGACATTGAATTTGAGGATGAGATGACAGAAAGTCAGGATTTTGAAGCCTTGCTGCTATAGCATTCTTAAGATAAGACAGTCCCCTTTGGGCAACAGACACATTTGAGAGGCCAGTGCAAGCAGCAGTAACACCAAGTATAGAATTGTCACCAAAGTATGTAAAAATTCCAAGTATAGAATTGTCACCAAAGCTATGGTGACAAGAAGCTTTTCTTTAAGATATTGAATTCAACCTTATAGACAAAGCCAGTGTTGTACTGTTGTAGAAGTGATTCTCACTGTTTGGCTTTCTCTTTTCAATGCCAAATGGTTGAATGTATCAGAGCTGTAGAAGTCTTGAACCAACAACAACAGACATAGGTCACAGAGCTGGGACAAGGTGAAAGGTTTGGACCAGTGTTGGTCTGGTAACAACATATTGTGATACCAGCTGGTACTGGTATTATACTGGTACCAGACTTCTTGGGTCATACCAGACTGGTTTGGTATTTGATATAAGTGTTCATACCAATATTGATACCAATCTTTGACCCTATATACCAGACCAACATTGGTTTGGACTTTTGACGTAGATTATGCACAATTGTAAGGTGCAGTCTAGCTAGGAAGGATACACTGGATCCCATATCAATGGTAAGATTAAGTATTGTACGCTAAATTATAGATGGGTCTTGAATGAGTGACCTCTGACAGTGAATAGAGCTTCTTCAAAGATGAATAGAGCCCACTGCCAAAAGGAAGCAAGAGGCAGTACCCTTCTGGAGGTAGAAGAGGAGGTTCTCAGCTCAGTTATATATGCTTGGTCTATATGGAACTTAACACCCAATTGTTCATTTTGTTCCTGTACTGTGCTGGATCTGTGAATGTGGTTGGTCACCAGGCGGCAGTTGGGTGCAATCAGGTCAATGGAGGAAGTGCCACTTGAGAGAGAGAGAGAGAGAGAGAGAGAGAGAGCAAGAGCAGAGTTAGGGATTAGCCAGGAAGTGGCATGACCTCTGGAGCATGTCTTCTTAACCAGTGTTGGGTGGGTAATTTGATTTTGTTAATAATCATTGGTTCTGATTCTTCAAGCATTTCAGAATCAGAGAACCAGTGAAGAGTGGGAGTCACATTGTGACATCTGGTAAGTGAGACTCGGGTTCCAAGTAGAAATTTAATAATAAAATTTCAAAATTTGGCAAAATAATATATGACATTATATTCTATTTAATGGATCATGTTACGTGGGATTAAAAATACCATACATAATGTGTTGAGAATGGTCCCAAAGTGATACCAAGACCAACTCCTACTAAAATTTGTGGAAAATGCACACTTAGCATAATGGCGAAACATGTTTATCCAAATTAGCATTTCATGAAAAAATATGTGAATATATTACACAATATCATATTATTAGCGCTTGAAGTGGAGTGAGGTCAGGGGAATGTGTGATCAGCACTACAAAGCTCAAAATTGTTGTGACAAATTATCTTGGTAGGTGACCCAAAGGTAGTTATGAATCAAGGAAATGGAAATAAAATTTGAATAAATGCTTTTCCTTATGAATTTTGTTCTTTTTAAAGAGATCCTCTATTTCTCATAAAGAAAATCAAGAGTAGTGTTCTTCTTTCTTGAAGGAACCCTCAATATTAGTAGAGAACCAACTAAAGGAATTGAATTCCACACAATATAGTCCCCAATATTTGTTACACCATCAATTAGTACCTCATCATAAAAATCCAAAAATCGCGTATGATTAATCCTATCAATCATCTCCCATGGCCCCACCTCACACAATTAAGAGCATGTGCAACATTTGACATTGTTACTACCTTTGTCCTTGTAGTTGTGACAATGTGTTTCATAGACTTCAAAAAATGAGAGCTACAAAGCTTTTTAAAAATTGTTGTGATTGTTACAATCAAATAATGGCAAGAGTGATGATGGTAGGTTAAAAGAATGGGAACTCCATAATGGGTCTTTCTTGTTTCTTTGAAAATGTTTCCTTGGCTTCATGACACACACATATTAGTGGCAAACGTGGATTGTTGTCATGTAGCCATGTAGCAAGCCATCTCTAACATGTGGTCAAGCTTTCAAAATGAAAATCGGAATAACACCAAATTGTAAATATATATGTAGTAGGCTTATAAAATTAGATCAAGAGGTGGATGGAGCAAAGCATAACATATGTATGGATTACATCAGTAAATTGCACATGATGGAATAAAAATTTTGTCAAGGCCTTTCAAGCAATTTGGTACAAAGAAAGTTAAAAAGGTTTCAAAACAAGTTTTCCAAATATGCAAATGTAGATGAATTGGGGAGGATACAACTGCATTGATTGTGTCGCTGGCAGGTTTCAATTTGGCCATGGCCGTTAAGCCTTTCAACAATATTGGTTGTAAGTTTAGTTTGAAATATTCAATTGCTTCTGTTGAATGAGGATATGGCTCCAGGATCACTACAATAAAATAAAGATGTTGAGAATAAAACAATGGTCGAAAGATAGGAGAAGCAAAAGAGAAGAGCTTGGTTATATTTGAATAATTTGATTTAACTTAAAAATTTGATGACCAACAAAAAAAAAATCAAAATCATGAAATTTGAGAAAGAGAATGACAATCCAAAATACCTGTGGGGAAGAAAAACTTGATTTCTTTCTCCGCAAGTGTAGGGTTATCACTACCATGGATTGCATTCATTCGACCATCAATACCATAAATTGCTCTAATTCTGTAATCATATATTTCAAAGATGTCAAATGCATGTATACTTGTGGAATGTATTTTTGAAATTATGGGTGGGTTTGTAAGCCTAACAATGGACCAAAAAAATGACATAGGAAAAAAGGTTATATTCACGTTTGAGGAGCTTCTCTACGAGCCCGGTTTGAATCTTTTGGGCCAATCAGTGCTCGAAAAGCTCGACAACAATTATCCCTTACAAGCACCATCACGTGCACAGACCGACTGCCATACACCAAAACATACAAAACAAATATGAAGAGTACAATCAAGATGGAAAAGATTATTAGAAGTATGAAAGACAATAAGGCAATTTTTATCTTACAAAACCCCTAATATGTGACTTTCTTATTTCACTTGGGGGACACAACATGAGAAAAATGCATGCAAGAGCACCTTATCATAAAGCGAATGAGGGTCTCAAAGTATGGCATCTTGGCATGAGCTTGATAGAATTGCTCGGCTCTCACCCTTGTGAACTACAAAATTAGTTGCTTAGACAAAATGTCATTTTGTTGAGCACTTTCAAAATTTAACCAAGTACAAATACGTGTTAAACAATGTGCTTGTATGTTGAAAATAAGATGACAAAGAAACAACTTGAAAAGGTCCAATGAATGCAAATGTAACATTGGAACAACACAAAACCTTCATGGACCAAATACTTGTACCACCAAAGGAGTAACAAGCACTAACTAGTTGCAGCCAGAAAACTTATGTAAGTTATGGGTGTTTGACTAGATATGTTTCACATGAAGGAAAAAAGGGCTCCACATACATCCATGATTTTGCCTTTGCTATTACCAATGAATAGAGTGTAGCAATTCCATCAACCAAAGTCTACATGCTCCGCTTCATATTTGACACATGTTAGAGTAAGCATGGTACATCTAGACTTGATGTACATTGCAAAACACCCATAATGTACACATCTTTGATTTGTTGGTTAACACTACTCCTCATCAATTTGTAGAAATTCCAAAAGTCAAACTTTCTATTTTAGTAGCGATAATTTCTTTTCAAACCCCATATTTTGTTTTTTCAAAATAAAAGGACTAATTACAAAGAGAAGACAACATCTACAAATTTTTCTCATACACAATAGTATATTTTACAACCTTTTGGGCAACTCTCAAACAAAAATGTCTAATTGCTTTGGATTTCCATATATATCCATTAAGCTTTCAATGCAAACCAACATGAATACTAAAGGTTCAATCACAATTTGTGAATACAAAGTGCTCCATTTGATTTAGCCTAGATTATGAAAATGATGTCATCAAGAAAAATTCAGCAATCATCCACATCATGAAGCAAATGACAAAATTGAATCTAAGGTTGTACTAAATGGATATGAAAATGAGAATTAAGCTTTGTATAACTTTTAAGACTTAGCCAACCTTTGAAATCCAAAGATGCCAAAGGTTAAAGTTGAATCGAAAAATGAATAAAGAGGATGTATCTAATCAAAAAAATTCATGAGAAAACCAAATGAATTATGAAAGCATCATGAATAGTGTTTCTTGTTTTGGTGAGTTTTTGCATTGTGGCAACAACTTTTGGGGGAAAAATTGGAGGTTTAAAAAAATTTCCAATGCAATTTCAACTAAATTTAGTGTTTTGTTGACATCTATCACCACTTTTTCAACCTCACAAAATTGAAGAACAAAAAATCCCTGAGATTCATGAAGTCCTTCTTCAATCCAAGAACACAAAGCTTCTCATACCTTGAATCTGCCTTCAGCAATGACATTGAAGCCGAAAATGTGGATCATATGACATATAGCTGATTTGTAACCCACTCTCATGGCATCCGGCTTGATGATGCATAGTGTTGAGTCCATTGGAAACAAAGCACTTGTAATCCTCACCATTTTGCTGGCTTTTTGGTCCTCTTGTAGTCGGGTTTGGGGCCAGATCCTCCAAAGCTTGCTTAAGCTTAATCAACCTAATCCACCTGCTGAACCTCGCTAAATTGATCTCTTGAGCCATGGACAACTTAGGATGCAGCAAAAGTTTCCAAGGAGTTTGCAATGCAACTAGATGCACACTCTTTCTATCAATTGGGGAAGAAACTCAGAAAACAAACTTGAAACAAAAAATGAAGCCTAAAAATCAATGATATCAAGAGAATCAAAAGAAAGAAAAGAGAAAAGAAATGCGGCATGTGGCGAAAGCAAAGCAAAACAAAGCAAACAAAACAAAACAAAACAAAACCTTGAGAAGCTTTTGATTAAAAAATATATTGGCAACTAAACCTTCAAAATTTGAGTCGATCAAGCCCCCACAAAAATAGTGGTGAGTAAAATAACCTCCTCCATTCAGGCTCCACTCCAACCCTACATTAGGAACAGACCAAAAACCCTTTGAAATCTGGTGCTTGTCCACAACACTGCTACAAGTGCATCCAGATACAAATGGAGTTCACAAGAAAGAAAGCCATGATGCTACTACACTGGCGGAGCAGGTCTTTGTGGGTAGTTATTGTTGGCCTTGCCTACCTATCAAGGCAAAGGATATTGTGTTTAGATTCATTATAGAGTATAAGTAGCTTAATGGATTTTGGCCCCTACAAAATAGCTCTATTTTTATATGAGGATTTTTTGAAAGATGATATTTTAGCTTGTGTTGAAACTTGAGATTAGCTACAGAGTTATAATGTCTTGAAGGATTTTGGTTTCTTTTAGAGGATTTTTTGAAGATTATATTTTTGCATGGTGAAATATTTGAGTTTCCATAATAATTCTTCTTTTGCCTTAAGATAATACTTTTTCATGTAAATGGCAAGGCCACAGTGTAATTGACACACCCCTTGGTTAGTTAGCTTCCTTGCAAGTTAGTTAGTTAGTTAGTTTTGGTCTCTTGTGAAGGAAACTAGTCAGTTATTTCATTTCATCTTTACTTTGGATAAATTTGCATTTTAGAACTACAACAGGAATTAAATATATTTGCATTCAATATAACCCAGTGTTTTTGTTTTGTGAATTCTTGGTTTGTAGCCAAAGTGGTGATCATCCCTAGGAAGATTTAGCCAAATCTGGCTATAAACCAGAAATAAAGTACAAATCTTGAATCATCCTTTTATATGTTTGGCTACATGGTGAAAACTAAATATATGAAATCGGGTGATTTTTTCTTTTTTTCGCTTTTTTTTCTTTGAATTTTGAAAAAAAAAAAAATTGGCAAAATTTTGCCAGTAAAAAAAACACTGATATTATATCATAAATATGAATCTTGGTTCAAACATTAGATTTGGGTTCACCAGGGTAATACATGAAATCTCAATCTGTCTTGAATGCAACATATGAGTTTTGATGCACAGGCCTTTCAATGTCACTTTTGTATCAAAATTTGTATGACAAAGTATAAATATATCTCCATAATTAGTTTATATATGGGTGAAAATTTTACCTCGGCAAAAAGACTCTCTTTCAAAATTAAAACTAATTCCATAAAATACCATTATAATTTGAATGCACATACATTTTTAAAGGTCATGTATAACTTCCCATTTGTGGGATATACATTGAATTTGTAATCATAACTTTTTGATCACTTTGTATGTATGAATGTATGTATATATATATATATATATATATATATATATATATATATATATATATATATATTTTTTTATATGTTATAAAAATTTTTATTATATATATATTAAATGAGAGTGAAATT
>Ga0116227_10015707_pt1 | contig 11136 bp, 5 predicted proteins | sample S1TSphgellanicum_FD_89693 | JGI IMG/M metagenome (GOLD analysis project Ga0116227, IMG submission 89693) | Host-associated microbial communities from peat moss isolated from Minnesota, USA - S1T2_Fb - Sphagnum magellanicum MG | ecosystem: Host-associated > Plants > Peat moss > Unclassified... | reverse complement strand
GCGCCAGCACAAACAGCAGCAGCGTCAACGCCACCGTCGTCTGGTTCACGCGAAGCCACTCGCGATACACGAGTACAATTCCCGCCAGTGCCGCAAACGCCCGCAGCCAGCGAAGTGTCGCCGTTCGTGCCGAAACTGCCGCGCCTGCGCTCATACGGAAATTTTACGGCCACTGTGCCACTGTAGTAGGAGAGCCCTTCCTTGAAGACCATCCTCATCGTCGACGACGAGTCACAGATCACGCGCATGCTGCGCACCTCGCTGCAGTCCAGCGGCTACTCCGTGGTCACAGCGAATAACGGCCTCGAAGGCCTCGAAAAATTCCGGGCCGCGCCCGCCGACCTCATCATCACCGACCTCGCCATGCCGGAGATGAACGGCCTCGAGCTCACCCAGGCCATCCGCAAAATCAGCGCCACGCCGATCATCGTGCTCAGCGTGCGCGACACCGACGCCATGAAAGTCACCGCGCTCGACGAAGGCGCCGACGACTACCTCACCAAACCCTTCAGCATGCCCGAGCTCCTCGCCCGCGTGCGCGTTCACCTTCGCCGCCACACCGCGGAAGAGCCCGAAGCCACGCACCTCGAAGTCGGCGATGTTCTCATCGACACCGACGAGCACACCGTCCGCATCGCCGGCGAGCTCATCCACCTCACGCCCAAGGAGTTCGATCTCCTGCTCCTCTTCGCCCGCAATCCCAACCGCGTCCTCACGCACAAGGTGCTGCTTCGCGGCGTCTGGGGCCCTGCCGGCGAAGACCAGCCTGAGTACCTCCGCGTCCTCATCGCGCAGCTCCGCAAAAAAATCGAACCAGCCGAAGGCGCCCGCTACATCGAAAGCGAACCCTGGGTAGGCTACCGCTTCCGCCCCAACGACGAACCGTCCGCTTAATCCAACGGAAGCGTCCTCCTGAGCGCTGTGCGAAGTCGAATGGACGAAGGATCTCTGTATTTCTGCTGCACGACCGCTCAGGACATCCATCGAGACCTCCGTGTCACTCCGTTAACTCCGTCTCTCCGTGTTTGCCTTTCCCTCGGTCGCCGCACACCAAAACTTACGACTTCTTAACGCCAATCCAGCACAATTCCAACGCCCAAACATTATCTAATGTTGATTTGGAGTTCCCGCACCTATGAAAGTTTCCGACATCGTCCTCGGCCGACCTCTCGCCACCCACGAAGAACATGCAGAACACATCGGCGTCGCCGCCGGCGTTCCCATCTTCGGCCTGGACGGCCTCACGTCGGCCGCCTACGGACCGGAAGCCGCCATGGCCCTCCTCATCCCGCTCGGCCTTTTCGGCGTCATGCACTACCTGCTGCCGATCTTCGCTTGCATTCTCACGCTGCTGGTCATCCTCTACTTCAGCTACCGCCAGACGATCACCGCCTACCCCAACGGCGGCGGCAGCTACACCGTAGCCAGCGAAAACCTCGGCTCCGGCGCCGGCCTGCTCGCCGCTGCCGCGCTCATGATCGACTACATCCTCACCGCCGCCGTCGGCATCTCCGCCGGCGTCACCGCGCTGGTTTCCGCCTCGTCCGAGTCTCCGAAGTGGGGCCCGATCCTGCACTCGCACCAGCTCCTGTTCTGCCTCATCATCCTCGTCGTCATCGCCATCGTGAACATGCGCGGCGTCAAGGAGTCCGGCTTCGTCTTCATGCTCCCGACATTCCTCTTCGTCGGCACGCTGCTCCTCACCATCGGCCTCGGCATCTATCACATCGTCGTGACCGGCGGTCACCCCACCGCGCTGGCCAACATCCCTCCGCCCATCGCCGACCCCATCACCTCGCTCAAGCCCATGCTCCTGCTCTGGCTGCTCATGAAGGCCTTCTCCAACGGCTGCGCGGCCATGACCGGCGTGGAAGCCGTCTCGAACGGCACGACAGCCTTCAAGGAGCCGCGCTCCAAAAACGCCAACCGCACGCTCACGGTCATCATCGGCATCCTGATCATCCTGCTCGCGGGCCTCTCCTACGTCGCCCGCGCCTACAGCATCACCGCGATGGACCCCGACGCCACCAACTACCAGTCCGTCCTCTCCATCACCGTCGCCGCCGTCTTCGGACGCGGCGGCTTCTACTTCCTTACCATGGGCTCGGTCCTCGCCGCACTCTCGTTCTCCGCCAACACCGCCTTCGCCGACTTCCCGCGCATGGCCCGCGCCATCGCCGCCAAGGACTACTTCCCGCACGTCTTCCTCGTCCGCGGACGCCGTCTGCTCTTCTCGCACGGCATCTACGCGCTCACCGGCTTCACCGCGCTCATCCTCATCCTCTTCAACGGCGTCACGGACCGCCTCATTCCGCTCTACGCCATCGGCGCCTTCCTCGCCTTCACCCTCTCGCAGGCCGGCATGGTCAAGCACTGGATGAAAGAGAAGCAGGAAAAGGGCCGCCACCTCAAGATGTTCCTCAACGGCCTCGGCGCCGTCGCCACCGGCGCCACGCTCGTCGTGGTGCTGGTCACCAAGTTCATGTCCGGCGCCTGGGTCACGGCGATCCTGGTGCCGTTCATCATCGGCATCATGATGATGATCAAGCGCCACTACACGCGCGTGAACCTCGAAACGGTCGACCCCGCCCCGCTCCGCCTCTCCGGCCTCGAACAGCCCATCGTCGTCATCCCCATGGCGCGCTGGGACAAAATCACCGAGAAGGCCATGCGCTTCGGCATGCTCATGTCGCCCATCGTCAAAGTCGTGCACGTCGACTCCGAAGACACCGACGCTCTCGGCGCGGTCTGGAACGACATGGTCCTTGGCCCCGTCCGCGCCGCCAACATGCCCGAGCCCGAGCTCATCACCGTCAAGAGCAGCTACCGCACCATCCTCTCGCCGCTCATGGACTACGTCCTCAAGCTCGAGGACGACAACCCCGGCCGCAAGATCGCCGTCCTTCTGCCCGAGCTCGTCGTCCGCCGCTGGTGGGAGAACCTGCTCCACAACCAGCGCGTCCAGATCCTCAAACTCATGCTCCTGCTCAAGGGAAACCAGCGCATCGTCGTCGTCAACATCCCTTGGTATCTGTAACTTAAACACCCCAACCCCACCCCACCAAGGGTCGTCATCCTGAGCCGCAGGCGAAGGATCTCCGTATTTTGTAGCGGCAATTCGCCGAAAATTCGCAACATATCTCGTTGCGACTGGTTAGACCTTGAAGTATCCTTTACCCTCAACCTTCTTTTCTGAACAACTCATGCACGACGGTTTTAGGAGATCCTCACCGATGCGCCCTTCTGCCCTTGTCTTTCGTCTCTCCTCTGTTTGTTCTCTCGCCTCAGCGCTCGTGCTCACCGGTTGCGGCATGGCCGGAGGCACAGGCTCAGGCTCCGGCAGCGGCGGTGGTGGCTCCTTCGGCGCCTTCACGCTCAAAGGCCAGGCCCACGGCGGCCGCCAGCCTGTAACGGGAGCGACCGTCTCGGTCTACGCCGCCGGCAACACCGGCCTCGGCAGCGCCTCGCAGCTCATCGCCTCGACCACCTCGGACTCCAACGGCAACTTCTACTTCGGCACCTCGGCCGGCAACGCCATCACCTGCCCGTCCACCACCTCCACCACCGCCAGCGAGATCCTCTACATCGTCGCCAGCGGCGGCCAGCCCACCACGGGCCTCACCAATCCGCAGTCCATCATGATCGCGCCCATTGGCGACTGCCGCACGCTCGAAAACGCCCAGCCCTTCATCGCCATCAACGAGGTCTCGACCGTCGCCGCCATGGCCGCGATGGCGCCGTTCTTCAAGCCCGACACCGTCAACGGCGGCGGCAGCTTCGGCACCACGGCCACCAACATCCTAGGCCTCACCAACGCCTCGGCCACCGCCACCACCCTGCTCAACGCCGTGAACGCTCCGGCCAGCACGCTCTTCACCGGCGCTTCGGGCTACACCGTCAGCGGCGGCTCGGACTCCAGCATTACCGGCGCGACCGTCACCATCCTCGCCGAACAGACCAAGGCGCTGCTCGAAGCCAACGTCCTCGCCGCCTGCGTCAACACCACCGGCACTGGCTCCACGCAGTGCAACACGATCTTCTCCAACGTCAACGGTTCCGGCACCGCCGCGCTCGACACCCTCCAGGCCGCCTACTACATGGCCGTCAACCCCACCGACGGCGGCAATATCGCCACCGTCTACGGCCAGGCCGCCCCGCAGGCGCCCTACCAGCCCGCGGCTTCCTCGGTCACCGACTGGACCGAAGGCCTCGAGTACGCCACCAACAGCCTCGGCACCGCTACCGCCGGCACCGGCAACTTCGCCGCCTACCTCATGGGCGAGCCCGAGTACCTCGCCGCCGACGGCCAGGGCAACATCTGGATCGGCAACTACACCTCCGGCGCCAACACCTCGAACGCCACTGTCAGCTCCATCACCGAGCTCAGCCCCACCGGCATCCCGCTCAAGCAGGGCCTCGTCGGCGCTTTCGGCAAGACTTCCGGCATCATCATCGATCCCTTCGGCAACGTCTTCGTCGCTGACGTGCTGAACGGTCGCACGGTCGAGTACACCACCAGCGGCGCTACCAGCACCTTCGCTACCGGCTCGGGCACCTATGCTCTTGCCAGCGACGGCTCGGGTAACGTCTTCGTCGCGAACAAGACAGCAGGCACCATTCAGGAAATTCCCGCAGGCAGTGCTTCCGGCACCACGCCGACAGCCATCAACACGTACACGGCAAACTACGCCGCCATGGCGTTCGACAGCTACGCTAACCTCTGGCTCGCGAACGGTACGGGCATGACGGAGTTCCTCAAGGCCAATAACTACACCTCAGGCACAACGTCGGCAACGACCGGTGCCTACGAGACCATCGCCATCGACCCCAGCAACAATGCCTGGGCCGCGATCTACGGCACCACGACCGGCGCCGTCACCAAGTTCCCTGCCTCCAACACAGCTTCTGTAGGCGCAGGCACCAGCTACTCGGATGCCACGGGCATTTACGACAATAAGCAGGTGCTGTCCGATAGCGCCGGCAACATCTTCCTCGCCAACTCGCACACCACCACCGGCGGTCTCGTCGAGTTCAACAACTCCGGCACGCTCGTCTCACCGGCGGCCGGCTTCGGCGGCCACAACTACAGCTATACCTACGGCGAAACCATCGACCAGGCCGGCAACGTCTGGGTCAGCGCAGGCAACGCCAGCTCCTCTACGGTAAAGGCCTACATCCTCGAGATCGTCGGCGTCGCCGCACCAACCGTGGCTCCGCTGGCCGCGCAGCTGCCCGTGTCCCCGTCCGCGCCGGGAACCACTAAGCCCTCGCTGCTCTTCAGCAGCCTGCCTTCAGCCTTTGAAACCGTCGGCGCGGCCTTCACCTACTCGCCCGTCGTCAGCGCTTCGAACCCCGCCACTGCGACCGGCACCTTCTCGCTCACCATCAACGGCACCACGATCTGCGCCGTCGCGGGTCCCTTCGCAGCCGGTTCCACCATCACCTGCCCGGTCGGCGCCACCACACTCCCGGTCGGCACCTACACGCTCGCGGCGGTCTACAGCGGCGACGCCACCTACGCGCCGTCCAGCACGCCCATCTCGTTGAACGTCGAACCGGCCACCGCGACCATCACCAACGCGGGCATGACCGGCCACGCCGTCAGCGGCAGCGCGCCCATCATCGGCGCCACCGTCACCCTCTGGGCCACGGCCAACAACGGCATCCCCGTCACCTCCAACCCGACCACCCCGGTCGACGTAGGCGCGGGCTATTACAACGGTCAGGCCACGCTGCTGGCGTCCACCACCAGCACCGCCTCCGGCTTCACGCTCCCGGCCTTCGCCTGCTCCGACCCCGACCAGCTCTACATCACGGTCTCCGGCGGCGAGACGAGCGGCACGGTCAGCAACTCGGCCATCCTGCTGCTCGCGGCGCTCGGCAAGTGCTCCACGGCGAGCGCGCTCTCGCCCTACGTGAATGAAGTCACGACCGTCGCCGCAGCCTACACGCTCGCCGGCTTCACGACGATCTACAACGGCAACGTCCACATCACGGCCTCGGCCAACAACTACGCCACCTCCACGCAGACCACCGGCACCATGTACCACCCGGTCGGCCTGCAGCACGCCTTCCTCAACGCCGCCAACCTCGCAGACGTCACCACCGGCCTCGCCAAGACCGCGCTCGCAGGCTACCCGGTTTCGGTTCCCACCAATAGTTCAGCGCCGGTCACGTCCACCGTTTCGCCTATCCTGCCTACGGCCTTGCTCAACTCCGTAGCGAACACGTTTGCCGCCTGCACTCAGACGGCCGGTAACTGCTCGGCGATCCTCGCCGCGGCCGTTCCGCTCAGCACAGCGACCACGCTGCCGGTTCCCACCACCATCCTCGGCGCAGCGCTCAACATCGCGCGCAACCCATACATGAACGGGGCAGGCAAGGCAGCCACCTGGCTCGGACTCGCCAGCGGCGGGAGCGCTCCTTATTCGCCTGTCATCACTCCCACGAATGCTGGCACTACAACCGCAACGCCGCACGATCTCACCGCGGCCATCTTCTACCCGAAGAGCACCTACGGCAACCTCTATGGCTTGTCCGCTACGCTTGATGCCAACGACAACTTCTACACGTTGTCGGAAGAAAGCGCGGCTTCGCCTTACGTCTACGAGATGACCGGCAACGCCAGCAACGGCGCAAACCTCTACACCCACCAGTACTGTGCTGCCGGCACTGCGGGCTCTCCCGGATATCCGACCTGCGCCGAAACCGTCGTTGGCGGCGAAGGCCTTGCCGCCGATCAGCTCGGCAACCTGTGGATGGTCGGAAACGGTACAACGACCACCACGGGGACCTATGCTGTAACGCAGTCCGCCCTCTACCAGCTCAACGCCTCTACCGGAGCCTTCAACAGCCCTGTAACGGCCGGAGCGCAGGAGTCGGTCTACTACGCCTATGGCTACTCCGCATGGGCGATCGCGCTTGATCAGAAGAACGATATCTTCATCGGGGAAACCGCCAGCGCCGACCTCGTCTACGAGTACGTCAACGCCAGCGCAACACCTACGACCTCCTTCAGCTTCGCCGCTGCGACGCTTCCCAAGACCGTAGCTAACTGCCACGCCTACTCCTATCAGGTGCAGTTTGACGCGCAGGGCAACCTCTTCTGCTCAGGCGAGTCGTCCACGGCAAACACGAACTTTGTCACGGTTCTGCCCAACCAGTCGCTCACCTCCAGCACGTACCCAGGGGTCGCCACCAGCGGGGCCTATCCGCAGTCCTACATCACCTACTCGGGCACGACCGCTCCGTCGGTTGCCACCACGGGTGACGTAGGCTACGGCGTGGCCGTCGACTCCCTCGGCAACGTCTATGAGGGTTCCAGCACGGCAACCGCAGGCGCTACCACCGACGGCCTTAACGTCCTGCTGCGCAGTGGCATGACTTACACCAACAACATCATCACCGCGCTGTCGTATTCGTCGTCGTCATTCATCAACGGCGCTGCGGCCAGCACGACCAACGGCCTGGTGAACACAGCGATGATTCGTCCTGAGGTGCTTTCGCAGGATGGTGACGGCGCCATTTTGGTTCCCGATGCCTACCTGGATAGCCTCGTGCGCGTCTATGGCCCCACCGGAACCTCGGTGCTGGTCTACTATCCCTGCTACGGCAACAACTGCGCCGCACCCTATGCCTCTGGCACGGGTATTTACGGCGCGCATCAGGCGGTCACCGACGGAACCGGCACCATCACCGTCATGTCGACGTCCTCTGGCTTCGCGCAGTTCTTCGGCATCGGTACCCCGTCCTTCCCGCTGTTGCAGGCCGGCCACCCCGCCCAGATGCCCTAACCTCACGAAATCAACAAAATGGCCGATCCCCCGTTACGGAGATCGGCCATTTCTTTTGTCACTCCCTAGGTGAACTCTACCCCTTTCTTTTCTGATACTTGCAAGCAAACACTGCTCCAAATCGCCTTTCCTGCTCATATCCTCTTTCTTTTCCGATACTTGGCCCAGAATAGCCTCATGAGCCTTTGTTTTCAAATAATTACAAAAATCGGGGGAGGGGGGTACTTAAAAGCCTGAATCCTGACCCCACGCCACTCCTGCTATACTCGCGTGTGCACCGCTGTGTGCGTCACAGCCGCCGAATTTCAAGGAGATTCCCTTATTCCACCGTTAGACAAACGCTCCGCCAAATCCTTTATCCGCACCAACGAACGCATTCGCGCGCGCGAAGTCCGCGTCATCGACGACAACGGCGACCAGCTCGGCGTCATGCCGCCGTTCGAGGCCCTCAAGATCGCCCGCGAGCGATCCCTCGACCTCGTAGAAATTTCGCCCAACGCCGTTCCGCCCGTCTGCAAAATTCAGGACTACGGCAAATTCCTGTACGAAAAGGAAAAGTCCGACCGCGCTGCCCGCAAGAGCCAGAAGGTCATCGTCATCAAGGAAGTCAAGTTCTCGGTCACCGTCGACGAGCACGACTACCAGACCAAGAAGAACCAGGCGATCCGCTTCCTCGGCGACGGCGACAAGGTCAAGGCCAGCCTCCGCTTCAAGGGTCGCCAGATGGCCCATCGCGATCTCGGCTACAAGATCATCAACCGCCTCATCACCGACATCGGCGACAACGGCATCGTGGAGTTCATGCCGCGCATGGAAGGCACCACGCTCCACGCCATCCTCGCGCCCAGCAAAAAGGCTCCCGCTCCCGCCGCGCCAAAGCCCAAATCCGAAGCGCCCGCAGCAGCCGCGCCTGTCGAAACACCAGCCTCGTAACGCGCTCACACGACAAAGGCCGCAGAGAGTTTCTCTGCGGCCTTCGTTTTTTTGCCGTGCTCAGCGCTCAAGACCCCACTCATTGATCCAGTGGAAGCCGCGCTCCTCCAGCGGATAGTGCGTCGGCAGTGGAACGCGCGTAAGCTGCAGGACTCCATTGTTCGCGGCATCTTTTCCGGTAGGCGTCAGCGTCAGGTGCATCGGATCGGTTTGTGTGACGGCGTATTCGGAGGAGTCGTGGCCCGCGCATCCGACGCGCATGGTGTGCTTCTTGTCGTCGTAGTGCACGCCGCCGCGCCAGAGCACGGTATCTGCCGAACGCAGCATCGCGCGGCCGGTTTTCTCCACGATGATGTCAGCGAGCGGCACGCCATCGCCCGTAACGAAAGGCTTGCTCGCCGAGTCAACGTGCCAGATACCCATGAAGGGCGAAGGGTGCAGCGCAGTCTCATGCTGCCGATGCACGGCTTGCCCAAGGTCGATGCCGGTAAGGAGCACGACGAGCGCGACCATCACCGCGGTGACGATTGTCTCGACACGCATACCGTACCGGCGCGCCGGTCGCATCCAGCCGCCGGAGGGCGCAGTGGGTTTGTGCAGGATGAAGTAGCGGAAGAGCGAGCGCATATCGGGCACGACGTAGACCAGCGCCATCAGCAGCAGGTGTGTGGCGTAGAGCTTTACCGGGACGTCGAAGAAGTAGTTGTAGAGCACGACGTTCGACACCACGAACGCGGTGAAGAGAGCGCCGAGCAGCGCGGTGCGGCGGAACAGGATGAGAAGGCCCGCGAGGACTTCTGTGGCTCCGCAGATCATCTCGTAGACGGGGTTGAGGCCGATGGTGGACCACAGCAGCGTCATCGGCGAGAGGTTGCCGAACGGCTCGTTCAGCACGGCGAGCGACGGTGGAGGCATCTGTAGCGGAAACACCTTCGCCAGGCCGTAGTTCAGCATGGAGTAGCCGAGTGTGAGGCGCAGCGTGAAGCGGAACCAGAAGTAGAGCTTGCGGTAGTTGCGACTCTTGCGGTCGAGCGCGGTCCAAACCAGCGTGGCAACGATGGCTGTAACGAGCATCACGCCGACGGCGATCCACGCAATGGCGGTATCACCGGAGCCGGTATCGTGCAGCTTCGCGCCGATGCCTTGCACGTGGAACATGTGCTGCGCGAGGTACTGGCCGGCGTGCGCGAACGGCCACGAGAGCCAGTTCTCCAGGAATTCGCCGACGTGAAACGGTATGACCTCCCAAATGGTCGCGTTGCCGCAGCAGAGCGCGTAGATCATGAAGTAGCAGAAGGCAAAACGGAAGGAGAGGCGCGTGAGGGGCTTCCAGTAGACGGGCGTATCCTGCGCTGCGTCTGCGGCGACAAAGGTTTCTTCAGGCATGACTGGATTTCTCTCCAACGTGCATTGAGTTCCCGGGGATGGTTCGATTGTAGGGAGATTACGCAGGAGGTCAACGCGAAGTTCCGGGGGTCTGGTGGCAGGAAGCTACAAGAGGGTGCTTACTGCGGATCGCCGAGCGTCTTCAGCGCGGCCAGCGCGGCCTGGTGTCCGCACATGCCGTGCACGCCGCCGCCCGGAGGCGTGGACGAGCTGCACAGGTAAAGCGAGGGATTGCTGGTGCGATAGAGCTTCGCGGTGGGGCGCGAGATGAGTTGCGGCAGCGTCATCGCGCCGCCGGAGATGTCGCCGCCGGCGAGGTTCGCGTTCCACTTGGCGAGGTCGGCGCTGCAGCTTGCGCGCCGTGCGAGGATGACATCGCGGAAGCCGGGGGCGAAACGCTCCATCTGCCGCTCGACGATCTCGGTGCGGTCAATGCTGGAACCTGTCGGGACGTGGCAGTACGCCCACGCCGTGTGCTTGCCTTTGGGAGCGCGCGAGGGGTCGAAGAGGCTGGGTTGCGTGACGAGCAGGTAGGGCTGGGCGCAGTCGCCGCCGTAGAAGGCAGCGTACTCGGAGCGCTGCATCTCGTCGAGCGAGCCGCCGAGATGCACGGTGCCTGCGCGCGCGCAGGCGCTTGCTTTCCACGGAATCGGCTCGCCGAGCGCCCAGTCCATCTTGAAGATGCCGGGGCCGCGCTGGAAGCTCTCCAACTGCTTGCGATAGCCCTCGCTGAGCGCGTTGCCGGCGATCTTGGTCATGCCGTCGAGCGAGGTGTCGAAGAAGGTGGCGTCGGCTGCGGGGAGTTCGCCGAGCGTGGTGACGCTCATGCCGGTGATGACGCGCCCGCCGAGCGATTCCAGATAGGCAACGAGCGCGTTAGTCAGCGACTGCGCGCCGCCCGCGACAATGGGCCATCCTGTCGTGTGCGCCGCTGCGGCGAGGATGAGCCCTGTGGCCGAGCTGGCCATGTGCGTCAGCGGAAGCACGGAGTGCGCGGCGAGCCCGGCGAAGAGCGCGCGCATGT
>Ga0116227_10015706_pt1 | contig 11136 bp, 6 predicted proteins | sample S1TSphgellanicum_FD_89693 | JGI IMG/M metagenome (GOLD analysis project Ga0116227, IMG submission 89693) | Host-associated microbial communities from peat moss isolated from Minnesota, USA - S1T2_Fb - Sphagnum magellanicum MG | ecosystem: Host-associated > Plants > Peat moss > Unclassified... | reverse complement strand
GTGTTGTGGAGGTGGGTGGGAGGGAGGTGTAGGTGAGGTAGGGGGGGAGAGTGGAGAGGGGTTTGCTTAGTGTTTTTTTAAATTAATAAATCACCCAAGAGTAGTTATATCGGTAAGGAGAAGGACGGACAACTATTGGATTTTGGACAGGGCTCCGGAGAGGCTCCCCCCCAGTTGTCAAAATTAATAATTAAGAAAAAACCCCATGTTAATAATATGTAAGGGTCTTCTCTTAGGACCACCACCCCTTTGCATGTTTTACAAAGTCCCCTAATAAGGCCAATAAGTAGGCTGAGTGAAAAAGGTAGTGAAAAAAAGGGTCTCAAAGAAGGCCCTTATATATATATATATTGCATAAGGTATACTTAATGCAAAATATTACCTTTTATAATTATCCTCAAAATTAGTCAAATTTACACTAGTAAAACACAATTTCCCAAAATTTTGCCAAATTTTAGGTCAAAATAAGAACAAAATTTGTTGGGAAAAAAAAATAAAAATCACTTCCCCTATATACATAGGCTAACTAATAAGTAAGTTGTTTCAAGGGGAGAGGGACCCAAAAGAAAAAACCCCAAGAAAAATAAATAAATAAATAAATAAATAAATAAATAAATAAGTGTTTTTATTTATTTATTTGTTTTTTTGTTTTCCTCATTTTGGTGGGGTTTGTTGCACACCTACTAAGGATGTAGACTTTAGGGACGTAGGGGGTCCTACCACCTATACACCTTATGATTTTAGACTCCTTCTAAACGGACCTATGATGACTATACAAAGTAACACGCTAGACGTAGGCCCTACCGATTGGCACCTGGAGTCTTGGGACTTATTCAGTTTGATTACCGGCTACCGCCGGTTATCTTTCGGCTCCCCCGACAAAAGCGGGCTTCCACCGGGTGTTCCCAGTTACCATCGGCTTCCGCTTCCCGGTTGCTTCGCGGTCAGGACACAACAGAGACGCTCATGTTCCGCACTGCAGCTCGCACGCGCACGCACAGTAGTAGTAGTACTGGGGAAACCCCTTCCGCGCACGCCTTTCGATGGCGTCTTCAGCTGTGAATTTTGCTGGAAGCGGCGGATAAGTAGGCGGAGAGCACGCAAGACAAGCTTTTGTATGTGAATTTTTCCAGAATTTTTTGGTTTTGTCTCGCTGGAGAAATTCCCCTCGCTTTCATGGCTACATAGATCATCAGGTATTCAAGCAAGCGAGCAAGCAAGCGAGCAAGCAAGCAAGCAAGCTCGAGGGATGGACATATGCATGCGTGCATTTGTCTTGGAGCTTTTCCTTCTGTGCTAGAGTGCATTCAGATGCTCAGAAGAGAATACAGAGTTGTGGTAACGCATTATTGGCTTTTGGTTTTGTGTAGTGTCTTTATTACTTCTAAGTAGGGCTTGGAAGAAGCTCTCCTTGTGTCGGCACGGAGAGTGGGGGAGATGTCGTCGTTGTTGCTGATTTGCGATTTTTCCTTTCGTTTTTTTTTATGTCGAAGCTGGCGATGCGTGAAGTGGTAGAGACTAGAGATGTCAAGAGAAGAGTGAAGAAAGGTAGCAAAGCTTGAATTTGCAGTTGAAGAAGTATTTTACTAGGTTTTACGGAGACTTTGTGTTTTTTTTTCAAGCTGCTTTTGTTTTGCCTCATGCTGCAGCGTGGTCGTCGATGATTTTTACAGCGTCTTGGTTTACATGGCTGTAATCTTTGAGAGAAAAGTTGCAGCAGGTAGAGAGAGCGATCACATCTCTAGTAACTAGGAGAAGCTCATCTTGCATAGTGAGCTAGGATGAAGAAGAAAAACATTATATGAAAGGAGGAGCTGCTGCAATGGTGGGAATATTAGCTGCAACGGAGCTTATAACAGTTCAGTGGTGTATTGCAGTCAGTTGCAGAGCACACTGCAAGTGACAGACGGTTTAGTTCATACACAGCGGCAAACAAACTGTTGGATCAGCAGCAGCAAATGGAAGGTTCCTGGAAATTACGAGCAAGCTTGAAGAGTAGTACTACACAGGCTGCACAGGCGGCAAATCATGTTCCAACAAATGCTCTGAATCAGGTGTGTATGTTTCCAACAGTCCTAGCATAGCTGAGGAATCAAATCCCATCTTCAGTTCATGTGTTTTGTTCACGTATATTTATAAGGACCCAGTTAGTAGTTAGTGGACATAAAACTCTAAGAGAAGTTGACTTTTTGAGGAAGATGGTAAGCTGAGCAGGAGATGACTCTTTATATGACCCTATGGGTCCCTGAATCTCTTTTCTGTGCTGTTTTGTGATGAAAACACAGATTATATGATGCTGTTCTCGTTCAATCCGAGAGTGACTTCAATTGTAAGTATGAGAGGTTTCTCATAAGATAATATGATACTGATTGCATGCTCAATATTACTGATATTTCACTGATATCTCTTGCATTGGTTGTATGTTTGTGCAGTCTCATAGGAACCCTGGGCAGATGTCTCAGCCGTATATTGCTCAGGAGGTCTGTGTTATTGAGCGCGCCATCAGGCAAGAGCCAATGACCCTGAATTCATGTAGCTCGGCTGGACTGCAAGGGCTGGGTACAAGCAAGTTGACGTCAGAGCTTTTTGCAATAGTGTCAGGGAAACAACAGCACGTGGGTCTACCGAGTTACCCACCATCGGCTACCTCCCAATCAACTGGCATTCCCTCCTGTCCTCAGCTCTCCACAGTGAACTCTACCACTCCAGAAGGTTTGCTGGCTTGGCCTGCAATTACTCCATCAACTCTTCACTCAGGAAGTCCACTGTCTGGCGGGAGCAGAAGCTCGAGTGGGGTCACAGCACATGCATCTCAGTGCGGACAAGTACAGGAGTTGAGTGTTTCAACTAGTGACAGGTTGGTTCCAGGAGCACATGAGAATGCAAGCTTTGGCTTTGGACCTCTTCCAGATGTTTTAACGAAAACTATTATTTTTGATCGACCACATGAGCAGCGGGTGCGTACAAGCCAACAAAACCCCCCTCCTCAGTGGCTCACAGAGACTGTGAGTCGGCAGCAACAGATTCAGAGCATGATGACATCGTTACCGATGCTTGCTGGGAACTCTGCTTTGAAGAAAATTCCTCAAACCACTTCTAATTTGCCATCTGCTTGTGCCAATCATCCTCAGCCAGCTTCAAATCCAGCTCCAACAGGTCGGCCTCTGGTGTTCTGTGCCAATTTTGCAGGATCAATTCTCAGTGAGTGTTTCTGGCCCTTCTACACATATTTCTCAAACTCATCTGATGTTATTAGTTAGCTCCTTTGTTTTCGACATGCAAAGGTGTAACAGATCTAGAATCTTGTATGTGAATATCATCCATCATTCAGTGTCTTTTGTATGGCAAAAGTTCAAGTATCAATGACCTCTCCATTCTCTTTAAGCAGAACACACACATTTGTCTAAGGGGTGGGCAACTTGCCACCAGTTTTGGATGGTAGGCTTCAGTCATCCTGTGTCTTTCAAGGTCTGGGTGCTGTCACTTATCGTACTTCCACCTCAGATAAAGGTTCATTTTCAGAATGATTTTGCTTCGGGTCATGTAAGTGGGGAGCTTCCTGTAAGCCCACTTGTTCTTAGTCTTTCCCTGTTCTTCTCCCTTTCTGTCTTTCTTTGTTTCTTTGTCTGGTCTTTGTTGTGGGGTCTGTTGCTTGCCAGTAGTATGGCTGAGTCTTCCCATTGCTTCCGGAATTGCAGCAAAAACTCAGTTCGTAGGATGGTGCTTGTCACTGGCCTTTACCCACTGTAGGGAGCTGATGAAGTCAGTGGGGAAGTTGTGATAGTTAAGTCACTATCATACATACTACTGTTGATGGTCCTTGAACAGGTGTGAGACTGGCACTTTTGTTCATACCGGTGTGTGTGTTTTGTTTTTTGTTTGTTTTTTGTCTCCCTTGTTTGGTTCTTTCTGTGGCTTCCTGAGGAAGTGTTAACCTTGCTGTTTCTTCTTCATCGTGAGAATGGAGATTTCTCTATTCTTATGAAAGATATCAGATAAAGGTTCTAACATGAGTAGAATGGCAGGTGGAGAGCTTTGCTTAACAGGTGCAGGCCGCTTGGGAGTGGTTTGTGCGTGCCATAATGTGCATATGTCTGTAACAAAGTTCACACAGGTACACTCAGATTCATCAGAGTCAAGTGAATAGGAGTTGAATATGCTCTTTGGATCTACTTCCATGGCTGTGGCAGTTGAAAATCTCATGGGATGCTTTAATTACTTGGCCATGCTCTATGGTTGCCATGGACACACCTCTCCTATTTTGTTCACATGTGTCAGTAAGGTGTGTTTGTGACTGATAGTGTGGCAAACACTCCATCTTATTTCACTGGAGAGTGGGCCTCAAGCTGTTGAGGATTGAGTCACTCTAAGAGTGTGGCATGATGCAATCTTGTTTTCTAGTGATTGCTGAAGCCATGGTTGCCTCCTTTGGTGATGCAGCATGCAGGAATATACACAGGGAATCCGGGTGAGGCTGTGTTTATGCAAGGTGGCCATACTTTGGTGAAGTGGAGAAAGTTGTTCTTCCATCAATATGGGGTCAGTACAACAATATTTACAAGGCTTAAATAGCTTTTCAGCCATGATTTCTTTTCCTCTAATGTAGAGTCCCAGTCTACAGACTAGATTCTGCTCCTTCTCATTCCGAACTCCTTGCTGAGTGCATATTGTCTGTCTAAATGCTTTGGTGACACTCAGCATTAGTATTGTTGTTGTGGTTTTTCTTCGTTTCTCAGATGTTCAGTCTTCCTGTCCCTCTGAAGAACAAATTCTGCCCTCTAAAGAATCTCTTAAAGAGGACTAGAGATTTGCTCAATGAGGAGAACTTTCCTTTTGGAATTTCAGTGTTTGGAGTCTTCTGAATGATTTTATATAGAGTCTTGTAAGTGGGGAGCTTTTAAAGCCCTTGGGGTCCTTGTTTCTGGACCTTTATTGTCTTTTTGGTCTTTCATTGTCCCTTTATTCTGTTACATTCTGTTATTTCTTCCAAACGTGCATCTCTTTTCTTTTTTGTTTTTTCCCTCTATGTTTTCTCTATGTTGTCCCATCTTTGGTGTGACTTGCTTGAGTCTTCCCATCCTTCCAGACTTGCAAAGAACCTAGTACACAGGCTAGTGGTTACACTGGCCAATACCCACTGTGTAATACTAAGCAGCATGATAGGGGTTGCAGGTGAAGTCGCCAGAAGACCATTTAGGGTGGGATTGGGTTGACTTGGATTCTCTGGAGGCAGGAAAGGCAAATCCCGCATCTCTTACCCAACTCTCAAGTAAAGATTTTGATGCCTCCTCTGGTGGAAAGCCATCTGCAGCAAAAAGCAAAACAAATGTCTGGGGTCCCTGTGTTGCAGCTGGAAATAGTTCAGTGTTGCATGGCTCACAGACAGCTTTCACTTCAAAACATTCTATGGCTCAAGTGAGTTGTGGCCAAGGTGTTCTACACAAACAGCAAGAGAACCTGTCAAAAAATCTGGGCAGAGAATTGAGACCGGCCACTACATATGTGGAGTTCGAGTCAGGCCATTTCATTCCAGATCCTGCACAGCAGGGTTCATCAAGGAATCAAGCTACAGCTGGTGGTCTCAACTCACTCCACAATACCTCTAAGTCAGCACAAATTGCTATGAATGAGTACCACACTTTCATTAGCGATGGAGGTCACCAATACCTGTCTTCTGGGCAACAGGTATCAGCAGGAGGCAGCAACATTAAACAGCTGAATTATCCACGGAATAATTGGAATGATGGAAATGATAATCGGCTGAAGGAAAAAGATAACACTTCATCAAGTGTTGAGCTGAGGCTGGGTCAACCTTCTCAGTACACACAGCCAACTGGATCATCATCATCCTCAATGCTCTCTGCTTCATCCATTGAGCACCAGAAGTCTTTGTTTTCTGAGCACATCATGCAAAGAGGTACCTTCTTGAGTCCTGACTGCAACATCCGTCCTTGAAGTCTGTAGTCTGTGCTCTGTGATGCGTCTGGGTGATTCTAGCATCTGGGCGAGTTCAGCTCCTAGTTGTTCTCAGCAGACAAGTCACATGAATGTTTTGTTATATCCCTTGCTTGTTGACGTCTGATTCGATGTGGATGTTGTATCATCACTTGATGGGGTCTCATATATGGGTTTGGTTGCCATGCATATTGCCCCATGTATATGTGCGTGTCATATTACACAGGGCATTGGTAGAACAGCATTACCTGTTTTTGTCATGTAACCCTAGAGTGCTGCCACTTTCAGAAGGATTACTTTCTGCACACTAAGAGGGTTTTTTTCCATCATGTTTTGATGGTGCTGCGACAGCATGGGATGTGAAGACACAGCAAAATATGCAGAACTTGTTAGCTGGCGGCCTTCCCAAAATTTCAGGCAATCTTGAGTGTGCAAGGGAGCAGCTGCAAAAAATCAGCAAAAATCAGTCACAGTATGAAGGGATAGGCAACATGCAATCTACTTGCATGGAGGGCTTGGGCGGGCAAACACATCAAAGTGGGATAACTTCTGCTTTCCTGCAGTCTGGCAGCCACTTAGTTAGTGTTCCCATGTATCATGCTGCCAATCTCAATGCCAGCATGCATCATTCAAACCAGAATTTGAGTTGTGATCAACAGACAAACAAGATCGCAAACAGAGTCCTCTACGAGCAAGCTGGAACTGATAAATCAGTCATCCAGTGTGCATTGCAGACAGATCAGTTAAGGAAATGTATGACAGTAGGAAATGGAAGACCACTTGAATCACAAAGTTTAGGTGCACTGGCACAACTAAACAACAGGGCAGGAAATGAGCTTCTGGAGAAAGCAATCCAGGCATCGATGAGGCATAGATCCAGTGGAATTGACTTTTCTTCTGTGGTTGGCAAGAGAAAGATCATGCCTGCAGGTCCAAGTGACTGCCACATGAAGTCCTTATTTCACTCACAAGTTTCTTCATCTATCACAGGAAATGACATCAAAGCAGATACAGACTCTTCCTCCAAAGGATTGCAATATAGTGGAAGTGCTAAACAGCTTCAGCAAGTTCCAACTGGTGCAGTAATCCTCAGAAATCAGGAGCCACCCTTGGTTGATGACCTGCACCTGCAGAAGATTTATTTTAAGAATAGTGTTACAAATGAAGAGGTGAGAGGAAGAGACCTTGCACTTGTTCATCTTGAAGGGTTGCAGAGTAGGGCTGAAAGTTTGGGAGACAATGGGAGGAAAGACCGACAACAGCAGCAAGTGATAATAAACAAGCAGGATTGGGTTCAGAGGCCTCTGAAGGTGGAGAGTGACCTCAACTCCAAGAGCCCCAGAGTTTTGTCTGTACAGAACAGTGGTCTCAGCGACGGTCAGTGTGGTAGAAGTGATGGCAAAGAAAGCGCTGCTAACTGTGAAGGGTTCCAGAGCAGGGCTGAAATCTTGGGAGACAGTGGGAGGAAAGACCGACAACAGCAGCAAGTGATAATAAACAAGCAGGATTGGGTTCAGAGGCCTCTGAAGGTGGAGAGTGACCTCAACTCCAAGAGCCCCAGAGTTGTGTCTGTACAGAACAGTGGTCTCAGCGACGGTCAGTGTGGTAGAAGTGACGGCAAAGAAAGCGCTGCTAACTGTGAAGGGTTCCAGAGCAGGGCTGAAAGTTTGGGAGAAAATGTGAGGAAAGACCAACAAAAGCTGCAAATGATAATAAACAAGCAGGACTGGGTTAAGAGGCCTCTGAAGGTGGAGAGTGACCTCAACTCTAAGAGCCCAAAAGTTGTGTTTGTACAGAACAGTGGTCTCATCGATGATCAGTGTGGTAGAAGTGATGGCAAAGCAAGTGATGCTGACTGTGAAGGGTTGCAGAGTAGGGCTGAAAGCTTGGGAGACAATGGGAGGAAACACCAGCAACAGCAGCAAGTGATAATAAACAAGCAGGATTGGATTCAGCGGCCTCTGAACGTGGAGAGTGACCTCAAACCCAAGAGCCTGAAAGTTGTGTCTTTGCAGAACACCAGTGATCTCAGTGACAGTCAGTGTGGTAGAAGTGATGGCAAAGCAAGTGGTGCTGATTGTGAAGGGTTGCAGAGTAGGGCTGAAAGCTTGGGAGACAATGGGAGGAAACACCAGCAACAGCAGCAAGTGATAATAAACAAGCAGGATTGGGTTCAGAGGGCTCTGCAGGTGGAGAGTGACCTCAACTCCAAGGGCCCCAAAGTTGTGTCATTACAGAATAGTGGTCTCAGTGATGGTCAGTGTGGTAAAAGTGATGGCAAAGCAAGCAATGCTGACTATGAAGGGTTGCAGAGTAGGGTTGAAAGCTTGGGAGACAATGGGAAGAAAGACCAGCAACAGCAGCAAGTGATAATAAACAAGCAGGATTGGATTCAGCGGCCTCTGAACGTGGAGAGTGACCTCAAACCTAAGAGCCCGAAAGTTGTGTCTTTGCAGAACACCAGTGGTCTCAGTGACAGTCAGTGTGGTAGAAGTGATGGCAAAACAAATGGTGCAGACTGTGATCCCCAACCTCATGCAGGTGCATTTACACTTCTCTTATATCCTTTGTTTGTTGATTCTCATGCTAGATATTGATGAAGATGATGAGAATCTCATGTCCTGATCTGTTACTAATTGTGTAATAGTTATGCTTTTGTATTGGGTAACATGGACTAATGTCTCTTGGACAGAATGGTCATTTGCATGATGTGATTCTTTTGAGTATGATCTCTGTCTATGATGTGCTGATAATTGTATGCTTCACATCCTGTGTCCTCTTTGGCAGAAATAAAGCACATGGGTGAATATAGCTGTGGACAAGGGCACAAACCTTTGTCAGGAGGTGAACCATCTATGATGGAGGTGGAGGACATCCAATGCAATTGCTTTAAGTGCCAAAAGTCCAGTTCAACTCCAAGAGCACAAGCTGTGACAAGGTGATATATCATGCTCAGTCCAGACTTGAAGTAGATTGCTTTTGCCTCTAAATTCTGCTTGATTTGTATCTTGAAAGAATGCAGATTTCTGCAAGCAGCATTTGGTATGTGTCTCTTGGATTTTGTTGTCAATGCAGCTGATAAAGTCGTAAGATGTGGTGTGAGGTGTCACACATGGATAAAAAGTGTCTAGTTGTGGCTGATGTCATGATTGATGCTGTATGGTGACTTTGTTTTTTAGCAATTTGACTTGGAAGTTCTCCATCAGCAGCTTAAGTATGTTCTTACTTCAAGCTGATGGCATGGTGTAGTCTCAAAAAAGGAACTTAATGATTTTGATGATCTGCTTTGCTTGTTACAGGATTACAGGGCAAATCTGCTTGAAAGAGAAAGGATGCCAGGGGATAAGCACAAAAACTGCTGACAAGGATATTGAGATTGGTGATGTTCAGAAGTGTCCCTCTTCTGAGAAACAACAATCAGAATTGTTGGAGCACAGAACTGCCATTGTACCAGCGAAATCTGGGAATGGAGAAACGTCCAGGGATTCTCATGGCCAACCACTGTTTTCAAAAGTGGCTAACAGGACGTGGAAGGAATTGAGTGATGATTTGTTATCAGAAAATGCTGCAAAGGGCACAGTAGCAGGTGCCAACAGCAGAAGAGAGCCTAATGAATGCTCTGAAACTTGCTCCAAGAGCTCAGAGAATGTCACAAGTGGGCTCTCTGATGAAGGGCAGGGCAATGATGAGGAAGACAGGGCATTTCAGGGGCAATTCCTAAGTAAGCCACTTGGACAGAATGGTGTTTGTGACAAGGCCTCTGCAACACACAAGTCACATTCCTGTGACAGTGATAACATGGGAGCAGGAATCAACCCTGTCTCTAGAGCAGGGGATCTCACCAAACCAGAATCACCATCATCCTTACAGTGCCCCTCATCCAGCAATGTAGCAAAGAAGCTGGTGATAAAGACTGATGCATCAAGCAGCAGAGGAAAACAGCAAAGTGTGAAGGAGGCAGAAGAGAAGAATGACAAATCAAAAATACAAAACTTAGAGCAGAAACGGCAAGTCAACTTGAAATGGAAGCGGGTGGGTTCTGATGGAGATGCAGCTGAGTTTAAGAAAAGGAAGACCTCCATATCTTGTAACTTTAGTGTAGAACAGACCCACCGGGTACAGGATGCTGATCTAGGAGATGAAAATCAGAGGGTAAATGTGCTACCTGAGGTTTCTGCCGAAGAAGCAGAAAATTTGTATGAATTGACTGCTGGAAAGGAGAAAAGATTGAAACGTAAAAGAGTTCTTGTTGGCAATTGCAGTCCTTCCTGTATTTCAGTAGCTGAAGTAAAAGGAACTGAGGAGACAATTAGGACTGCTGAGGAAGAAGGTCCTACACCAGAGAGAAAGAACAGAACACTTATAATTCAAGTACCCCAACAAATATCTCATGAGAAAGCCACAGGACCCATCCACGCCACATGTGACCTTTCTGAGGCTCTAATGGAGTCTGCAGTTGATGGATCTGATGATCTTCTCTCCAGTGTGGAGAGGAAAAAATTAGGAGAAGGCCCATTTGTACGTAACAGCAGCAGTCCGAAAGGATTCCTTGAGAAGAGGAGGTCAGAATCTCCACTTGCAGTGAGCAGAGCCATCTCACCACCAAAAGCAGTGGGGAGTATTGAGACCAAAGGCAACATTGGCAGTCAAAAAAGACTCCTTGAGAAGAGGAGGTCAGAATCTCCACTTGCAGTGAGCAGAGCCATCTCACCACCAAAAGCAGCGGGGAGTATTGAGTCCAAAGGCAACATTGGCAGTCAAAAAGGATTCCTTGAGAAGAGGAGTTCAGGATCTCCAATTGCAGTTAGCAGACCCGTCTCATCACCAAAAGCTACGGGTAGTATTGTGACCAAAGGCAACATTGGCAGTCAGAAAGGATTCCTTGAGAAGAGGAGTTCAGGATCTCCAATTGCAGTTAGCAGACCCATCTCATCACCAAAAGCAGCAGGTAGTATTGTGACCAAAGGCAACATTGGCAGTCAAAAAGGAATCCTTGAAAAGAGGAGTTCAGGATCTCCAATTGCAGTGAGCAGACCTGTCTCACCACCAAAAGCAGCGGGGAGTATTGTGACCAATGGCAACATTGGCAGTCAAAAAGGAATCCTTGAGAAGAGGAGTTCAGGATCTCCAATTGCAGGGAGCAGACCTGACTCACCACCAAAAGCAGCGGGGAGTATTGTG
>Ga0116227_10015705_pt1 | contig 11138 bp, 9 predicted proteins | sample S1TSphgellanicum_FD_89693 | JGI IMG/M metagenome (GOLD analysis project Ga0116227, IMG submission 89693) | Host-associated microbial communities from peat moss isolated from Minnesota, USA - S1T2_Fb - Sphagnum magellanicum MG | ecosystem: Host-associated > Plants > Peat moss > Unclassified... | reverse complement strand
GAAAGATGAGGATGAGGAAGCTGATAATCTCCTGCATGAATGCACACACACTGCTAGAACATAGGAGGAAGAACCATTTACAAGCATAATCTAAAACATCCAAAACTGCATCTCTCTTTGAAACCAACTACACCTTCAACATCAAGGGGAAGAAGGTTCGAGGCACCCTAATCCCATGTGTGTTGGTTGCAGCCAACCATATTTTAGACCAACTAGTCTTCTAGATCTGATTCCAAGAGTATAGACATTGGATCCCAAAGAGGGGAATTGACAATCTCGTGACAAGACATTATGCCGTCGGGAGAATGGAGATTGACAACCTCGTCACAAGACATTATGCCGTCGGGAGAATGGTTTTGTGCACCAGGCATGGCCTCACGGTTAGGATCTATGCCGAACCCTGGAGTGCGATTCAACTCCACACAGTCGCGGCTTGGCGGCAGATCCTGAGTGAAACGGATATATCGCAAGACATCATCATCGGTCACGTTGGTTGAGGATTCAGCTATGGTAGGATTGCGATGGGGATTTGCGTTGTCCTCTGACTCTTCTGCAGTGGCCGCCTCTTCTGCAGTCGAAGAAGCTGACGCCGGAGCGGAGATCGGCGTCCGTATTTTAAGTTCACGATCGTCTTTGGAATACTTTGTCTCCATTCGCCCAAGGAAACTCTTAACGGTTTCCGTCTCCTTGGCGTTCTCCGAAAGGTCAAAATGTCCCTCGGGGTAGAAGAAATAGTGAGGAACTTCACCTGAGAAGAACAAAACCGCATCAATACCCCGCGCGAGTTCATTGAGAGTGGAGCATTTCGGGATCCAAACTCGATTAGGACCAATCCAACCAGGCACATCCACCAAGCGCACTTCCCCATAGAAACCGTCCCTTCTGTTCCCCTTCTCCTTCCACGAGCGTACTCCAAAAGAACAATGCGTCCCTGCAAGATTTCGCGCAGGTCGCAACCTATCTCCAATTCGCGGCAACTCCTTACAACTTAACAACAGCCAGAAACATAGAAGAATTCACGTTTACACTATAGCAAAAACAGGGAGAAAAAAAAAGGCCATCCCAAATTTTAGCAACAAAACCCCAAAAGAGCGAATCGATCAAAACCCATCAATAAAAATCACACAAACACCAACCTCTTCTCAAAGCTTGTCTTTGCGTCATTATTAGCTTCTGACATCTTGCGTGGCTGCCTGCGTCGTTTAGGCACTATTGCAGCTCCTTCGGATCCCATCGCCGAGGCTCTGATTTCAGAGCAGCTTGCAGCTCCTTCGGATCCCATCGCCGAGGCTCTGATTTCAGAGCAGCTTGCAGCTCCTTCGGATCCCATCGCCGAGGCTCTGATTGCAGAGCAGCTTGCAGCTCCTTCGGATGCCATCGCCGAGGCTCTGATTTCAGACCAGCGTTGCTACGCCATCGCTCTACGCCATCTAAATCCCTGCTGTGAAGGAGACGGCGAGGGTCGGGTCGGCGAGGTCGGGACGGTCGGCGAGGGGGGAAGCTTCTAGGACACAGTTTTTCCCCTAGTTTGGGACCCAGTTCGGGACCCAGCTTGTCCAATGTTAGGGACATTGGGAGGATTCAAGGGGACGTGGGGGGGTCTTTTTTGTGCTCTTTCATCAATGTACAAGGAAGTCTAAACTTTAAAACAACAAGTAAATTTGGGCTTCCCACTACTCCGCACCATTAGTGACCATGATTAATTATTTTATGTGAACATAATAATTTTGTTGTAACCAATTTTGTTTTTTTAAAGATAAAATTTTATAAATTTTATGATATATATATAATTTTTCATTTCTTTCATTAATATTTTTTTACATTCTTAATTTGGTAGGCAAAATGTTAACGAAAGGTTTGTTCATTAAATAGGTTCACAACAAGATACAAATAGACCCCAAAAAAAACATTGAAAGGGTGTACAAAAAAACAACAAAATACAAACAAATCAAAACATGGAAAGGGTGCAAGACATACAACAAAAAACGATTATGAATTGGAATTTGATTTATGACGAATTATAATTCAAAATGATTTTGGAATTGTCCTAGTGATGATCACCAAAATATCCATCCTATACAAACTAGTTTTGATGAAACATCCTCACTAGAATAAATAAATGAACAAATTGTGTTGGTTTTTTAAAAAAAATACTTAAGAATTGAAATGTGAAAAAGGACATTAAGGACATCCTTCTTGACAACTTTGGGATGTGTAATTGAATCTTGGGTTGGATATAAATATGGTACAATTATTTTTTCTTTTTTTTGTAGTAGAGGTATATAAATATTTTTATAAATCATTACTAATGCATCTAGGTTGGTAATTCTTAAATGATAATGCCACGAGCTTTTGAGTAGTCCTACAACTAATAAAATCCTTTTAGTTTTTATTTAGGAACCTCAATGCATTCTCATTCAGCCAAATCAATGGTTTTGCAACTTCCTCCACCACAACATGGCAAAACATTCATACCTTAGAAACAAGTAGAACCTCACTAGCTTCTTTAGTTGACACAATAACATCAAAAATAGAATCTACAACAAATTTTGCCAACTTGTGAATTGTTATTGCCACCAACATGGTTCAAGAATCAATTAGCCCTCATGAAAAAAGGAATCATGATTTTTTTTATTATACTAAAAAATAAGAACCTTGACCAACTCCCTACCCACAACTCCTTGATGCAATCAAAATTCTTGTATCAAGGGTCAAACATCAATGTAAACATGTTATGGGCTTTTCCATTGGAATTTCAATAGTAAATGAAAAAAAAGGTTGTAAAATAATCAAACCTTATGTTATCAATGCAAATATATAAAATCTCCATTTCTAAATCAAAATTTTTACATTGCAAAAAGTGGTTGGGTTGTTCATGAATTGTGTTATCTTCATAGCTAGATGTTAATCACAATGGCAGCATGCAATGCATTAAATAAGAGTGAATAGTCTTTAAACTAGTTCAATACACATTGCTTAATAATAGGTGTGAAAGTTTGTATCATAGCACATGGAATTGCCTAATTTGATCTAGATGGTATTTCTGCCTATAGCTGGAGAGATTGATGGTGATAACAAATGTTGATGGCATTGACATATTCAAGGGTTTCTTGGAAAAGGATAACATTATGAACAAACTTAATTTTCATAAGGGTTTTCAACTTTCAAGATGGTACCCCGATTTCAATGAAAGCCTTTTCCCACTTTTGTCTATCCCTCCCAAACTTTTTAATCGAAGTAAAGGTCTTTTGTAAGATGGCATATGCATCCTTCAAGAACATTTCTCTCATGCCAACATACAACTTGGTGTCATTGGTTGCATACTAGTCAACTTTTGACATCACATGGCCCAAACACCACCTTGCGAAAGGTTTCACAAGGTGCAAGGGGGCACAAGTAACTACCAAAAATACTGTTACAAAAAGTGTGTTGAAATTTGAGCCATCATCCTTTACATGTGATATAACCTTTGTCACATGCTACCATTTTTATGCCTACAAGTATTATTATCGTCCACACACAGATAAATCAAATAATATAAATTGCCTTAAAATGGTGCTTCACCTCCAAACCAAAATATCTACTCTTTTGCAAACAACAATAATCCAAACCCAAAAAAACATAAACAAAATCCACACAACAATGTGCACAAACAAAACTTGCATAAAAACATATCAAATTTACAACAATACACATTGTGTGTTATGGAATTTCAAATCATCAAAAGTGATTTGAAAAAACACAACTTGGGATTATATCCTAAACATGAAATATCATGAACCCAATTCACGCTTAAATTGACTCTAAACTAAAACATAATTAATTACACTCACCTAATTTAACACTAACTTAATTAAGACTTAATTAGGCAACTAAACTACTTTATCTTGTGAACTAAAACTCTATAAAGAATGGTTTGACGATTTTTGCTAAGGTTCCACCAACTATGTTAAGTGTTTCAAATAAACCTACAATCACATGTCTTAGCACCCATCCTTATTAATTAACAACCAAGGAAAAAATGTCAAACCTTGACCTAAACATCCACAAAACAAGGTAAATGTGGCAATAACACAATTACCTAAAGTAGGCAACACATATGTTTCCATGGTTTTTGATAACAAACTTAGGATGTGTTTTTTCACTAGGTGTTTGTGTGTAGGAACATGTATCTTCAAATCAATGTGCATCACAAGTCAACATAACCAAGGAGACAACAATAGAGAATCCTTCATACCATTTTGTGATGAAGAAGACCAAATCTCCAATAAATAAAAGTTGCAATAGGTCTATATTTTAAGGCCTTCTTACTATTGAATTATTCTATAATTGTTAATGGTTGCACCGCCTATCTCTTCTTGCATTTTTTCATGTTTCCTTCCACCTTGCCTTTAATAGATTTTGCTTTGTATTTCACAAAATCATATCAACATGCTTATTCAAGATGTGTTTCTTCTTCAACATGTTGCAGTGATTGGGGTTATATTGCACCAACCCTTTTTGGGATGGGGTGGTGCTTTGGGAGTTCTATGAAGGCTTTGACTTGGGGAGCTTTCATAGAACTCCCAAAGCACCACCCCAACATTTACACAACTTGAATATCAACTCCAACCTTTAATTGGCAAGGACAAAAAAACCCCCAAACAACATTAAAACAATGGTGGGGCATCCAAATTTTTTGGGTATTCACAAAAAATGCACATTGAAACTTCCAAGCAACTAACGCTTCTAATGTTTGAACCAATGTTGGGTGGATATAAGATTTTTTTTTGATATCCTCCAGTTTTAGTTATCCACCTATTTGTTATCCACTGGTTTTGACTATTATTATCTTTAAAAATTCAATTATAATGTCTTTTAAAGATATCAAATAATAATTATTTAATATTGGATTTCAATACGACCATATATCCATCACCTCTAATATTCATTGCATATCCTAACATTTTAGATAATAAAATAAAAGATCAAATTTCAAAAATATTTTCAAATAAAGTGACCAATCCAAAAGTTCATCTTTCATATTGCTTTAATTTTTCTTTTAAGGCAAAATCAATTTTAGTCAACTCTATCAAACCAAAAGGTGAACTATAACCCACCTTAGGATCATTAAATTAATTTTTACTAACAAAAAATACTTTATTTGAATTATCTAATTGCAAGTGACATCTCTTCAAATTTGTAAAAATTCCAACCAATGAAAATAAATTCTCATTTTCTATTTGAGAACCAATAATGCTAAAAATATGACAAGTAAAAATTACCACGGTTGGAAACAAAGACTCATGTTTCGCCCACCACTCTAAAGGACATTTAATGTCTTTGACATCCACTTGAAACCTTATAAACATATGTAATTCCTTGTTCACTACCTCCTTCTGTTGACTCACTTGTTTTAGCAGACATTTCAAAAATGTCCAAGCTATTTTTTTATCAATTTGCATATATGCCACAAATTCTACCATAACATGGTAGATGTGGTAGCATTTCAAAAGCATAGGAAATAAGGATTGTTGATCATATTCTTCCACAATGGAAACAATTTGCTCTCAACCAATAAGAAATGAAATTAACCATAGACTTTTCAATCTAAGGTTTAACATAAGGGACATGTTATATGTTTGATCTTCTTCATATTTTTTGAAGAATGAAAAAAAACCATTCAAAATCCCACATACTTCTCTTCTAATCTTAGATGCAAGTAATAACAATTCCAAAGCTACAAGAGAATCATCATCAATTAAATCTTGCAATTATATGAAATTCCAAATTCTTCTTTGAATTTCAAGCTCATAGTGATTGTTGCATTCAAAGCATTAAAAAGTAACCAATACCCACAAGATTGGTTCAACACATTAGCATTTACAATTGAAGACAAAACATCAACAATTATATGAGATATGTGCCAAGTTAAAAGTGGAGGGACATAGCTGGTAATCCTCACCACAAATTGTCAACTATAACAAAAAAACAATTGCCGACCTAAATTGTAATGCCTCTTGAAACATGATGATTTTACTTGCAAACTTGTAGAAGTAGATAAAGGATCGACAAAACAACTTTCAATTTTAAAAAACTAGAAATAATTTAGACTTGCAAAAATGGAACAAAAAATTAAATGACTAAAAACAAAATTGACCTTGTTTTCACTAGAATGTTCAATTTTCTGAATTTCAAACCAACTTCAATGCGAGCTTTGTTCCATTTTTTATGACCTTTACTAGATTTTTTTGGCCAAGTAATGCATTTCTACAAATCTACTTGGGCAAATTTAATAGACACATATTTCAAGTTCTTACAAACTTTGTCATTAGTTTTGGCATACTGACATGTTTAAAAGAAAACATGACCAAAATAGGTTCCCTAAAAGCTTTCCTTTAACCCTAAAGTCTCCCATTCAACAACAAATTTCAAAACACTGGTCAATGTATTTAAATTTGAACCTTCATCCTTCACATATGCTATTACCTTATTTCTCAAGCCATATGCATCCAAAAGATCAATAAAATTTCTAGCCAAGGCTTATCCTCTAGTTTCAATAGCTTTAAACAAACCAATAGTAAGTTGTTCTGGTTTCTGATTAGATCCCAAAAACTTTATAACAAAGATAAACACATCATGTGCACCCTTGGACATCCATAGATCAAAATTCATAGTAACACAATAACAATAATTAGCAAAGGCAAAACATATGTTTTTTTAGTTTTCCACCAATTTAGGCAAAACATTGTGTGAAAAAAAAATTTCAAAAAGGGAATTACACATGAGGACATAATTGCAACATTAAACACTTTAACCAAACGTTTTCTACAAATTGCATAGGCAATTGATTTTTCACTATTAAAAGTGCAAGATTCTTTATAAACATCTTTTGCTCCACATCATCCTTTTTAAAAGGATCTTTTGAAGTAAAAAATTCAAATATGGAAACATTGGAAATATGGGCCTTCTTATTTGCAAGTTGTTTCTCAACATTTTTTCTCCCTTGATTATTAATTTCTTCTTGAAACTTTTTATAAATTATTAAATGTTCTACATCAAGATGTTTCTACAAACATGTTATGCGACTTGTTTTATAATATGATATTAGACCTTTCTTTAAGTGTTTTATTGAATTCACAAAAATAGCAAGTTGAAAATGACACAATAAACAATGCATCATTTGAAGAATATCCAAGTTTACTTTTGAGTTATCACTAGCACGATAAAAAGACCAATAAAATGCATTTCTATTATGAGGATGCCATTTTTTTCTTTGATTTTGAAACTATTGCAAATTATGTTTAATCTTTTTTTAATCACATTCTCTTGAAATTCTACTTATTTTGGTTTATAAGCTCGGATTTTCCTTTTCTTCCATTACTTGATCAACTTTAGTTTCATCATTTATGCATATTATATGCTCTTCATTTTGCATTGTTTGATTATTATATTCATTTGACTTTCTATCTTTCATAATTGTTATACAATGCCAAATGGCGAGAAAACGAAGGAAACAAATACAAAATGTTATGTGATGTGATGATAATATTTTTATGCACAATTAAATATGATGCAAAACATTTACAAACTCCTATGCACAACTAAAAATAGAAAACTCCAAAACATTTACAAGTAATCAAAGATTAAAAAAACTACAAAAAATTTACAAGCAAGTATTTAAATAAAAAACTACAAACCATTTAGAAGCAAACAAAGATAGAATATTGCAAAACAAGTAAGCAAAGATAAAAAATTGTCAATTTTTTTTTTGAAAAGGTTTATGTTTGTCTCCAAAACATAACAAGCCCTACACCACAAACCAAAAAAAAAACAATTAAAACATAGGAACAAAAGACATGAGAAAAAAAACAAAATAAATGAAAAAAAACTTATTGAAAAAACACAAGTTGTTGACTTTCAATGACTTCCAACTCTTGCAAGAAGGAATGCAAGGGGGTAGTACAAGATCCTTCAATGAATAACAACATAAGAACAATAGAAGTGTGAAAAACCTTGTACCTAAAATAAGAGAACAACAACTTGATGAAGAAGAGAACAACAACGTGAACATAAGAATAACAATGCAAAAAGGAGAGGAGAACAACAATGTGAATAAGAGAGTAGCAACACAAAGAGGAGAGTAGAGTATCAACATGAACTGAAGAAGAACACCATGAAAAGGAGAAACAGTAGTAGGGTGAAAAGGAGAGGAGAACAATGTAAAGAGGAGAGGAGAGTTGCAATGAGAAGAAGAGAGGAGAACATCACCAAGAAGAGGGCACTAATGGGAAAAAGAGACAAAAAACAAGGCTTGAGTTGGAGCTTGGGCCCCATTTTATTCTAGTTTTAAGTTGTTAAAAAAAATGATGGTGGCACTGATAGTTTTTTTTCCTTTTTAACAACCTACATCTGGGCCCACAATTTATATTTATCCTTTTAACAACCTACAACCTACATCGTAAACCTAAACCCCTTTCATATCCATATCCGGGCATGGATCTGATATCCACCCTAAATGTCAGTTTTTGAATTTTTAAAAAGTCTTTATAAATATTATATAACTAGAGCTCATCATTTTGAGATCTAAAGGTAAAGATATCACCTCATATATCAAAAAATTTGGTATCAAAAGGATTTCAAAAGTGATATCTTGAATGGTATTCAAGTAGGATATCTAAAATTTCAGAATATTCGCCCAACACTAGTTTGAACTTTCTCAAGGCTTTCAACAAGTTGTCACACCTCTAATGTTGTGTAATTGTTCTCTTGCGGTTCAACAATAATCCCTATATCATTGGTTTCAATTGACCCTCCCCAATCCTCAAATTCAACAAAAATCATTCCAAAAATCCATGTAAATCAACAACTTGCAAACCTAAAAATAAAATGAACTCTTGACAATTGGCCATACCATTATAACTAAACATGAACACAATAATCTAGTTGTAGCTATGATAAATCATAACTCTTACATGCAAGGAGAGTTGTGAAAGTAAACCACAACAATGAATCCATCATATTAGGAAAGGAATAAGCACATTGCAAGGCACCTTAACTTTCTAGTGATTTTTATAACAACAACAAACTCAACTTATTTTTTGTAGACACACGGTAGATTAAAAAGTACCCCCAATACAAAACAAAAACAACAATCACTTGAAGTAGTAAGCAAATGGAAATTTGGTGCATATGCCACATGCAAAGACAATAAATATTTGCAACCACAATTTCATGTAGTTAAAAAGAAAATCCATACATTGAAGGAGCTGTAAAGTTCTTCAAAGGTGTTGTTATGAAATACCCTAAATCCTAATGTGTTCATGACATTGCTATTTAGGTTCATCACCTTTTTGCAAAGCTTGGTTACTAGTCTTGTTCATAGTATCGCACAAAACATCATACCCATATTAGTTTGGTACAAGGGCTTCAAACCCTAGACACATACCTCATGTAATATGAATATTGCTTAAGGACAAAGGAAATTTCATACTCAATTGATATGTTATGTGATACCAATACCATACCGTTATTACGTACCCAAGTTAAAACCTACATACTAGTCCAACATTAGACTTTTCATGGAAGTAATGACTTAAGGTTTTTTTTGTATCAAAGTTTTGTCAAATGGCAATTTGTTTTCAAATTGGCAAAAATGTTTTTTTCTTAGTTGCCAATTTTTAAAAAAAAAAACACTAGTCCTATTCTAAGTTGTAACATCCAGCCAAAATTATAAAAGGATGCTAAATGTTTTTTACTTTCATATTTTCTTATGACAAGATCTAGTGCGATCGTCTTATGGATGATCACCACTTTGGCTACATAACAAAATTGGAAAATTAAAAAAATAAAAAATAAAAAATAAATTGAGTAGTGTTAAATCCTTAGAAAAAAAAGAATTATGATGGAGGTAGTGTTGAATTTTAAGCAAAGGAAACAACACATATTATTGAGGTTATGTTCAATTAAGAGATATCATGAAGTGTAGTGTTGAATAAAAGAAGAGAAATGATATATTTTGGAGATAGTGGTAAGTCTTAGGAGAAGCTCTTCGGAGAAGGGACATATTGCATGAGCATTTTGCTCATCAAGCAAGCATTCAGAGGTTTCAAGCACTTGTAATACCAAACTAATCCATTCTCATAATTGCATGAACATTTTGCTCATCAAGTGAAGCAAATCTGTTGAGCCTGTCAAGTGTAGATGCGTGGTTTTGTGTGTGTGTGTGTGTGTGTCCATTCTACAACCATCAAGAGATGACCCAAAACATAAGGCAGCAAAAACATGCTGGTGGTGGTATACATGCTTTGCCAGCCCATTGACATATCTACAAAAATCACTTCGCATGATTGCTTCAAGAAATGCACACAACAGGCCAGATGCTTTGCCAAGATTATTTGATGCTTCAGAGATGTTACAATGTTTGGACGCACTTCATAATCTCAGCAGGTGCTGTTATTGTGATCAAGCAATCTTTCTGGAGAAAATTGAAGCTGGTCAGGAACATGTAGCGTAAGTGAAACCAGGAAGCAATCACAGCTGAAATCATGTGACAGCATGATGGAGATCAACCATGCAGCAATGTCAGGATAGGTGATATGAGCTGTGCACCACATTCATTCACGATATGGATTCTCAACCTTGGAAATCAACTCCATGGAATCCTTGGCAACCTTGATATGTTTCTTGACACAGCTGACACAATGCATTCAGATGATACATACATACATAGACAAAACTGGCAATTTCTTCAATACCAAATGTGGGTTAAATGAAATCTCTTCAGTCTCAATTATGACCCTTTTGCAGCTCAAATTTTCTGTTGGGTCTAGTATTTTTTCTATGTGCAAAAGGGTTAGGACTTAGGGACTACATTTGAAATTTTGGACACAGTAGTGAAATATTACTTGGCCTTTTTTTTTCTCCCACCTCAACTGCACAAATTTCAGGAAATTTTTAGTTTTCCTACCAAAGTGAAAAAACAAAACAAGAAGAAGAAAATTAGCATGATGAAGGCTAAGTGTTCCTGGAAATCTTTCTATAGCACACTCCATATGACCCTAGAATGTAGGGATACCAAACTTTGGCCCATTTCTAGGTGCATCAGAATGTCTCTACTGTGAAGGGGAGAGTCAATAAAATCCAATACCAGGATCAGG
>Ga0116227_10015704_pt1 | contig 11138 bp, 5 predicted proteins | sample S1TSphgellanicum_FD_89693 | JGI IMG/M metagenome (GOLD analysis project Ga0116227, IMG submission 89693) | Host-associated microbial communities from peat moss isolated from Minnesota, USA - S1T2_Fb - Sphagnum magellanicum MG | ecosystem: Host-associated > Plants > Peat moss > Unclassified... | reverse complement strand
GATCCGCCGCATTCTCACCGACCACGGCGGCAATGCGAACAACTGGCGCTTTGCGGTGGTGATCAACAATGCCAGCTCGCAGGTTCAGGTCGATTTCTGGTCACGCGACATCGATCGCGCGACGGACAAGCGCTGGTTTGTGTTCCCGTGGGAAGCGGTGGGCATGACCAACACCATCGTCGAGGAAGCCCAGAGCGTTCCGGCACGCCTCGCCTGACTTTGCGGTAAACGCAAACGGGGCCAGCCAGAAGGCCAGCCCCGCGTTGTACTGTCTGCTGTTGCGATCAGCGACGGCCGCCAAAGCCCCCATGTCCGCCGTCGAAACCGCCCCGGTAGCCGCCGCCAAAGCCACCATGCGGCGCGAAGCCGGGGCCGTCATGGTCCATAAAGGGCCGGGCGAAGGCATGGCCATCACGGCTCCACCACGAACCACCGTGCCACGACCAGCCCATCCGATAGTAATTCTCGGCTGGATAGCAGTATCCCTCATAGCCGGGATAGGCTTCATAGCAGGAGGCCGGGCCGCCATAAGGCGCATAGCCGACCGGCTCGGGGGCAGGGACATAAGTGTCCCGTCCGTGATCGGCCAAAGCCGCGCCGACTGCCAGACCGACGATGCCCGCAGCAATTGCAACACCCGCGCCGCCGCCATCGCGGTAATAACCGCCGCCATGCCACGACTGGGCCGAAGCGGGGGTGGCGATCAGGCTCATGGCGGCCGTGGCAACCAGAGCCGAACCCAGCGAGATTTTCTTGAGGATGGTGTTCACGATCTTTCTCCGAAAGGCCGAGCGCTAGATCCTGCGTGTCTTGTCGCCGCTGCTTGCCTTGTGGGTTTCTTTTAGGCGAGTCCTTCTGAATAGGGGCGGAAGGGCGCATGCAGTTTCAATTCAACATTGTATGTGGCGTGTAAATTTCGGTTACAATTTGCGCCATCCGTCCCATGGCGTTTCACAGCCATCGGCAGAGCGTAGCAACCCCCCCCCGTAAGTTGCATTTTTTGCATCTCGGCGACTCGCCTTTGCATCACGGGACGTTTGCCCAGATGAGTTGTGGGGTTTATGCGACGGTCTCCCCCCGATCCAATCACGACTCCCTTGGGTTCGTTTTTCTCAAGGTCCCCTCAAGGCCCAACCATGTCCAGCTTGATCCCGTCCCGCTTCACCCTGTCGCCCTCGGCCATCCAGATATTGCTGACCGTGACCTGCACCGCGCTGGCCTATTTCGCGGTGGGCCTGCCGCTCGCGGTGCTGCCGGGCTGGGTGCATGGCGATCTGGGTTACAGCGCGGTGGTCGCGGGCATCGCCATTTCGATGCAATATGTCGCCACCATCGTCAGCCGCCGCATCGTCGGGCCGATGGCCGATACGTCAGGGCCCAAGGTCTCGATCCTCGTCGGCTTTGCCTGTTGCCTTGCCAGCGGCATCGCCAGCTGCGCGGCCTCCTTTTTGACGGGCATGCATACGCTGGCGCTGGCGGTGATGCTGCTGAGCCGCATCCTGCTGGGCTTTGGCGAGAGCATGCTGGGCACCGGCGCCATCGCCTGGGCCATCGGCCGCACCGGGCCCGAGCATACCGCCAAGGTCATCTCGTGGAACGGCATCGCCACTTACGGCGGCATTGCGCTGGGCGCACCGGCGGGCACCTGGCTCTATGCCATGGGCAAGATGAATGCCATCGGCCTGGCGCTGCTGGCGACGGGTCTGGTCGGGCTGCTCTTCGCCCTGCCGCAAAAGGCCAGCCCGGTGATCCGCGCGCAACGCCTGCCGTTCCGCGCCGTACTGATGCGCGTGATGCCCTATGGCACCGCTCTGGCGCTGGGTGCGATCGGCTTTGGCGTGATCTCGGCCTTTATTGCGCTTTACTATGCCGCGCAGGGCTGGGTGGGTGCATGGGTTGCGCTCAGCGTGTTCGGTGTGTGCTTCGTGGCGGCGCGGGTGCTGTTCGTTGACAGCATTGCGCGTCATGGCGGGCTGAAGATGTCGCTGATCTTCTTTGCTATCGAGACGGCTGGCCAGTTCCTGATCTGGGCCGTGCCGCACAGCTGGGCCGCCGTGGCGGGTGCTGGCGCCGCCGGTTTCGGTTTCGCGCTGATCTTCCCGGCGCTGGGGCTGATCGTGGTCGATCTGGTGCCGCCGCAGAACCGTGGCTCGGCGATTGGCGCCTATGCGATGTTTACCGATGTGGCGCTGTGCGTCACCGGTCCGGTGGCCGGGCTGCTGGCCGCCAATGTCAGCTATGCCTCGCCTTTCCTGTTCGGCGCGGCGGCCTCGCTGACGGCGGCGCTGATGATGGTCGTGCTGCTGCGCGGCGAGCCCGACGATGACCGGGTGACGCAGATCGGCTGAGGTCTAGAGCGGCATCACGCTCCACACGCGATCCGGGAACAGATCGCGCGCCAGCCAGGCCTGGCCGTCATGATGGAGCGCGGTGTCCTCCCACCATTCGGCGGGAGGGCAAGCCGCCACGCTGCCCAGCAGCACCTTGCCCAGCCGGATCGCGACCGCGCAGCACAGCACCTCATCGCCATGGCGGCGCAGAAAAGCCACCACATGATCGGCGCGGCGCCCGGTCACTTCCAGAGGCTGATACTCGCCCTGCGCCAGCGCCTGACCATCGCGGCGCAGCCCCAGCAGATGGGCGATCAACGCGAATTTCGCATCGCCCGCAGGATCGGCCAGCAGCGCCGCGCGTTGCGCGAAATCCACCGGTCGGCGGTTGTCGGGATCGACCATGCTGAGATCGGCGCATTCGCTGCCCTGATAGATGTCGGGCACGCCGGGCACCAGATGATGCAGCGCGCTCTGCGCCAGACTGGCCGCCAGAGCGGGGGCTTTGAGCGCCTCCATAAAACGCCCGAAACTGTCGCGAAATTCGCCAAGCCCCAGCAAAGCCGCACTCAGATCGAGGCAATGCGCCTCATAGGCTGCATCGGGTGCCTCCCATGAGGAGCGGAGCCGCGCCTCACGCAGGGCCTTGCGCTGCCAGTCCTGCAGGCGGGTGAGCAGCGTTGCGTCGAAATCGCCCTCCCATGCGCCCACCAGCGCCTGAAGCAGCAGATAGAGATCGCCCGGCTCGACCCCTTGCGACACAGGCGCGACCAGAGCCATCCAGCCCTGCACAGCCTCCTCCCACAGGCCTGGGATGGTGCTGAGCACCGACAGCCGCGCCCGCGCATCGGCGCCGCGCTTGTGGTCATGGGTGGCGAGCGCCAGCATGGCATGGGGATGATGGCGTGCGCGGTGCTCCATGGCGTGATGAAACCCCGAAACCGACAAAGCGGGCTGCGCCGGATCGAACCCCACATCATTGGCCGAGAGCAGCGCGCCATAGCGATAGAAGGCAGTGTCCTCCACGCCTTTGGCCGCGATGGGGGCACTGAGTTGCTGAAACCGCCGCACCGCTTCGGCCTTGAGCGCCGGATCGCCACCGCCATCGCCCGCCAGCCATGACAGGATCAGATCGGCGACCCAGCCCTCACCGGGGGGCACGCGCATCGCCTCGCGCGCGTCCTTGCGCCATGCCGCATCGCCGGGGAGGGCAGCGCCGCCGGTGCCATAGGTGCGGTAGACCGGAAAGACCTCCAGCAGCGCCTCGACCGCACGGCGCAGCATGCCGCGCGTTGGGGTATCGCCCGCCAGTGCCTCCATGCTGTCGAGGCAGGCGTTGAGTTGCCCCTCGAACTGCCAGCACAGCATATCGCGCCGCCCCTCGCGGGCCTCCATCGCGAAATCCGCCGGGCGTCCGCTGATCCGCGCCCAGAGCGTCGCCAACTGCCCCATGCCCCAGGCATCGTGAAGCAGCCCGCTGACCTCGCGCATAAAATCATAGCCGGTGGTGCCATCCACCGGCCATGCGGCGGGCAGATGCTCACCGGCGGCGAGAATTTTTTCGACCACGATATAGGGCGTGCGTCCGCCTCCGGCCGCTGCCAGCCTTTCGCGCAGCAAACGGCAATAATAGGTGGGATCGGTCAGGCCGTCGACATGATCGACGCGCACCCCATCGATCAAGCCGCGCGCGAAAAGATCGAGGATCAGGGCGTGGGTGAAGGTAAAGACCGCCTCATCCTCCACCCGCACTCCGGCCAGATCGTTGATCGCGAAAAACCGCCGCCAGTTCAGCCGATCATTGGCCGCGCGCCAGTCGATCAGCCGGTAATGCTGGCGCAGCGCTACGGCCCGGATCACGTCGGGATCGTCAGCCGATGCCCCATCCGGCACATCCGCATCATCACGGCGCAGCGGATAGGTCACGCCATGATCCAGTTGCAGGCCTTCTGCCACCAGCACCAGTCGCCCGGCGGCGATTACCTCCTCCAAGGGGCCGTCCAGAACCGGCAAGGCAATCGGGCGATCCCAGTCAATGTCGAACAGCGCGGCATGCTCGCTGGCCTGCCCCTTGGCCAGCACATCCAGCCACAGCGCATTGCTGCCCCCCGCCACGCCCAGATGGTTGGGCACGATATCCACGATCAGCCCCATGCCATGCGCCCGCAGCGTCGCCACCAGCCGGATCAGCCCTTCCTCGCCGCCCAGCTCGGGGTTGATGCGGCGCGGATCTATCCCGTCATAGCCATGCAGAGAGCCCGGCGCGGCCATGGTAATCGGCGAGGCATAAAGATGGCTGATCCCCAGACCGGCCAGATAGGGCACCACCGCCTCGGCATCGGCAAAGGTGAAACCGGCGTGAAGCTGCAGGCGATAGGTGGCGGTGGGGAAGGACGTCATGCGCGGCGGCTCCGGTCAAGCTGGTCGAGGCGACAGGCGATGGCGGGCTGCGCGGCCAGATCCTCGAAAGGAGCAGGCAGGCGGCGGCGCCAGTTGGGATGTTCATCGGTGGTGCCGGGCAGGTTGGGCTGTTCCTCCAGCCCCAGCACATCCTCCAGCGGCACGATGGCCAGCGCCGAGCCTGCTTTGCCGATATGCGCCAACGCGGCATCGACAACCGGCTCGGGATCGTCCCGCGCGGGTAAGGGAGACATCTGCCCCATGGCCGCCCACAGGGCATGGCGGTCCACCGCCCGTTCCACCTCGGCCATGGCCAGAGCGCGCGGCATACGGCGGCCCAGCACCCGGTCCCAATCCAGATCGCGCCCGCGCCACCAGCCCGCGATGGTCGGCGTGTCATGCGTGCCGGTCATCGCCACGCTGGTCGGGGTGAAGTCCTCGGGCGGGCGGAAGGCGCCATCCCCGGTCCTCTCGAACCACAGCACGCGCATGCCTGCCATGCCGCGCGCCGCGATGGCCTCGGTAAAGCCGGGGGGATGGGTGCCCAGATCCTCGGCAATGACGATGGCCCCCGCGCGATGCGCCTCCAGCGTCACCAGCCGCAGCAGATCGTCGCGCGGATAGGCAAGATAGGCGCCCTGCGCTGCCGACCATCCTTCGGGCACCACCCAGAGCCGCTCCAGCCCGAAGGCATGGTCGATCCGCACCCCGCCCGCATCAGTCATCACCGCGCGCAGCATGGCGATAAAGGGCGCAAAACCGGCGGCGCGCAGGCCTTGCGGCGAAAAGCTGGTCAGCCCCCAATTCTGCCCCAGCGGTCCGAGCGGATCGGGCGGGGCGCCGATGGTCAGGCCGCGCAGCATGGCCTCACCCATGCTCCATGCATCGCTGCCGCCCGGATCGACGCCGACCGCCAGGTCGGCGATCAGCCCGATCCCCATGCCATGCGCGCGGGTCGTCCATTGCGCGGCGGCCAGAGCGTGCCGGGCTTGCTGCTGAATGTAGAGATGGAGGCTGATCTCATCGCCCTGCGTCGCGGCGATTTCCCGTACGACCTCGCCATCGGGATCGCGAAAGGCAGCGGGCCATTGCTGCCACGGCAGGCCCTTGAAGCGGCGGCTGAGCACGTTGAACAGCGCATGGCGGTGAAGCGCCGGGCCCTGCTTTTCGGCCCATGCCCCAAGCTTGTCTCGTTCTTCGGGGGTGAGGCGGGCATGCGCCTCCTGCATCATGGCGAATTGGCGGGGCACATAGGCGGGCCAGTCGATCAGGCCCTCGGGTGAGAGCCCTTCCACCGGACGAGCCAGCGCGCCATTGAGAAACAGGCGGCTTGACGGGCTGTAGGGGCTGAACTGCTGACCATCGCCGGGCAGCAGCGCATGGATCGGGCTGATCGCCACCGCATCGGCGCCATGGCGGGCCAAAGCGGCGATGACGGCGGGCAGGTCGGTCAGCGTGCCATAGGCGGTCTGCCTTGGCCCGCGCAGGGACGGCACCTGCACCGCCGCGCCCCAGCGCTTGTGCCCCGGCGCGGCAATCGACGGGCAGCAGGGCGGGGCCAGCGCCAGAGTCAGCGTGTGGCCCTCCACCACGAGCCGATGGTAGCCGGGCTGATCGAAGGGCGGCAGATGGCCCTGCCGGATGGTCAGCGGCAGCGGCTCGCCCTGTTCGGGCAGCAGTTCGGCCTGGCGGGCCTGGGCCAGCGCCGGGGGCAAGGCGATCGGCTGGCCGACATCGCCCGACAGGAAGGTGGGCGGTGTGCCGGCCTCTGCGCGCAGCCGCTCCAGACTGAGGTGCTGATGGCCCTCATTGGTGGCCGGATAGCCCAGCGCGCCCAGCACCGCGATCAGCACCTCATCCTCGACGCGCTGCATGTGGTGCTCGGAGTCGCGCCAGTGTCGCGCGACACCTGCCGCCTCGGACAGCCGGTCGAGCGGGCTCATGCCGGGGCCAGCCATGCGGCGAAGCGCTGGCCCTCTTGCCACAGCACATCGCCTTGCGCTGCGGGCAGGGCCGGGGCCTCGCCCAGATCGAGCGCCAAGGTCAGCACCGCACCATCGCCCAGCCGCCATGCGGCGCGCACGGCTTTCTCGCCCGTCGCCTCGGCGCCCAGAGCGCTGGCGCCTTTGAGATGCGGCACGATCCGCGTGGCGCGCAGGGCCAGCAGATCGCGATAGAGCGCCTCCCACGCGGCGGCGTCGGGACCGGGCGCGGGAATCGAGGCGTCAAACGTGGCCTGCGCATTGGGATCGGGGATGCGCGCTCGGCTGGCCTCATCGGCAAAGGCCGGGAAATGGGCGAATTCGCGGCGACGGCCTTCGCGCACCACCTCGGCCAGCTCGTCGTGGAAGTCGGTGAAGAACAGGAAGGGCGACTGCGACCCGACCTCATCCCCCATAAACAGCAGCGGGATCTGCGGGCAGAGCAGCAGCAGCGCGGTGGCGGCGCGCAGGCTTTCGGCATCGGTCAAAAGGGGCAGGCGCTCGCCCATGGCGCGGTTGCCGATCTGGTCGTGGTTCTGCAGAAAGCTGACGAAGGCGGTGGGCGGCAGATGGCCGCTGGGCGTGCCGCGCCGCTTGCCCTGCTGATGCGGCGAGGGATCGCCCTGATAAATAAACCCCTGCGACAGACAGCGGGCCAGCTTGTGGGCCGGGTCTTGCGCGAAATCGCGGTAATAGCCGCTGTCCTCGCCGGTCAGCAGGGTGTGAAGCACATTGTGGAAATCATCGTTCCATTGCGCATCATAGAGGCCATGGGCGAGCCGCGCGGCATCATTATGCTCGTTTTCGAGGATAAGATGGATATGGCGGCCCGGTGGCATCGCGGCGCGTATGTCCTGCGCCAGCAGATCCAGAAACGCCGGATTGCCGATGGCATGCACCGCATCGAAACGCAGCCCGTCGAAGCGGTAGTCGTTCAGCCATTGCAGGGCATTTTCGCGAAAGAAACTGGCCACCTCGGGCCGGTCGACCGCCACGGCGGCGCCCCATGGTGTGGGCGCGCTTTCATGCAGGAAATCGGGGGCATAGGACGGGATATAGTGCCCATCCGGCCCGAAATGGTTGTAGACCACATCGAGCAGCGCCATCAGCCCCAGCCCATGCGCCGCATCGATCAGCGCCTGAAGCTCCTCGGGCGTGCCCAGCGCCTCGGCAGGGGCGAAGGGCAGCACGCCGTCATAGCCCCAGTTGCGCGTGCCCGAGACCGCTGCCACCGGCATCAGCTCGATGGCGGTGATGCCCAGAGCGGCGATCCGGGGCAGGTCGCGCATCAGCCCGGCAAAACCGCCGCAGAGCCCGGCATGGACTTCCTGAATGACGGCCTCTTCCCATGGGCGGCCCTGCCAGTCGCCATGCTGCCAGCGATGGGCGGCGGTGTCGGTCACCACGCTCCAGCTGTGGACGCCGCCGTTTTGCGCGCGGGAGGCCGGGTCGGGCACGGGGCGGCCATCGTCCAGCAGGAAGCGATAGCGTGTGCCGGGCGGGGCTTTGGCCTCCAGCGTGAACCAGCCGCCGCTTTCGGCCTGCATGGGCTGCGGGTCCTGCCCCTCGATGGAGAGGGCGAGCCGCTGCTGGGCCGGGGCCCAGAGCTGGAAGCGTGTGCGGCTGTCGCTCAGGGCGACCGGTCCCCAGCAGGCGGGCGTGGGGCGTGGAGGGGACAGTCTCAAGAGCGTTCCTTCGCGCGGGACTACAGGGTCTGCGCGAAGGAAATGCCGGGCAGGGGATTTGGATGCATCGCCCTGCGCTTAAAGGTGAAATTCTGAGTTAGGCCGCCGGTTTGAGATAGCGGCTGTAGAGCCAGCCCACCCCGATCAGGCTGAAACCCAGCGCCAGGAAGGAGCCGATCCGCGCCAGGCCCTCCAGCCCGGAGGCATCGACCAGAAAGACCTTGCCCACCGCCGCCAGCATCAGCACCAGCGAGGCGATGCGCCAGTCACGCGCCGTTTTGCGGATGCCCCAGACCAGATAGGCCACGGCCAGCGCCAGCGCCAGCAAGGACCAGAGGATGCTTTCGCTGGCGCCGATGGGGTGAGGGGCCAGCAGGCTTCCGGCAAAGATCTGACGCAGCAGGCTGACAGCGAAAAGCGGGATCAGCACGATGCGGGCCCATTCCACCGGCCTTGCGATCAGCTTGCTCCATGCCGGCATGATCCGCTCCGGCAGGGCTAAAGCCGCGAAGATCAGCCCATAGGCAGGCAGCAGCAGATTGGCGATGGGCAGCGCTCCCACGGCCTGCTGATCCCAGAGCGGGTTATGCAGCAGCACTGTATAGAGCAGTCCATGGGCCAGCCCGGCACCGATTAGCGCCGTCGCCGCAATGGGGCGGCGGGCAAAGCGCCATAGCGCGAAACCCGCGCCGATCAGCAGCGCCTGCCAAAGCGTCCTTTCGGCCAGCCCCAGCGTGATAAAGCTGGTCATGTCCTTGAGCGCGAAGATCTGTTTGAACAGCACATGCAGGGCAATCACCCCCAGCGTGGTCAGCCCCCCGGCGAGGGGCAGGACCAGCTTGTGAGGCAGGCTCTGGCCCTGCTGGCGATAGAGGGCGACACCGGCCAGCAGGGCAGGCAGCAGCAGGCGAAGCATGGCCATGCCGGGGGCAGGCAGCGCGGTTGTCAGCACCGGCTGGCCGACCAGCGAGAGCAATCCTGCCGTCAGCCACAGGCCCAGCGGCTCCAGCGCCCAGAGTGCGGCCAGACTGCCCAGCATCAGCGCGGCGGGCAGCAGGTCGCGGGTCGGGCGGCGGCGCAGGGCTTCGCTCAGGGCGACCAGCGCCAGACCGCAGGCCGGGGCCAGCCATATCGTGGGGATCACCTGTGCCAGCGCGCCATAGGCCAGCAGAGCGGCCACGCCTTGCGTCGCGCGGCGTTGCTGCTTGCCCTTCAGCATCAGCGCGAAGCCGAGAGCGGAGGCCGCAACGAGCGCCCAGCGGATCAGCGCCTGACCGGGCGTGGCAAAGCCGGACTGCATGGTGAGGCGTTTGAATTCATCCTCAGGCGTGCCGGTAAATGTCAGGGCCGCGATGGCTGCGCCCAGTTCCAGCAGGGCGAAGAGCGACAGGCGCGGGTTGCGTGCCCGGTCGGCCAGCGCCAGCGTGGCGAAGGCAACGGCGGCCAGCGGGGCGGGCGCGCTCCATTCCGGCAAAGCGACCAGCGCGGCGATGGCCACCAGCACGGCGCTGGCGGCGGCCTGCAGGGCGAAGGGATCGCCCTCGGACGCCTTGGCGCCTTTCCATGTCAGCGCGGCGCCCAGCGCGGGTAGAGCGGCGAAGCCCAGCGCCAGAAGCGTCAACTGATGTTCGGACGGGTTGAAATGCCAGACGCTGACGGCAAGGCCGATCAGCGCGATGGCGGCCAGAGAGGCTGCCTCGGGCAGGGCGGCGGTGCGGCGCAGATGGTACAGCGCGGGCCCGCCATGGATCAGCGCGATCCCGCCCAGCACGGCGCAGAAGAAGCCGAGCGGCGGATGCGGCCACAGCCCCGTCAGCGCCAGAGCCGTCAGCAAAGGCAGCACCAGCAGCGGGCGCAGCGCTGGAACGCGGGTGGTCAGCCAGACGAAACCGACCGACAGCAGACCATATAGCCCCCAGGTCAGCGGGGCGAAGTCGCCCGTTGCCACCAGCGCAGCCAGTTGCAGCGCGGCGATGGTGGCGGAGGCTCCGCGCAGCAATGTGGTGTGGCGCTCGCTGGTGGCCAGCACCGGCAGGCCGAGGCCCAGCAGCAGGATCAGCAGGCCGATGCACAGCGCCGACAGGCTGTCGAGCTGGCCCATGGCGATCATCAGCAGGCTCCAGCCCGCGCCGCCGATCAGGGCGCTCACGCCCAGCCAGACCCAGCGCTGGCGGCGCGAGAGCATGGTCAGCGCGGTGACGACCAGCGCGATATAGGCCGCCAGCATCGGCGGATTGTGCGAATGCGATTGCACCAGTGCGGGTGCGGCGAGGCCTCCGACCAGCCCCAAAAGCGCGCTGGGGGCGCCGAAGCGCAAGGCCAGCGCCATGGCCCCCGCGGTGACAGCGGCCAGCGCGACAAAGGCGGCGACCGGCCCGATCAATCCGTAGAGATTGGCGGCGGCCAGCGTGGCGGCATAGAGGCTGCCGATGCCCGCGCCCGCCAGCGCTTGGGGAATGCGCCGATCGGGCACGAGGGCGGGTTTGCGGTGCGTGAACTCCGCCCCGGCAATCAGGCCAAAGCCGAAAAGCGCGCCCAGTGTGACCCGCACCAGCGGCGAGAGCAGACCGGCATCGATCGAATAGCGCACCAGCAGGGCGGCGGCGATCAGCAGGGTGATGCCACCCGCCCAGATCGGCAGCTTGCGCCCGAAGAGATCCTCGAAACCGGTGCCCTGACGGCGGGGTTTGGGGGCCGGGGTGACGGGCTGTGCGGGAAGGGGGGCCGTTTCCTCGGGGGCG
>Ga0116227_10015703_pt1 | contig 11138 bp, 5 predicted proteins | sample S1TSphgellanicum_FD_89693 | JGI IMG/M metagenome (GOLD analysis project Ga0116227, IMG submission 89693) | Host-associated microbial communities from peat moss isolated from Minnesota, USA - S1T2_Fb - Sphagnum magellanicum MG | ecosystem: Host-associated > Plants > Peat moss > Unclassified... | reverse complement strand
TTAACAAATTTAATAATGCAAAGATTATGAATATAAAACAACTGACACCATTATTTTGTTATTTTTACACATGATAATTAAGATATACCCTGAAAATCCAAATGAAAAAGCAATTCAACAGGTTGTAGACGTGCTTAAAAAAGGCGGGTTAATTATTTATCCAACGGATACCGTGTATGGACTGGGCTGCGATATCACAAACCCAAAAGCCATTGAAAAAATCTGCCGCATCCGGGGCATTAAGCCTGAAAAAGCTAATTTTTCATTTATTTGCCATGACTTAAGCCATATTGCAGATTATATTAAGCCTATTGATAACCCTACGTTCAGGGTATTAAAAAAAGCTTTGCCCGGGCCCTTTACTTTTATTTTTAATGCCAACAACAATGTGCCTAAACTCCTAAGCTCCAACAAAAAAACAGTTGGCATTAGGGTACCCGACAATAACATTGCACGCTGTATAGTGAAGGAGTTGGGCAATCCAATCATTTCTACCTCCATTAAGGATGATGATGAGATGATTGAATACTCTACAGATCCGGAGCTGATTCATGAAAAATATGAAAATCTGGTAGATTTAGTGATTGATGGCGGTTACGGAGACAATGAGCCCTCTACAATAATTGACTGTACAAATGAAGACTTTGAGCTTATACGTGAAGGAAAAGGCAATATAGAGGACTTTTTATAGGTTTTCTTATTGCCACATAAAAACCTGACATTAAATTAGTTTTCCACAAACACAATATTTAACAACAAGTTAATATTGAAAAAAGATTTTTGCATATACATTTGTTTAAACTAACAAAATTATATGAAAAAATCTCTACTACTACTGTTTTCTGTAGTTGCTATTCTGATTTTGCCGAAACTAACCTGGGCACAAATTGCCTCTTGGGATTTCACAGGGCAAAATACAGGTCCAGCCACAGTTACAGCCACAGCATCTAATCCAGATCTCGCGTCTGTACCGGTATTAACCCGTGGCTCAGGTGCAACAGCAAACACAGCCAATAACTCTTTTAGAACACAAGGTTTTGGAAGCGATGGCATATCAACCTCAAATAATGATTATTTTGAGGTAAGGCTCTCCGCCAAAACCGGAAAAAAACTGTCTTTATCAACTTTAGATGCAAAATTTGCAGGAACCTCAACTTTTTATGCATCTCCGGGTGTTACCTCTCAGTTTGCCTACAGTTTAGATGATGGAACTCCTCTAAACAATGGAACAAGTTTCACTTTAATAGGAAGCCCAGTTACTTCAACCGCTTTAACATTAACCCAAATAAATTTAAGCTCCGTAACTGCATTGCAAAATGTTGCAGCAGGTACAACGGTAATTTTACGTTATTATGCCAGTGGGCAGACCCCCACAGGTGGCTGGGGTTTTAACTCATCAGCAAGCGGCACAAATGGTTTTGCAATTGGCGGCTCAACAACTAACTCTGGAAGTGCGCCTACACTTACCGCTTCAACGGCCTCTTTAGATTTTGGCAATCAGGCAACAAACGTTGTTTCAGCAGAAAAATCATATACTTTATCAGGATCAAATTTAACCAATGAAAATATAACAGTAAGTACTGCCGCTCCATATTCTGTTTCAAAAACAAGCGGAAGCGGCTTTTCAACAACATTAACTTTTAACAGCACCGATTTTTCAAGCACCAGTCAAACTGTTTATGTGAGGTACCTACCAACCAGTGGAGGAATTTCAACAGGCAACATTGCCATCTCTGGTGGTGGAACTACAGGTACACAGTCTGTTGCTTTGACCGGAACAGGTATTTCGGGCACAGTAAGCTCCAATAAAACAGCGCTGAATTTTCCAGCACAAACCGTTGGGACCACATCAACCGCACAAACGTATACGCTAAGTGGTACCGGTTTAACCAATGATGTAACCGTAAGTGTAGCCGCACCCTTTTCCATTTCAAAGGATGGTTTAAGTACCACATACAAACAATCTGTTACTTATACCGCTGCAGAGATTTCATTAAATCCTACGGTTTTTGTACAGTTTAGTCCAACAAGTGCCGTTACTTCAAATGAAAACATTCTAAATATAAGTACAAATGCTTTTTCGGCTACCGTTTCAGTATCAGGTACAGGAATAGCCGCTGCAACGCCTACATCACATGTGCTGATCAGTGAAGTTTATGGTGGTGGTGGCAATACAGGAGCGCCTTATAAAAATGATTTTATTGAATTATATAACCCAACTGATGTACCTGTAGATTTAACAGGCTGGTCAGTACAATATGCCTCTGCTACAGGAACTACCGGATGGCAGGTGACCCCTCTTAGCGGAAGCATACCCGCAAAAAGTTTTTACCTCATCCAGGAAGCAGGGGGTGCAAATGGAACAAATGAAATGCCTACTCCTGATGCAACCGGAGTTTTGGCATTATCAGCCACAGCGGGCAAAGTTTTATTGGCCAATACAACTGCGGCCCAAAACGGAATTAAACCATCAGGCAGTAACATTGTTGATTTAGTTGGATATGGCTCAACAGCTAACGGCTATTTGGGTGCAGGCCCTACACAAGCACCATCTAATACAACTTCTATTGAGCGTAAGGCAAGTGCAGCATCAACAGCTACAAGCTTGGCTTTAAATGGTTCAGAAGAGTTTGATGGTAATGGATATAATACAGATAACAACAATACTGATTTTGTGGTACAACTTACTCCAAATCCACAAAACACATCAGTTAAAGAACCTGTCGGTGCAAACCATATTGTAATTAGTCAAGTGTACGGAGGTGGCGGAAACAGTGGTTCAGTATATAAAAATGATTTTATAGAACTCTATAACCCAACATTGTCTACTATTGATTTAACTGGATGGTCAGTTCAGTATTCATCAGCAACGAATACCACATGGGCCGCGACTAACTTAACAGGAAGTATTGCCCCAAGAAGCTATTACTTGGTACAGGAAGCTGCAGGTACCGGAGGAACAACCGCATTGCCTACCCCTGATGCCATTGGAACAATAAACATGGCTGCCGGCGCAGGAAAAGTGTTATTAAGCAACGCAAGAACACTACAAAGTGGTGCTTTTCCAAATGGCGCGGCCGTTATTGATTTAGTAGGGTACGGCGCAACAAATGGTTATGAAGGAAGCGGGCCTGCACCTGTTCCTACGGCAACACTTTCCGTACAGCGTAAGGCAAGCATAACTTCTGATGCTGCAACAATGGGCCCTGGAGGTACTGAAGAATTTATGGGCAATGGATTTGACAGCGATGACAATACTTTTGATTTCATATTGGCAACAGCCAAACCTCAAAATTCGTCAATAACAGCACCACCTTCCAGAACCGGCCCATACTTTATTCTAACTCCAAAAGCATTGGCTTTTGGAAATCAGGCCATTAACAGCACTTCTTTAGCCAAAACCTATATTATTTCTTCTGGTAATTTAACAGGAACAACAACAGTTACAGCAAGTGCACCTTTTTTAATTTCAAAAACGAATACTGGCCCTTATATCAGTTCGTTAACCTATACCACAAATGAGCTTTCATCAAACCAAACTGTCTATGTGAAATTTAACCCTGCAGCAGCAGGAAATGCTACAGGTTCTATTTCACATGTAAGCAATGGTGCAGCAACCCTTAACCTGGCCTTAACAGGCGTTGGAATTGACCCAAATCAAACTTCCTTTGATTTTGAAAACTGTACCGTAGTTGGTAGTCCAATGTTATCTGATGGATTTTATCAATACAGCGTAACTGGTCCTCAAACATGGGGATGTACTACCAATTTTGGTCATGATATGGCCGATGCCACAGGCACTGCCAGTAAAGGCAATGCACTCCAAATTAACGGCTATTCAGGCGGGAACATACAAAATGAAGATTGGTTGATCTCTCCTGCATTAAATTTATCAGCTATGAACTATGCTGTTTTGTCTTTCTGGACCAGATCAGCATTTGCTGGAGATAAATTACAGCTTAAATTGTCAACAAACTATACCGGAACCGGAAATCCAAGCGCAGCCACCTGGATTGATTTAGACGGTAAATTTCCTGAAACGGGCTCAGACATCTGGACCAAATCAGACAATATAGATCTATCGGCTTATAAAGGTACTCCTGTTTATATTGCTTTTGTATATCACTCAACCAACCTATCTGCAAGCAGATGGACTGTTGATGATTTTGCTGTAACCAATTCATCAACACCACCTGCAGTAGATATCAGTACATCAACAGCAACTTTAAGTTTCGGTTTTCAGGCAGCAGGTACAACATCGGCAGAAAAAACATTTAGTTTTTCTGCCGGAAATTTAACTGATGATGTAACCTTAACTGCTCCAACAAATTTTAGCATTTCAAAAACAAGTGGTGGCAGCTTTACAAAAAGCTTAACCTATGCCAAAGCAACAGCAAACAATATTTCACAAACGGTTTATGTACGTTTTTCACCAAATGTCAACAATACAACCTACAATGAAAAGGTTACAATTGCAACAAATGGCACAGGCAATAAAACAGTAAGCCTTACCGGTAATACTTTTGATACGGCCAGCAGTTTACAGGTTGTAAACTGGAATATAGAGTGGTTCGGCAGTCCTGCTCAGGCTCCAAATGATGATCAGTTACAAGCCGCAAACGTAAGTACTATTGTAAACAGCATTAAAGCTGATATTTATGGGTTTGCAGAGGTTGTAGATACGACATTGTTTAGAAATAAAGTATTGCCTGCAGGCTACAGTGTTATTTTTAGTGATTTTGGTTCGTATGCTGCAGATAAAAATGACGCAGGTTATGATTTAGCCCAAAAATTAGCGTTTATGTACCGTACAGATATTATTAAGCCCCTTAAAACATTTGGTGTATTAAGAGATACTTATAATCCTGCTATTCCTGCAACCAGTGCAGACGGTACCCCTTATAAAAACTGGTCATCGGGCCGTTTCCCTTATTTAATGCAGGCCGAAGTTAAGATCAACAATAAAGTAGATACAGTATATTTTATTGAAATTCACGCCAAGGCAAATACGGGCACCACCGCGGCCCAGATCGATTCGTACAACAGACGAAAAGACGGCAACCTACAGTTTAAAACCTGGATAGACGCCAACCTTGCTGGTAAAAAAGTATTGATTTTAGGTGATTTTAATGATGTACTGGATGCAAATAAAACCATTGCACCAATGCCTGCAGGTACAGGAACTTCATATTCTGATTTTACAAACGATACGGAGAACTATTATCCAGTTACCCTACCACTAAGTTTAGCCGGAAAACAATCTACTACCGGCTTTGCCACTGTAATTGATAATGTGATTATAAGCAAAAGCTTAAAGACAAATTATATCCCCGAATCAGCCGAAGTATTAGATGGCGTTAAAAGTTTAGTAGCGAGCTACAGCACAACAACAACAGATCATTACCCGGTAAAATCACGTTATATTTTTGGGAATGGTGCCCCAACTTTAAATGCAATAAGTGATCAATCGGTTTGTTACAGTGCAACCAACCAAACCATTGCTTTAACAGGTATTTCTGCAGGTCCAGAAACTGCACAAACAACCTCCCTTTCAATCACCTCAGACAATGCGGGTCTTTTTGATGTACTAACTGTACAGCCACTAGGCACTGATAAGGGAACAATTACCTACCACCTTAAAAATAATGTAAGTGGTACTGCAAACATTACTGTTACCGTTATGGATAATGGCGGCACTGATTTTGGAGGTATAGATAAAATCACTAAAACATTTAAATTGACTGTAAATGCTACCCCTACAGCAACATTAAGTGGCACAACCTCTATATGTTTAAATGGAACTGCTCCTGTGGTTACATTTACAGGTGCAAATGGAACTGCTCCATATACATTTACCTACAACATTAATGGAGGCACAAACCAAACGGTAACTTCTGCAGGCAGTGGAAACACCGCTACCGTTACGGCTCCTGTAAATGTTGCCGGAAATTTTGCTTACAATCTGGTTAGCGTTGGTACTGGAACCTGTACCTCTGCCCAAACAGGAACGGCAACAATAACCGTTCGCCCGCTAGCTACAGCAACTGTAACTGGCACTACTGCTGTATGTTTAAATGGAACCGCTCCTGTGGTTACGTTTACCGGTGCAAATGGAACCGCTCCATACACCTTTACCTACAACATTAATGGAGGAACAAACCAAACGGTTACTTCTACAGGCAGTGGAAATACCGCTACCGTTACAGTTCCTGTAAATGTTGCCGGAAACTTTGCCTATAACCTGGTTAGTGTTGGCAATGGAAGCTGTACTTCTGCCCAAACGGGAACAGCAACGATAACCGTTCGCTCATCACCTACAGCAACAGTAAGTGGTACAACAGCCGTATGTTTAAATGGAACCGCTCCAGTACTTACTTTTACTGGCGCAAATGGAACTGCTCCGTATACTTTTACCTACAACATTAACGGTGGTACAAACCAAACGGTAACCTCTACTGCAAACACAGCAACGGTTACCGCCCCTGCAACTGTTGCCGGAAACTTTGTATACAACTTGGTTAGCGTTAGCGATGTAAATTGCACTTCTGTACAAACAGGAACAGCAACCGTGACCATCCGCACACTTCCAACTGCATCCATAAGTGGTACAACAACAGTTAATGTGAACGCATCACCACCAGTAATTACTTTTACAGGTGCAACAGGTGCCGCCCCCTATACATTTACCTATAACATTAACAACGGAACAAATAGAACTGTTAGCACGACAACAGGCAATTCGGTTACCGTTGCTGTCCCTACAAACGCAGCCGGAACTTTTACTTATAACCTGGTTAGTGTAAATGATGTAAACTGTAGTCAGGTACAAACAGGAACAGCAACCGTTACCGTACGGGCACTACCTGTTGCCACAATTTCCGGAACAGCTTCAGTTTGTATTAATGGAACGCCGCCAGTAATTACTTTTACAGGCTCTGTTGGTACGGCACCGTATACTTTTACCTATAGTGTAAATGGAAATATCCGTACAATTACAACCAGCACAACTGTAGCCACTTTAAATGCACCTGTAAACAGTGCAGGCACCTTTACCTATGCACTTGTTAGTGTAGCCGATGCTTATGCTTCGCAGGCACAAACAGGAACAGCTGTTATAACAGTTAACCCGCAGCCAAATGTTCAGATCACAGCAAATGGTGATTTAACAATTTCTAAGGGCAGTACACTTGAATTAACGGCTACGGGAGGTACACAGTACAGCTGGACAGGCAATGACATCATTAGCGGACAAACGAGTGCAACGGCAATTGTTAGGCCAAAGCAAAGCGGTGCCTATAAAGTTACGGTGACCAATTCAAGTGGCTGTACAGCAGATAAAGTGATAAATATCCAAGTCATTGAGGATTATAAATTAGAAGCATCCACTTTAATCACCCCAAATGGAGATGGTGTAAATGATAAGTTTATCATCAAGAATGTAGATTATTACCCAAATAATACTTTAAAAATATTTGACAAATCTGGCCGTGTGATATACACTCAAAAAGCATATGCCAACCAATGGGATGGCACGCTTAACGGAAGTCCGTTAGCTGAAGGAACCTATTACTACATATTAGATCTAGGTACTGGCTTAGGGAACTTTAAAGGTTATATCAACATTATCAGAGACTAATTTACAAACACATGAAATTAATTAAAACATATATAAAGCAAGTTAGTCGCACTACGTTTCTGATCTCTGCAGGCTTACTTTTATCCAATGTAGTTTGCGGACAGATCCTTCCACTTAACGCTCAGTATTTCCAGAATAAGTATGCTATTGATCCATCAATGGCGGGAATTACAGAAGGATTAAATATGAATGGAAGTTTCCGCAAGCAGTGGTCTAACATACCTAGTGCACCAATTACACAGGGCTTAACATTAGATCAGCAAGTTGGTAAAGTTGGGTGGGGCATAAATTTTTATAATGAGAAAGCCGGGGGGATCCAACAAACAAAAGCAGTTGCAACTTTTGCCTATCATTTACCAATGAATGACAGCGACCAGAAATTAAATTTTGGAATCTCTTTTGGCGCAAGTAAAGAACGTTTTGACCTCGGAAATGCTAAAAACATCAACATCAACGATCCTTCAATTGTACGCTTTAATGATAGAGGGTATTATCTTGATGGCGATTTTGGTGCTTCTTTTACTTCAAGCGGATTAAATGTTGAGGCCGCTTTGCCAAATATGCGCGCTGTATTTAGAAATGATGATTTAAACTATGCAGATAAACCCACTTTTTATTCGGCCTTAAGCTATAAGTTTGCCCTAGGTGGAACAGGAATAAACAGTGTTGGCATTGAGCCAAAAGGTGTTTTTAGAGGAATAAAAAACTATAAAAACTTATGGGATGCAGGTGTAAATGCAAATTTTGCTGGAGATAAGCTGTATGTTATGGCCATGTACCACAGTACTGAAAATGCAACAGTTGGGTTTGGCCTGAACTACAAGTCTACTCTATATTTCATGGCGTATTACAACACTGCAACTTCTGCTTTAAAGGGTTATACCGATGGAGACTTTGAGATCAATATCCGCTTAAACATCAGTAAAAAGCCTTAAATATTTTCGATTGAAACTATTACTTAGCCATCTGTAATCCAGATGGCTATTTTTTTTGCCATCTTTTTCCTTTCCAAAGCCCTTCCTAAAATGTAGCTTCATTAGCCCGTTTTTTGTATTTTTACCATATGCCTAAAATTATAAATTTAGAGATATTTAAAAGATTTTTCCGTTCAGGCCAAATTGGTGGCTTTGTGCTCCTATTCTGCGTTGTAATTTCTTTAACAATTGCCAATACATCAAATAAAGAAGCCTTCATTGCTTTTTTAGAGACTAAGCTTGGTTTTGGAGCGGTAAACTATAGTATACTTGCCTGGATCAATGATGCTTTAATGGCTGTTTTCTTCCTATTGGTGGGTTTAGAAATAAAACGTGAAGTTATAGAAGGCGAGCTGTCTTCTGTTAAAAGTGCAGCTTTACCTGTAGTGGCGGCATTGGGTGGCATGCTGATTCCAGCAGGCATTTATTTTTTATTCAATAAAGGAAGTATTACGGCCTCGGGTTGGGGAATTCCAATGGCTACTGATATTGCCTTTGCTTTAGCCATTATTGCCATGCTCGGCAAAAATGTACCGGCCAGTTTAAAAATATTTTTAGCGGCTTTAGCTATTGTTGATGATTTAGGCGCCATTTTGGTCATTGCAATATTTTATACCCATCAAATCCATTTTAATTATCTTTTCATGGCGGGCGGTATTTTAGTGCTGTTAAGCCTGTTTAACTATTTCGGCGTAAAGAATTTAATTTTTTACATCCTACCCGGTATATTTCTTTGGTATTGTATCCACCATTCCGGCATTCACGCCACCATTGCCGGGGTTTTGCTTGCTTTTACCATCCCTACTAACCAAAGCAATGTAGAGTCGCCTTTAGAAAAACTGGAACATGTACTTACAGCACCTGTAAATTATTTAATTATGCCAATCTTTGCGCTGGCCAATACCAATATTACCTTTGAAAAAGGAATGCTTTCAGGCCTGGTTTCTCCTTTAGGCTTTGGAATTATTATCGGCTTATTTATTGGCAAAACGATTGGTGTAACTACATTCAGCTGGTTGGCTGTAAAACTAAAATGGGCAAATTTGCCTTCGGGTGCCAACTGGAAACATGTTTTAGGTTTAGGCATGCTGGCCGGCATTGGCTTTACCATGTCGATCTTTATTGCGCTCCTGTCTTTTGATGATCCACTCCATATTGCTGAAGCAAAGTTTGCCATTTTAACGGCTTCGGTTTTATCGGGAGTTGTAGGTTTTGTGTTTTTGAAGGCGGTGAAATCGGCAAAATAACCGCAGTACAATTCTTTTCAATTTTGGTAAACCATTACGATCACAAGTTTGTTGAGCAACTGTACATGGTGTTATCGCTATCTAAACTTCGCTTTTAACTTTGTCCAAAAGCTAGCGGATTTCTCTTTTTAGAGGAATATCCTTTCAATTTTGTAATGGTACATTAAAAATCGATCCTAAAATAAAATCCGTGCTAATAATTCTTCAAAATAGTCGCTACTATATGCTTGCTTTAGCAGTTCATCATTCATATAAGAAATTATAAATCTCGACCAAGATAACAGAACCATACTTTTCTTAACATACATCAAACCTATTGGCTTTATTATGGGTTAACTTTGTTTAAAATTAAAACACATGGAATTAGGTATTGGCATGTTTGGAGATTTGCAGGTAAATGCAAAGGGCGAAATACAGCCCGCCCAACAAAGATTACAGGAAATTATAGAAGAGATTAAGCTGATGGATGAGGTGGGTTTAGATTTTTATGGAATTGGTGAGCACCACCGTCCGGATTATGCCGTATCCAGTCCTGAAATTATTTTAGCCGCCGCCGCAACGGTCACTAAAAACATCAAATTAAGCAGTGCTGTATCTGTACTCAGCTCAGCTGATCCTGTAAAACTGTACCAAAGCTTTGCAACAATAGATTTAATATCAAATGGCAGAGCAGAGCTGATGGCTGGCCGTGGCAGTTTTATTGAATCTTTCCCGCTTTTTGGTTATCATTTAAACGATTATGATGAACTGTATGAAGAAAAATTAAGCTTGCTTTTAAAAATTAATAAAGAGGAAAAAGTAACCTGGAAAGGAAAATTTAGACCTGAATTGGTGAATCAAAGTATATTGCCAAGAGCGGTAAACAACCAACTTAAAATTTGGGTTGCCGTTGGTGGTACGCCAGAATCAGTTGAACGTGCCGGACGCTTAGGCTTACCGGTTATGTTTGCCATTATTGGCGGTGCACCAGTTCAATTCAAACCTTTGTTTGATTACTATAAAAATGTATATCATGCACATCATCATGATCCATCAAAATTTGAAGTTGGTGTGCACATGCATTCTTTTTTTGGCGACAACAGCACACAGATAGCCGATTACTATTACCCTTTATATTCGGCACAAATGGACCGGGTTGGCCGTTCAAGAGGATGGGCTCCTTATCAAAAAAACCAATATGACATGGGCCGAAGTGCAAATGGCGCATTAATTATCGGTGATGCAAATGAGGCTGTTGATAAAATTTTGGCCATGGAAGAAACATTCGGCTTAACCCGTTTT
>Ga0116227_10015701_pt1 | contig 11139 bp, 13 predicted proteins | sample S1TSphgellanicum_FD_89693 | JGI IMG/M metagenome (GOLD analysis project Ga0116227, IMG submission 89693) | Host-associated microbial communities from peat moss isolated from Minnesota, USA - S1T2_Fb - Sphagnum magellanicum MG | ecosystem: Host-associated > Plants > Peat moss > Unclassified... | reverse complement strand
TACTTCGATTAATGGGACATATCAACCTATTAATGGATGAAAATGAATGTAAAATCGATCCAATCAATAGGATGAAAATTTTAATAGTTGCATCATAGTTGTGAGAATGACCAAAATAGTTGACATTTGGTTTTGTAGTTGCAAATGTTCTCAAATCCAGTCGCAAACGACTACAAGTCGCATGTAGTCGTAAATGGAGTGGTTACATTTTGGCTGATTTCTACTAGTGAACTATGATCACCTTCATCCCAACATTTGGATGATTTTTATGATATATCATCGTATATATTTGATATGCATATACTCATAGTTGCATGTGCAACCAAAATAGGCCAACTATGGTTTTTTGGTAAGCTAGGTACACATTTTTTGTAGGCATGTCTAGGATTAGGGTTGCCTACAAATGACAATCCCATTGATAAGGTGTAGGATATAGGTGAAAAATAACCTAATCTATTTTGCCACCTACCTGTTTTGAATTTCTCAGCAGAACCTTAAACCTCAGCGTTGGAAACCCTAATGGGATTTCCTTCATTCTTCTCTTGGTTGTGCACAATTTCTTGTTTATAGATTGGGCTTTATTAGAGGAATTGCAGAGCCCTTTTTGCTTGCTTGCTAGCTTGTTGCTTTTCCAGACTAAGAACTGCTTAGGTCTGGCTTGTTTGGTGTTTTTGGGAGAGTTCTAAGATGGTGGGTGTAGAGGACAGGAATGAAGATGTTATAGAAGAGCCATGGCTAGAAGCGGGGAACCGTACATGTCCAGTGACGATGCAGACGCTAGCTTCCTTGGAGCTCGTGCCGAACCACACGTTGCGACGTTTCATCCAGAACTGGTGCAAAGTGCACGGTGGCGGCGGTTCGTCCGGCGCCCTTGTACGACTCCTCTCGACTCCCTCTGTGCTCGTGGCTATGGATACCGTGGCCAAAATGCTTCGCGAAGTGCAAAGTTTCGTGGATCCGCTTTGCAGTCTGAAGAACATCATGTCGGTGGCTCGAGAGAGCGAGAGGAATCACAAATGCATCCAAGAATCTGACGCCGTCTCCGTGCTCGCTTCGGTGATCAGTGGTGCTCTAGAACTCCGATGTAAGTACCCAATGCCAATAGAAGAAGAACAAGAGAGGAAGAAGAAGAAGCAATAGAGAGTTTCTTTCAACTTAGAGGCTTGTGAAAAAGCACTCGCCATCCTTGCGCTTCTTGAGGTGGGAGCAAACAGATAGCGGCGAGAGCAGCTTCTCACGCAGAGTTTGGTTGCAACCCTAGCTTGGTTTTTGTGCAAAGGAAGCTTGGATGCCATGGTAAATGTCGCAACCATTCTTGTGGGAATCGCATCGGAAATGGAATCGTCACACAGCAACAGCACTGGAGCGATGCCGGGAGTGCTTGAAGCTCTAACCAAGTTGTTGCGAGAGGAATTCTACCCCAAGGCCATCAGGGCTGGCTTGAAGGCTTTGCTTACCATCTACATTCCAAGGAGAAACATGATTAGGGTTACGGAGGTTAAAGTGGTTCCTTTGCTCATAGAGCTTCTTCCAAATGCCAATAGAAGCAATGTGGAGCTTGCTTTAGGGGTTTTGGAGCTTCTCTGCACCATAGCAGAGGGAAAAGCAGCTGTTGCCAATCATGCCTTAGCCATGGTTGCTCTAGTGCACCATCTACACACATTCTCCAACTTGGCTACAGAACTCAGTGTTGCCATTCTCTAGTCAATTTACAAAGCTTCACCAGCTTGTTTGGTGCTGCTGCTGCTGCAAGTTAGCTTGATTTTTTTGTTGAATGTATTGACTTTTTTTTGTCTTAGTCGAGACTTGTATAGAGCTGTGCCTGGTTGCCTAGGGTGCTTGTGAGCTAATTGTTATAGATGGGTGAGTCAAGCATGCATGTTAATTTTCTCATCACACATTGATTGTTGCCTGGTATAAGTGCTCAATCGCTTGACATATGCCTCAACTCTTTCTCACTTGCGGCGGTTTAACTCTCCTATTGGTCGTGAAGGTGAGCTCTTAAGAACCAAATAAAGTGTATGGACTGAGTCTCAGGGTATAATCTCATCTCTATTTCCTTGAGTGTAACTCTGTCATATCATTGTTTGCTTTGGTAATGACTTGTGCAATCCTTTTGCATGTTGTGGGTCTGTTTAGGGAAGCTAGCAAAGCTTCGACAGTTGCATAACTCTCACTGGGGAATGATGTGCCCTGCAGAAACACCTAGAGGGCCAGGCCCTGGAGTCTTCAAAAATCTCAAAATGTTCTGGAATTCGAGAACCTAGACAAGGAAATAGGGATAGCACTCAAGCCAGGCCATTGCGGACATTTTCTTCTTTGGCATCAATTGGTAGTCGAGGCCTGAAAAGCACCTTTCTGTTGCACAATGCTCTTTTGCTATTACTGAACCTTGGAAAATGTTCCCACAATTTTGTAACTTTCCTTTTGGAATATGCAGTTCTTTGCTTTGTGCATGTGTTTCTCAGTGATTGTAGAGTTTTGTTGATCGATCTATTGTTAACAGGCACTCTTGGCAATTCTAGATAGCACATTGAACAAAGCAGATGAAAACCCTAAACCTTAACCCTAACCCTAACCCTAACCCTAACAGTGGGACCATGTGACACATGGCGATTCAAACTCTCAAAATATTAGTTGCATTTGCAATTACATTGTGCGGTCACTAAGTTGCCACATGGCATGATCCTGATAATTAAACCCTATAACCCTAACCCTAATATGTGCCACGTGTACAATGACATAACCTTAAACCCAACACGTGTCCGCACCCCAACGGCTACGACTTGGACGGTCTAGATTAATCAAAGTAATTCTCAAAACTAAATATTTAATTACAAAATAAAAGTACATGTGTTCGCATATAATTGGGTTAGTTAATTAACATGTAATGCAGTGTGAACGCAACCCCTGTAGTTGCATGCAGTCGCACGACCAACTGCTAGTATAGAGTATGGGTGGATGAAATCGTATATGTACTTATATTATATGATTGTCGCATGCAACTGCAATTTTCATGCAACTTGTTTTAAGCAACTGGGCGAATTTCCAGTTGCATGTGTCGCATGCAACTGAAAACTAGTTGCATAAGACAGTTGCAAAATGCCAAATTTCTAGTAGTGAAGGTACTTGGGACACTGTTGACCAAGTTAGTAAATGAAAATAGAAAGATTAGGATGAACATCTATCTACAATGTTATTTTCATACATAATAGCAACATGGTATACACCATATCAATTAGTGTATGGATTACATCCATTGATGCCCATAGAGTACATAGTTCTAGTTGCTGGTGGAAATGAGAGAAATAGTACTCCAGTGAGAGTTTTAACTAGTAGAATTATAGAGCTGGAAAAGTTGTAGGAAGCTAGAATGTAAGCTACAAAAACTACATGAATTTACCAATGGAATAAAACATTATGGAGTCAACAAAATAATCCAAAAAAATAATTTAGTTGGTGATTATGTTCTATGGTTTCCAAAGGGCAATAAGTCACACCTAGGGAAGTTTACTAGGAAATGGTTTGGACCCTACAAAATATAGTATGTGTTGCCAAATAACATTGTGTTATTGGTGGCCATTGAGAAGTTTGAAATTAACCTTGTGTTGGTTAATATCAATAAGTTCAAACCTTATAAGTACATGGAATTTGAAGTTCAAAAATAAAAACAACAAATGCCAATGTATTAGGAATAGAATGTAGGTGGAGTTCAAGCAAAAAATTATGATATGGAAGAGGAGGATGAAGACTATGAAACATAGAATTCACAAATGAATAATGCTAAAGATGAAGAATAGATCTAAGATCTTGCGATGAACACAATGTTGATTTTCAATTTACAAATAAGTAATAAATCCATGAACAATAATTGTAGAAGTGAGGGTTTTGGGATCTAGGGATCTGAAGATGATATGTGAGGAGTATCAGTTGAATCAACAATAATATTCACCTAGTCCTCAAATGTATTCGCACAATCGACGAATCAACAAAAAAATTGGTATAGTTAGTAGATGTGTTATTATAGTTAATAGATGAGTTGACACAATTAGCAAAGAAATGGACAGAATCAGCAGAAGGTGTACAAGGTGAACAAGGTGGAGTCATTAAATCTAATGAAGGGAGATTAGAGATGTGGAGTGATCAAAAGATGAGATCTATGATGTCCATGCATAATGATGACATGAAGTGCTTCCAAATGGTAGTACAAGAAACAAATAAACTTGTAGTGATGGGCTATATTAATTTCAAAGATCATGCCTTAATTAAAAGACAATGGACAAGTAATAAAATGAATGTGATGGGTAGGATTTCAAAGGATGAAAAATTGGGGTAATGATCAAAAGCAATTTGCGTTTATTATTGGAAATTATACGCATTTTTGAAGTTTCATAGTTCATAACAGCATGATGTAGATAGTGCCATTGAAAAACTACAAAGAATAGCAAGGGAAAATGAAATGCAGAGGAGTGAGCATAGACAAAGATAGGAGGAAGAAGCAAAATTGCTAAAAAGAATAAAACTAGAAGAGGAGTTGAGAAGAATAGAGAGAAAATGCGTGTTGAATATTTAGTCGTTGGTTGTAAAGTCGTTGTCACATTCATCATCATTTTTAGAATGTGTAGAAGGGAGGGTGTATAAGGAGAAAATAAAGTTTGCGTAGACAATAATTCTAGACATAAATACAACTAGACATCTATAGTTGAGTTTTTGCGTAGAAGTAGACGACATTTGCATGCAAAGGAATAGACAAGACCAAGATTTACATCAATAGATCCGATGTTCATTTAAGAATCAAAGGAAAATGAAGTTATGGAGCAGCATTTTGTGGAGGCGCAAACGATGCAAGACATAAAGGAGGAGAATGTTGTTGCGGCGGAACAATAATTATCCACAAAATTGTAGGTGGAAGTATAGCAAAACACAAAGGTGCAAGTGATGGCGGAAGCACAATGAAGGGCGATGGAAATGGAGCGACAAGAATCAGAAGTTGTAGCAATACTAGATAGAGCTACACTTTTGGAGAAAGTCATTAAATTTCAAACCCTGAGCGATTCATGTGGACATAGACGAAACAAAATTATAACAAACATGTTGAGAATGGAGAATTGGAAGGATGTTGTTAAGGAAGAAGACTGGGCTTCTAAAGTAAGGCTAATTACAGTGTTTTTTATGGGTTGGGAACCACCAAAGCCTGTTGTTATGTTGGAATTTTTTGAATACATTTGTGATTAAGGTGTATGTCATTAATAAACAATTGATCATCGATGTCTTTGGAGTATGTGTAGAAGGGTATATAAAAGACCCAAAAGGGCAAGTCAATAAGATACTAACAGTTTAGGTATTATAGGGTTATAGATTTGCACTTGTAAATTCTTCTATAGATCAATGGAATACAAAGAATATGGGTTTGCCATATTTTATCAGATATTCTGCCATAATATTTATCATTTATCAAAGGGAAAAAATGACACACCCCCAAACTCCTTGATGGATTCAACTTCAAATCCAAAAGGTGAAAACAATAAAAGGATAAGGGGTTAGGGCACACTCCCTGGTTCGCAGCACTTTTGGGGTAGAGGAGTGTGTTGGAGCTCCGAGATGGGGATTAGGAAGAATGACAAGCAAATAAATTATTCACACAGACTTGTACAAATTAAACACAAGTTGGTTAATGCGTAGTTGGAGCACTTTTGGTGCATAGATGAACCACGGGCAAACACGAATTCACAAGACTCATCACATCCCGGACTTGGGGGAGGCCACCACCTTCCTCCTTATAGTATTTTTTGTGCTTGGCCACGGGCTAGCACCCAAATGTCATTTTGTCCCAAGACCCCCAAGTTGGAGTCATGAAATTCCTGAAATTGGGACTCTTGCAACTTTGGAGGCCCATAACTTTGTGTGCAAACCTCCGATTAAGGTGAGGTCTTAAGCAAAGTTGTAGCCCTCATCAAGATCTATTCAAAGGTATGTGGCAAGCCACTTTCACACAAGGAAATCTAGGCGATTCTCGACTTTTAGTGGTTGGGAGACAAATTGGCAATTTGATTCCTGGCGCTTCTTTTAGTCATAACTTATGTTTTAAGTGCTCAAATGGGTCATGCAAACCCATTTTAGACATTTAAGTTTCAAGGACTTTCCAGTGGTATGAGGAACTTTTCAATCCAATGAATTTTGACCCTTGCAATAGCCCTCTGAAAATTCGGGAGTCTATTAAGACTCCAACTCCCAAAATGGGAGCTCATTTGGGAGTGTGGGGGGTTCATTCCCTCACACTTTCCTACCACCCTCGTGAGCATGAAATGTGATTCCTAGGCTTCACTCTTGGCCCGCACCTTTGCTAGCCCTTGCTTTGGTTACAAGCCTAAGGTTAGGGTTACGATAAAAAATATAGTATTTTAACAACAAGAATGCCATAACATTGATGAGGGCAGAAAAGGGCAGAAGGTAGATTGGGCACCAATTATATTCAATAGTATGTGTAGTGAGCTAAATCGATGGTATAAGTATGTTAGGGAGAATAAAGGGGATAAGAAGGATACGTGTTAGTTTGCATTAGTATTGGTAAAAATCTTTGAGTATCTATTTGTGCATCAAAAGGAAAATCGATAGAAACCGCCAACCAAGGTTAAAAAAACTAGGGAGGAGATGCATATAACATTAGAAAACAAAAAAAAAGTTGTAATAGACTCTCCAAGAAGTGCTTTTAAAAGGAAGAACAAAGTTGAGGAAAAAGGAGCCTTAGGTTTAGGAGTGAAGAAGGAACATGAGAGCATAGATTTGAGGGCATAAAAAATGATGAGGGGTGGATTAGAACCATTTGTAGCGCCAACGATGGTGAGGGCAATGCCAATAGTGGCATAGGTAGCCATACAAAGTACAAAGATACCATAGATGCCAACTCCATAAAAGACACAACTAAAAGAACAGAGGCCCGAAGTACGATAAATGGCATCTTCACAGGAGAGATAGCTGAGGGAACAAAGCTAGGAAGTTAAGAGGGAACATGACACAAGGTTTTCAGAGGGTGAAGAACATTTGCATTTGGATGCAAATGTATATGAAAATTGGATTGAGACCATTATAAGTCCATAACATTTATAGCATTTGGAATAACATTTGTAATAGCAACAACAGCAAACACAAAAAGGTTTACATGCTATTGAATTGTAGATGGAAAGAGTGGTGACACAATCTGTTTTTGAAAAGTTCAAACTAGAAAAACTAGAAGTACCACCTAATAGACCAGAATCTTCAGAAGGATTCCCATTTGAATTTAAATTGGGGAGAAGAATGGTGCAGGAGTTGGGATCATTTATAGAAGGATCTAAAGTTTTTACAACATGGACAAATACATTAAAGTTTGTGGAGGAAGTAGCTGCAGAAGTAATGAAAGCAGATAAGGCAACTAAAATATTTTGGACCATGGCATTTGTGAATTTGAATATGGGGAATTTGACTTTAGAGGTGAATATTTTAAAAAACAAATTGGCTATAAGGGAGAAGGAAAAGTAGTGTTATAGTGGAATTGGATAAGGAAAGAAAAATTTAGAAGGGGTATAAACATAATGTGGAAATTTGGAGGAAAGAGCAGGGTGGAGGTTGAGCAAAAGATTAAAGTGTTCATTAAATAACTGTAGGATGAAAATGAAGAACTCAAAAGTAGCACAACACAACTGAAGTCACAGGAGGAAGAATTGCAAGATTTAAGGCTAAAGGCTGAAATCTAGGAAACCATTGAATGAAAATCGATAGAGGCATTGTTTCTTGATAAGAAACAACAAGAGGCTTTGTCTTAGGTCAAAACATTGATTAAGGAAAAGAAGGAGAATGTTTTGACAAATTTGGAATTGATAAATTTGAAGAATGTGTTTTTGTTGTAGTCTGAGGAGATTAGAAGGAAGATAGCAAAGGTAGAAAGATAGAAGTTAAGGGAGGATAAAAAGGAATATCAGAGGAAATTGTAGCATTTGCAAGCACAATTAGAAATGCCACATGAATAGAGGAAGAGTTTGGATCTAGTTGGTGTCAAGAAAAGACTAGAGGATTATGAATAGATGTTATACCATGATGAGGATGAAGAATAAGATGAAAGATTCTAAGGTAGAGTTTGAGGGATGGTGGGAGGTTGCAAAGGGATATTTTACAAAGGAATTGGAAAAAAATTTGGCTCAACATAATGAAAGGATTTTGAGGTACAAGTTGGAAGCTTACAAAAAGCATTTTCCAAAATTGATTTGTGGCAATCTAACAAGTACAGAGAGGTATTGGGCCAAGATGAAGAGAATGAAGCAGGACCCAATGGAACAACATAGGAGAGGGAAGTGCAGACTAAGGAACCACATGATCTCAAAAGTGGAGTAGTTCAAGAGGAGGTGGTACAACCAAGAAAACCACAAGACCTTAAAGGAGGGGGCAAGGAAGAAAAAGAACCATAGACAATTTAGGAATAAGAAAAGGTGGAGGTTATTTCAACAACAAAAGTAGTGGAGATAAAACTACATATTGAATTAGTGGGGGAGGAGATTAAAACTACAAAATTAGAAGTAGATGTAAAACCATTGCTTCATGTACAAGTTGAGATTATAAAATTGTAGTAAGGGAGACAAATGTTTAAAAATATATAAAATACTCTCATTTCATTTTGTCATTTTACAAGGATTTTGGGGATGGAATCCAAAGTACAGGGGGGGTAATGTTAAGGGGGTAGGATGAGTACATGATTTTGGATGTATAAGGTAGGTAGGATAGGAATTAATTAGGCGAACTTTGTTAGTTTGAATTTTGAATTCTTGTTGTTTTGATCATGGTGATGTGACTTGAGATTGTTCAAAAGGAAGGAGTTTTAAAAAACAAAAAAACTTCTTAAACAGAGAGTTATGGGGAATATTAGGAGGAGCTATAAGTATTTGTTAGTAGAAAACCACAGATTATGTTTGGATAAACAATAGATTTTACTTGTTGTTTTGGGATTTTTTTCAACAAAACATGAGATTTTGCTATATTTTGATTCAAATTTTACAGTAATATAAAAATGCAAAGACTTCTATAGTGAATTCTATGTTCATATTGTTGTGAGAATTGTTTGTAGCATCAGCATATGATGAAATGAATTGTGATTTTTTTAATGGAGTTTTTTACAATGTATTTTAAAAAACAAATTCTAGTTAGATGAAATAACCATGAATCTAGTGTTTCAATGAATTATAGTGTTAAAAATGTGAAGAATTAAAGTAAAAACAATGAATATATGCATGTGAAATGCAAATATGTTGTTATAGTAGAGTGAAATATTTTGCAAAAATGAAATTTCACGTTTAACAAATATCTCTTCATAGGTTGTAACAGCTCTTACGATACAATGAAAGAACATATAAACATAACTCATTCTTCTTCTTTTCATGACCTAGCTATCATATTTTCATAATAACTCTGATGTTAAGCCCATTTCAATGGGAATAATATTAGGATGGATGACCTTACTTGGGCCAATGGCAAGGGGTCCACTAGTTCACATTGCAATCCCTAACAGTTGGGTAGGTCCCACTGAATTGGTGGGTGTGGGTCCTTTGAAGCAGACTGACCCCCAAACCCCGCAAGTCAGGCTTGAGGACATGGGAAGCAGAGAGTACCATTGAATACAAAGAGAATCACCAGTTGTTCATCAATCAGTACTTGTGAACTATCAGGCTTTAGGCATGTTGTCCAATGTCTACTACACAAAGTCAGACGATTCAGCTGTTAAGGATGTACCTACAAATGTCAGTCGGATGATTATTTCTATCAAGCATTCTGTGGGCATCAAACGTTCACTCACTATTTCTGGTGTAAGTTTCTGCACTAAATGAAAACACCCACTTCTCACTTTTGTTGTTGACTTAAAATAGAGATAAAGCGAGTACCTAAGTTATTTCCTCCATGGAAACGCCATTCAATATGACCCCTTTAAAAAACAAAGGAAAAATTGTGAGGGCACCCGCCCATGATCTGATTAATATGAATCACACTATGTCACTGCTATGTACCCTTAGTTGCAAAATAGGAAAAAAATGGGCTCCCCTAGATTTCACCTTTCCAGTTTGTGTACATGGGAGTTGAACTTTGGGCAAACCATATGGGATAAAACCCAGGTGCTGTTGGGAACATCGTGGGAAATGCATGTGGGAACATTTTGGGAACTTGGGAACCCTTTGGGAACTTATGAGAACAAGGGGAAAAAAAAAAATCCCTGTCCCCTGTCCCCTCTTAAAAAAAAAAACTGGACCATCCATGAGTGCATGCTGAGCCATCCCATTGGCTGCATGAAGTTTTTATTTCCAAAACTGCGTAGGCTAATGGCAGGGGCAGAATTTTGGGGACATAGTAATATTGCGTAGTACCTGTAGATGGTCTATGGGTTGGTGGGTCCAAGCACCATCGTTAGGTACCCTTTTCCCTGGGGAGTAGCAGCAGTAGAGATTGTCATCAGGATGTCAAGTGTCATGCTACTTTTGCGTTGCATGTCACACAAAGCCAAAACAAAAAAAATCATTTGAAATAGGAAATTCTCTTAGTTTGTGGTTTGTATCAGTGTTGTGTCTGGCTATTCTTTTTGAAAGAACCCCTCCCTTTCCTTATTTGATATGCTTCTTGTGAGGGGGTTCAGGAACTTGATGTTCCCCTTGCGGTTTGCTCTCTTAGGTGGTTCTTTTTGTCTTCTTGGTCATGGGTCCTTGCATTCCCCCTTTTCTGGGTGCCTTGGTTTATTTTATGATTGGCAGGGTTTCATCATCTAGTCCCCCTCTTCTGGGTGCCTTGGTTTATTTTATGATTGGCAGGGTTTCATCATCTAGTCCCAGTATTGACGCTTTAAACAGTTTTGGTTGGTTCTTCAGGTGCAGGAGGAGGTTTGAGCACAATTTTTCAAACCTTTAAATACAGAGTTTTTGCTTTTTCAATTTTCTTCAGATTCAATAACTTTGAGGCCTGGTTCTGGTTCCATCGTCTGGTTCTGTGGACATACTACACTTTCCCGGCCACAATGAACCAGCACCCACCAGTGCACCATCCACTGGATGCCTGTTATGACTCGGTTGTGGATGATCCTCAACTGAGTTACTACCCAGTTTCATCTTGGGTAACCCATTCTATAAGAAG
>Ga0116227_10015700_pt1 | contig 11140 bp, 9 predicted proteins | sample S1TSphgellanicum_FD_89693 | JGI IMG/M metagenome (GOLD analysis project Ga0116227, IMG submission 89693) | Host-associated microbial communities from peat moss isolated from Minnesota, USA - S1T2_Fb - Sphagnum magellanicum MG | ecosystem: Host-associated > Plants > Peat moss > Unclassified... | reverse complement strand
CGGCTGCGAGCTCGCGAACGACTTGCGGTGCGGGGCCAGCGCCGGCTCTGAGAGCCCCGGCCGGGGTCACCGACGCCCCTGCCCCCCCCCCCCCCCCCCCCCGGGGGCCCGGGGGAGGGGGGAGGGGGGGGGGGGGGGGGGGGGGGGGGGGGGGGGGGGGGGGGGGGGGGGGGGGGGGGAAAGGAACTTGGGAAAGGAGCAGAGAGTCAGAGAGAGAGATATCTGGGTACCAGTAATCGCAGACTGCCAATTGGCAATTGGGAACCAGACACGCGTCGACACAAGAGGCGATGAATGGATAGAATGAGATAACAAACCTATAGGTAGGTGCCACGTGTCGAACAGTATGTGACGATCCAGATAGAATACCCCTTCGTTTTGCCTGCGTGGCACTCGCGAACGTGCAAAAAGCTCTTCTCGCTCGCCGCTCATTCCAGTTCACAATTTGCATCGAGGAGGTTCTCGTCCGTCCGCTGCGTCTTCCTCTTCTTCTCCGCCACCAAAAGTACACTTCCGTCCGTCCGTTGCGCTTGCAGGTAGCTTGGCTTTTGCATCAAGATCCCTGTCTTCGCTTGCTTGCTTGCTTTGCTTGCTCGCATGCTCCTCATAATAGACCAGATCGAACAAGAACGATTTGGATCAGTACCTTTTTGTTGTTGTTGTTGTTGTTTGGTATTCGACTTTGAATTGCTGTTGTTGCAGGTTGTTTTTGTCGTGCACAAAATGCCGCAAGCACACTTCGATGCCACTGTGGAATCGCCGCACCTCGATGTGCTTGTGGACTTGGGAAACCCTTTTCTGAACAGAGTTTTCGATGGCTTCGTCAAAGTTGGAGGGGTAATATCATGTTTCTTCTTGTTCTTTGTTCTTATTCTTGTTCCTCATTCCGTCCCTTGCTCTGTTTTTTTTTTTTTTTTTGTAATCTCCTCCTCCTCCTGCTTTTCAGCCATGTTAGATACAACTCCCGGTCCTGCTTTGAAACAGTCATGATGCCAAACGCTTCTTATTGTGTTTTGCTCGAATTCAATTCCGGAAAACTGTCCCTGAATCCATCGTTTAAAGAAACTTGCATGCCAAGGTCCTTGATGAGCTTTCGCGTACCCGGCGAGGGTTGTGGATGCAGGTTGGACTTGTGCACGGAGCTTCTCTGGAATCGTACAAACTCTTGGTCAAAGGTGAGTCTTAAGAGCAGTATCATCTCAATAGAGTTCTCTGGTTTCTGGACTTCATTCAACATTTTGCAATATGATGGCTTCCAAGAAATCCTTGAGGAACTTTCAGAGCTGAGGCTATGGACAGGATGTAAGTTGGACTTCTGGTATGCAAAGATGGCTTCCAAGTCGAGACATGTGTCAGTTGGACGTCTTGTATGCGGAGATGGCTTTGAACCCCAGAGATTTGTAACTTGGACTTGTATGCACAGATGGCTTTGAATCTGAGAGATTTGTCAGTTGGACTTGTATGTAAAGATGGCTTCGAATGATCCAGGTTTTTTAGTAGACTCTACTGCTGCTGCATGCTCTGCCATGGCATCCAGAGAATATGTGAAAATTGTTGCAGGCAGCAGCCAGGGGTTTAACTGCAGGACAATATGCTTGTATTGAACTGTGCAGAGGAGACCAGTGAAAAGTCTCTTGAGAAGTTGGTACACCGTGCTGGCAAGGAGGCTATCCAGTGGGGTATGAATCACACAGTCTTGTCCATATCTTGAAACTGTGGTAGAATTCTAAAGGGAAAAAAAACTTCTCTAGAATTCTATAAAAACTAGAATTCTAGTATCTAAGCACATTCAACTCTACTCTGTGTATCACAGATGGGAATGGTTTTTGAGGTTTACATGTCAAAACATATGTGCACTTTGTAATTTTACAACGGGTCATTAGTGAAACAGCAACCAACTTCTGAACCTTGAATCCAATCCAATCCAATTTCAGTGCACCTTTAAACCAAGATTGCAGATTATGAGGTTTTATACCATGTTGCATTATGCAATTCACAAGAAGTTTTCTATTGTAAAGTTGGAAAAAAGTTGATGAAGCTCTACGTTTTGGCTCTTCTGCCGCCTGCATCTTGAAATGAAATGCCCACTCAGGTATTATTGTGAAGAGTGGCTGTAGTATTTCAAACGTGTGCTTTCATCATTGATCTTTTATCTCTTCACACCTTCAATGATCATCATCAAAATTTTGGACTTGGATTTCTGAAAGTATGGCACATTGGGATTTCATTCAACTCTGGTGCTTATGTTTTGCTTCTGAAATCTTTGCAGGTCTAGCAGCAGGAACATATACAGGAGTAAATTATGGCCTCCAACAAGCCCTGGGTGAAAACAACTGGGTATGTTGGTTCCCACAGTTTGGCCTTTCTGTGTTATATACTGCCAAGGTTCTACAGAAATTGTTTTTCAATAATTGAATTAGTATTATTATTACCACCCCACTGATCCATTTCTTTTTGTGCAGAAAACTACACTGTTGAGTGGAGCATTGACTGGAGCAACTCTGGCACTTACAGAGCCTAACCCACGCCATGATCTTGTGGTGCGTGGAGCTCTTACAGGAGGTGCAATTGCCACTGCTGCAGCTATTGTTCGCAACCTCACTGATTAAAACATGTATTGATGTCACTGTGACAACATGTGGTGGAGCCTAAGAAAAGGATTACAAGAAATCACAATCCTGGTTGATGAAGATTGGCCCATTGTGCCTGGCCAACAACAATTCATGGTTCTAACTTCAGTTTTGGATGTTGGAATGTTTTCATTTGTCCTTTGGCAGTTTGTAGCAGGTGATGATTGATGTTCTAAGCTGTTTGAAGCCACCAAACACAAACTCATGTTAGACATGGATGTGAATGTGGGAAAACTCTTGTCAAAATCTGAAAAATGGGTTTGAAAAAAATGCTTGCTTTGATCTGTGAAAGTTTGTGAACGCACAAATTGGAATGAAATTTGTTACATTGTTTTAATTCTTTGATTTGAGAAGGTGTGAAGTTTTGTGAACATCACAGATTGCATTAAAAGTGGGGAATACAAACTTTTGACAGGTTGTTTTGCAATTGTATTAGAGAGCTATTACAATTTGCCTAGCAACTGTGATAAGCGGCACAAAATTCTGTCTCTGGTTTTTTTGTTTCTGAAATAAATGGAGACTGCAAACCACCAGTTGTAAGTGCCCATTCAAGGCTATATAGTCTATACAAAAAGCAAACCTGTAATAAATGGAAACTCAATGTTACAAGAAAGGGAAAATGAAGAAATGAATTACTTAAGTCATAGAGATGTTCTGGAGAGTTGGAAGATATGCCTGTGCATGCTATAGCAATATTTACCTTTCACCAGAGTAGATTGTAGCTCTTCTGTGAACCCGTATACCTTCAAGTAAACGCATCAAAAAAGAAGCATCTAACAGACTCCAGACCTGAACCTAATCTTCAAACTTTAAACCCCAAATTTATTCCCAGATGTTTAGTTAAAACTGTGCGCAGATAAGTGTGTGATGCACTGGAAATGAATAACATTATACAAGTTCTGAAAATTGTAATTTGGAATTTCAAGATTTGTATGTGTAACACTTACAATAACACACTTATGATGAACTTGGCTGTGTACAGAGGAAAAACAATAGTGTAGAATGCACAGAGACATTACAAGAGTTTTTTACTGGAAAAAGAAAAAGCACCTCAAAATCATGGTGCAATTTCCATTACTCATGGCATTGTTATTATGCATAATACATTTCCTGGAGGCTTGCTGAAACCAGCAATACTTGCAAGAGAGAGAGTGCCCATATGAATGTCAACACAGAAGTGTGAATTGCAAAACCACAATTACAGTCTTTCAGTATCTGTCAGCCCATGTGGAGAAAAACAATCATCAAAAACTTCTGAAAGACTTTTGCAAGTTAGAGCATGATGCTTGAAAAATTGCTCATGAAGATTAGGATCTGAACATGAACAGAAAGTCAGAATTTGACTACAAGAGTACTTATGAAACAATTGCTGCCTGTATTTTTTTTTCCTCTTCTTCAGCAACCCCACAAATCTGTGAAAAACCTAGAGCACTCTCATAATCTTCACATGGTAGGTAGGGAAGAACTTTTTCCAATCTTGAAGAACAAGAAGCACCCATTACCATGTGAAGCTTTGCTTTCTTGCAGCTGCTTGCTTGACACAACCATTTGCACCAAATCCATTCACCCATTTGCTTCCCTGGTTTTGATGCTTTGGTTTCTTGCAGCTGCTTGCTTGAAACACAAATGCAATTCAGAGGATGTCATGGAGTGAGCCACACTTCACTTGAAAGTGGGAAGTCTGCCAGAATGGCGATCTCATGAATTCCATGTCTGTGCTTGAAGTCTGACAGGATTACTATCAAGCTCAGATGCAAGTGCACACAACACTGTTTCCATGGAAAAACTTGCAACTACAACAATGTACCCCATCTTCAACATTTTCATAACAATGACAAAGTGTGCTTGAGATGCTCCCCGCCCCCATTGTCATGCCAGAGAAATGGATTGTCACATACGTCTGCCAAGAAGAGAAAATGTCGTCCTGATATGGACAATTCTTCTATTGACTCCTCTGCACCCATGTCTGATACAAGAAGCCCCTCTCAATTCTTCGAATTCTCTCTGCACCCATTCTCTGATAAAAGTACTCTTGACATCTTGAAGGCTTTCAGTACCTCATGCAAAGTTCAAAACTCCCTGTCAGTCAACAAACAGTCTTTCCAGCAGATTCCCAAAACAATCTTTACAGCAGACTCCTGAAAACAATCTTCCACAGCAGATTTCTGAAACAATCTTTTGCAACAGATTTCTGAAAACAGTCTGATCACATTCCTTTCCTGGACTTTTTTCTCTCTCATGTCATATGAGCTGATAGGATTGCCCAAACTGCTGTTGTAACAGGAATTCAAGAGTCCCATTTCCATTGCTTGAAGAGAATCTCAGAAACAATATCAAACAAGATGTTTGAACTTCAAGCATTACCATGATGCAGTCTTGGAAAGACAACAAAATCTCACCTGATATATCCCACCATCTCAGCCACAAGGCCTTGAGCAACAACACAGGAGAACAAATGATGTCCTTGGACTGCAAACCTAAGAACTTCTAATGCTAAGAATGCACACTACAGATGCACAGATTCGAGCCACTGCATGCTCCAAGCTGTGTTGCATCATAATACTATCATTAACTGAGGACAAAGCAGCAATGAAGATCCAATTCATCTGCAAATTGAGCATCACCAGACAGCAGCTGCAGATGTTTTCAAAGAATTGTTTCAGGGTTTAGAATAAACCCTAAACCCAGAGCTGATTCTTTTTTGGCAACAGATTTGGCTTCAATGAAGAGCAGATTAGCATTTTGGAAAGCCATGGGCAGACCAACATGGACCTGCATCTTTGGGAACACCCCATCTGCAATTTTCTTCTATGGTGAGTGCATCCACTCCCCTCTGCATACGGAACCAACCATTCTCACCCCAATATGTCCCCTGCACCACCCACCCGGCCACCCAAACTTTGGTGTCCTTGTGAGAAATCTTCTATTCCAGTGGAGAACTACAAAACAAAATAGTCGGATATGAGACAGTTCTTTCTTGTCACAGTTCTTTCTAGCAATGGTTCAGGAGCACTGATCTGAATGGGTAAGAGAAATGGGGGGAAAAGGAAACAACAGAAGCAATAACATAAGAAGTTGCTTGTAGTGGATGAGCTGGCATGAGAAGAAAACTAGCTAGAAGAAAGCAAGGAAAGATAGGTAAGGATACAGAAAACAAAAACATGAGTGCAGTTTTGTTTGTACCCAAGAATTGCGAATGATCCAATACTTGAGCCCATTTTCTTCACCCCAACCAGCTATGCTTACAAGATGGTCATGTATTGGAGGATCCCTGCCACAACTCAGTGCATGGGTAGTAGGCTCAGTATTAGTACCAAATACGCAGCCTCTTGGAAATTGATCTTATATCTTCCAGGTTGCAGCAGCTGTGTACTTTGTTAGCTGTTTGTGAAGAGAACTCTCTATTTTTTACTGAAGAAAGAAGATAATTGTTTCAGAAGTTGAGAGAGGGAGTTTTCAGCTCACGTGTTGTTGAGGACAAGGATGCCCCCGGTGTAGAAATGAAGCAACCTGGAATCGATTCCACATGCCATAGGACCTCTCTCATAAATTTCTGCCATCTGCAAAAAGTGTGCACACAACAATAGGAGCAAGCAGTGAGCTTTAATCAAATGACTTGAAACATTTGGGACTATGGAAACTGTCAAGAAAAACATATGTGTAAAGCTTGTGAACTAAAGGTGGTATCAATGAGGAAAAGCACAGCAAGCAAACCAAATCACACTTGAGGTATGCACATACACTAGAAAAACCTGAAAACCCTCACATACCATGTTGAGCTCCCCATGGACCTTTCCGTACTCAGCAACCATGTGACGAGGATAGTCTGTGACAGGACTACAATGTCCTTCGTTGACCGGTGGTTCACAGGTGCGACAAATGTTGATGGGTGTGCATTCATCGTCACTGGCCTTGTACAGCTGCCATTGCAACACCACCATGGCAGCATATGTCTCACAATTCCATCACAAGTCTCAAACTGCAGACTACTACACTTTTGAACCCATCTGACAACAAAAGCATTTCATCTCTTGTCCACATTGAAGATGAAAAAAACTCACGCTATCGACCCACTTGATTTCAGTGGAAGGACACTTCAAAAGACTTACCTGGCAAGTCTCTTCAGGAAGGCCCTTCTCATACATGTACTTGTACACTCCCAGAGGATCACCCCCATGGCAAGTGCCTGCTTCCGAAGCACAGTTCAATATTCTGTCAGACACAAACACCAGATATTCATTTTTTACAAATTCTGAGCACCCACCATAAATGCTATAGGTTGAGGGACAAAGATGTGGAGATACAAGTGGGACCTCTGCAAATTGCAAGAAAGAAGGAAGTAAAATAAATAAATAAAATTAGTGAGGGATACCAGCAATGATGAACCAATGACAATTAGGACCCCAAGACAAACATGCAAAAAAGCTTACACTTGTACAGAGTAATGTATATCAGGCCACTGAGCTTTGCGGAAAATTTTATGACGATCTGCCAATGAACTCAACGCTGCATGTGCCCAGCATGATCCTGCCATCCTCAACACACACAATTCTCAATACCACAGATTGACATGAGTAGATCACCAAAACTCAGAATATGCTCAATCATTTCCTCCTGGATGCTTGAATCCAAATGAACAAGGAAATTTTTTGGGAGCCAAACGTTGTCAAAATCCAACAAGTTCACAACACACTTTGACTGTTGAAAACCTTTGTCTGCAGATGTAGAGAAAGATAAAAGAGACCCACCGCAATAGACAGGTATATGTTGGTTTAGATCCTTGGTTACATAGCTTGTCCCTGTCAGTCAAACCAGAGCCAAATTACAACAGTACCCACAAAGCCAGATTTCATTCACTTGCAGATATGAAGAACTATAGAAGTGAGTGATTGACAGGCCTAGAATCAGAAGAGTGGCAATCAGATCCAAATCTATGTTGCAAAACAGGGCTGACTTTCTGCACTAAAATTGTGTGATTCCAATAAAAAAAAGGTTTTGAAGAAGTCCAAGTGGGAGACCATAGCCAGAGACTAGAAACAGACACTCTGACACTGAGACCTGCATCATCCTGGCAAATTTTATGTGCAAATGAATGATCTGAGTAAGATAGAAGAGCTGGAGATTCACTGAGTACTCAGCTGAGTACTTGGGGTGCTTGGCATAGAGTACATACTCTGTAAGATCTGAAATTATCAGGGTCCCTGCTGCTTACACTAGTATTATAGAGCACTGTGAAGGAAGGAGAGGACTTGATGACAGTGTTCAACACAAAATGAAAAAAGGAATCAATCAAAGTGAGATAAAAATTCCGTACCATTAACATTGCGCCAATCCCAAGCCTTGGGCAACTGGGTGAGATCCAGGTATTCGTGTGGCTGTTTTGACAGAACCTTTGGCTTCACTGTATATATGCACTACACACTTTCTTCAGTTGTATGATGACAACCCACCCACATGTGGGAGGGGACACGAACAATGAGCTGCAGAGTTGTGTATGACATCCATATACACTAGCACACATCAAAAGTCCCAAGTTTCTTGAGTTGTATGGCATGCATAAACACTTGTGCACATCAAAAGACTTCCCAAGGTTCTTGAGTTGTATTATTATGACATCCCGAATTGCTTGCTTGTGCACATCAAAAGTCCAAGTTTCTTCTGTGCTTATGTTGTTTTCTATCCACCAAAGCTCTGCAATGTGTGCAGCTACACTAACAGGAGCCACAGCAAGTGTAACTAGTGCTAGATTTTTCATATGTTTTAGCTTCAAAAATTGTTGACCATTACTGAAAAAACTCATGACGAACTCCAATATGCAATCTCAGTAACAGGAGTCACAACAAGTGTAACCAGTGCTTGATTTTCATGTTTTAGTGTCAAAAATGTTAGCCATTATTGGTAAAGCTCAAGACCACTCAACTCCAGTTTGCGACAGCTTCACAGACTACTCAATTATTCTTCACACTCGGATTGTTTGATGTTGTTTTCAGAAAGAAAAGTTCAGCGGGTCACTTTGGAGTTTGTGTAGGTAGGGAACCCCCCACTCATATCTTTGGGAGACTACTCAATTATTCTTCACACATGGATTGTTTGGTGTCGTTTTCAGAAAGAAAAGTCCGGTGGATCATTTTGGGGTTTTGTGTAGGTAGGTAACCCACCATTCATATCTTTGTACTCGTTGATCCTTGTGAAAGGTTGAGATGCTGCTGAAGCTCCTCCTCCTCCTCCTCCTCCTCCTCCCAGTATGGACCAGTGCAACCCCAACTTCGACTTCCCAGCTTGATTTTCCAAGGGAATAACAACACTCGTGAGGGGGGATGCAACAACCCAGCCCGCCTGCATACTCGATCTCACCAACACAAACACACTTGAAACCACTGCAGCTGCAACAAGTACAACTGCTGCCACCATCACAATTCGCTGTTTCCCCCCCATCTCTGGAGTTGATCTCCTCTTCTTCTTCCTTCTCCTACTGTGCAATTCTTCTTCTTCTTCTTCTTCTTCTTTTTCTCTGTACACCTCTTTTCCCTCCAAATGAAAGCTCAACCCAGCTACCCACCTCTGTGGTGCTGGTAAACTTATGGATTCCAAGCCCACCCACAAGGGCACCAAAACATACTCTCTCTCAACTACCTCTGCTGCTGCTGCTACCACCACCAGCCAACGCCCATTCCATCCGATCATCAAACTCGGCGGCTCATGTGGTGAAGGGAGATGAAAATACAGAGAAAGAGAGGGGGGAAAAAAACACCCAAAAAACAGAAAAAACAAACAAACCAAGAGAGGAAGCAACTGTCACAAATCAATGGGAAAGGTGCTCGTCAGAAATTCATGAAATCCATTACAACAAATTTCTCCATTTTTCTCACACCCAAAAATCCATCATATCACCCAAAAATAATTGAATAACTAAATCATCACTTTAAGCCAGCTTCCTTGGCTGTCAAGAAAGAAAAACAAGTAAGTCCTCTGGAAGGAAGGAAGGAAGGAAGGGAGGAATGAATGAATGGCGTGTTGAATGGTGAGAAGCAAAAAAGTGAGAAGAATTATTGTAAAGAAAATGCGCTTTGGGTGAACTAGCACCCACATTGGTACCATGGTAAAAACCCCACAATCCATCCTAAACTATTTCTAAAAATTAGAGTTTTTCGTAAAGTCAGGAAAACACAGCACCAGAACCCTGAGTTTGGTCCAAACTCTGGGTGAGATTCCCAAAAAAAAAAAAACCTGCAAAAAAGTACATTAGTATTCAACTAGAGTGGTGAAACTCAGAAAAGTACCACTTTTTTTTGTGATAAACTGAGTTTCATTCTGTTTTGACTCCCTTTTTCCTTCCTTAGAGCGCCTCAACTGCTGCTACATATATTTTCACTGCTCCTACCTGTACAACTATTATAATTACTCTCGTACCTTGTGCACTAAATGCTGAGTTTCATCTTTTCGTACCTAGATTTCATAAAATTTCCTTACTCTTTGAGGACCTCGCACTCAAAGAGTGAGACAGGGGGGTGAAAGGAAGCCCAAAGACAGGGTGACTTTACGGAAAACTCTATTACAAATGTCCCATGCTTAGAACGTGGGTCCGGGTTTCAACCCTTGCCCCCAACAAACAAACAATAACCCAAAAGAGAAAAAACATTACCCAAAGATTTGGCAAAAGAAAGCTGCCCTGAAGGAGAGTGTCCAGGAAACTCATGGTTCACAAATCCATCCTCTGTACGCCACTAGCACTGACTTCATGCTTCCAATAGGGTTTAGGGTTTAGGGTTTAGTAGCCACATGGTCCCCACTAGTAGAGCATCCCACTAGTGATCACAAAAAAATTTATCACAAAAATGGATGGATGGATGGATGGATGGATGCTAATCAGTGGGGTCACCAAAACAGTTTTCAGTTGGGTTCCAGTTCACTATATCTAACCACCATAGTGGTGTTAGTTGAGTTACTTTTTTTCTTTTTTCTTTCTTTCTTTTTTTTAATAAATAATTTACTACCTACAATTAATAAACCATTAGTATGTAAGTAATAAAAACCAGCGTTCTGCGATTATTTGATTTTAAATAACAAGTGGTTTCAGTTATTACAAAATTTTGGAAATCAAAGAACCATTGATTTTTCAGAAAAAAAATCAAAATCAGAGAACCATCGATTCTGGTTCTACCTGGCTTCTCCAGTTACCCAGTGGTGGGCCAAGTGGACCTGGTGGGCCAAGTGGACCTAGTGGGCCAAGGGTGTTTTGTTAATGTATTAAGGGACTGACTCTCCCTAGGTTTTAGGAGGGTTGAATTTGGAGTTTGGACCAATGTTGGGGTGTGGGGTCAAGGGTTCTCTCTTTCTTGTTTAATGAGGAATCCTCCCAGCTTTGGGGTGGTCTTATGTTTTTTTTTTTTTTTTTTTTTTTTTGGGGGGTGTGGTTTGGGTGTTTTTTTGTGTTTTTATTTTTTTAAATTTTTTGTTTTTTTTTTTTTTAATTTTTTTTTTTTTTTAACACAAAAAATTTTAAAAATAAT
>Ga0116227_10015699_pt1 | contig 11140 bp, 5 predicted proteins | sample S1TSphgellanicum_FD_89693 | JGI IMG/M metagenome (GOLD analysis project Ga0116227, IMG submission 89693) | Host-associated microbial communities from peat moss isolated from Minnesota, USA - S1T2_Fb - Sphagnum magellanicum MG | ecosystem: Host-associated > Plants > Peat moss > Unclassified... | reverse complement strand
TTGGCGCAGCGGAAAAATTCAACAACTAGCCTGAGCTCAAAAATCTTCCCTCCCCTATCTGTGTATTCTGCACTTCTCTATCCCGATCTGCCTTGCCTTCCCTCGAAAAATTGCTCTAATCTTCTCTACTGGTTATTCTGCCGACCACCCAAAATGAGGACCCCCTTCCATCGCTCCTCCTTTTTTGCACCTCCAAACCGCTTCAACTCATAATTGCCGCTCCATTCCTCACCATAATTCGGCGCCTCCTCTATCACGCCCGATCCGCCTCCATGCTCATTCAGTAGTAGCCGCCATTCCTTCCTTCCTGTACAACATCTCACACACACCCATACAGATTTCCCATGCACTTTCATGCAGTAGTAATGGAAAGGTAGCCGCCACAAAAGAAACAGCAAATAACGCAGACTTAACTTCCAAGATCAGGAAGTGTTCACACAGGTGTGGCGACTTAATTTCGTGTTACAAAAGTATTGAAAATCAATTTATTGCACAATATATTTTAGCAACCGGTTGGAAGATTATTAAACAAACTAAATAATGTTCTTACCATGATCATAAACTTTTTGGAGCATGATTTAACAATAGTAGTTGTGTGAAATCTATTTTTTCATAGGTTTGTATTTTTCAGATATAAATGTCATGCATTTATGATACATATGAAACACATATAAATAAAATGAAATTTTTTTATCCACAGTAAAAGAATTCATCCTATTTATATGTGTTTTATACATGTGTCCCATACATGTTTTACACACACAACATTTGTGTTTAAATAATACAAACCTATAAAAAAATAAAATCCACGCAATAATTATTATGAAATTATGGCCTATGAAATTTGTGATTATGTTCATCTAAGAATTGACAAATGGAAAAGAGTTTTTAAAAAATTCAAGGACATGTATTTTTGCATTGATTACAACATCACATGTGTAGAACATACAACAAATGATACATGTGAAAATGAACATGATTGGCATGAATCTATTAAAACAAGGTGGTAGATTGGTAACTATATTGATGCACAATAAAATATGGTGCCACAAGTGTTGTGATTGAAGCAAGTGAAGTGGGGGAGTTGAAACAACATTGCAAATTGAACATGAGTTCGAAGTTATGAAAAGTGGAACAAAAATCTACACCTTCATTGCCTTGGTCCTTAACCCTATTTTGCCTATGTGGAAGACATAGTCAACATGTCTAAAAAATTTGTTTAGCTTTTCCAAAACTAGTTTTTTCCATCTACGAGTTTAGATTACCCTATTATAAACCTTTCAACAAATGTGAAATATCATCAATTTAGATATGTAGATGGATTTTGAATAAATTACTGCAATTTTCAAATCCATCAAATGAAAAAAATCATATATTTACATATATTGAAAACCTTCAAAATGTCATGTCCCAAAGTTTTGAATATTATCTCTAATTTCATTATGAACAATATGTCCTTAACACTTATTTTGTGGACAATGGTAAAAGGCCTTATTTGAAAATTCATTTTTGATTTAATATTGATGATTTTGTTGTAAATTATATTAAATATTGAAGAATTTAGATTAAAATTTATGTTCCTTCCATCTTTTTATTGCAATATATTCTTAATCCAATAATACTCGTGCTACTAAAAAAAATTAACTACAATTGTGACATCTATAAAAGTCCATTATAGCATGTGTTATTAAGATGTTATAAAAAACAACATTACAACTCCAAGTTGATGTCACAAGAAGGCTCACATGGGCTACAATACAAATACCATAGTACCTTGGCCATTTCAAGACATGTCCATCAAATAATTATCAATTTGGAAACATTCATTTCAACAAATGGAATATTTTTAAATATTCACTATTTTCCTTCAAATTATTTTTTGATTTGGAAGAAATAAATTTTGAAAATTTCAGCATTTCTGAAAATAATATAATTAATGTCAAATTGGCCAAGGTACTAAGGTAGTAACAAAAACCTTACTTGTCCCATTGTCAAATAATTTGTGTTTCATCATACCAAAGGCTATTGATAGGTTTAAAATGTATTCATCAATGCTTAATCCATTTCTAAGGTAGTTAAGTTAAGGTGGTTCATTTTCTATGTCCATTGGACTTTCTACAAAATGTATCATACACAACCACATATGCATGGTAAAATCAATAACGTGGTAAAATATTTAAAACTATCAACTTGAATAAGAATATGTACATAATGATAAAATTCAATAAATATACAACAAACATATAATTATGAAAATTTGAAATTGAATCATGGATTACAATTTTCAATTTTCATGAAGATTCAAAATGCACATTTTGATATCATTTCATTTCAAAATGTTTTATAAGGACTTAGTATGTGGTACATGTTAAAAAAAAACACGGATTTTTTAAAAACTATAGAAACATGAATTATAAAATAGTCATGGACTTTTGAATGACTAGATTTGGACATTATTTCAAAAGTCCCTATCTTAATCATTTCTTGTTGAATTAATTTGAATCAAAGAGTTGTTTAGTTGGGCTCTTGTTCATTTAAACTTTGTTCACAGAATCCTTGTTTCACATTGGGTTTTTTGAGATTTTTTTCATTTTAATGTTAAAATATCATCACAAATTTAACATCCAACGCTTTAGTAATGGAATTCTTATGAAGTTCATACATTCCCAAGTTCATATGTTTTGTGCATGGATTATTTTTTATTAAAAATACATTTGACACACATATATAAATGTGTTAACAAATGAAGTATGAACTTATGAACAAGCTTTGCATCATCTTATGATGATGGACTTTGTAAAATGTTGTATCTACCCAAATTAAACTACCCTAACTTGTAGCCACCCTTTATACCCATAATCATGTTTAAAATACCCCCATAGGAATTTGGACTTAAAACCTTGTAGTTTTCAAAATACAAATAAATAATTACATTGTTGTCTAATGTGTGCAACATAATTTTAGTGCACTTGAAAATATTTTAATGTACATTTAGCATTAATTTACATTTAGATGTTCCATATGTGTTATAAAAAAAAATAATGTTTAATTAGTATTAATGATAATTAAAAAATTGTTGGAGTTTACGTTAACTAATGGTAATTACGATAGTATAGTAAAATTAGATCAAAAGTTAATTCTAGAATAAAATTTCAATTAAAACTCAAATTAGAGGGTAAGTTTCATGGGCATCTTAGTGATTATATAATTACTAGTGGTAGGTGTTTATATATGGTTCCCTGGTTATTAAGGAATCAAGTTACTTAAGTAGTTAATCCTTAAAGATAAGGTGATTAACATACATTTGCCAATTAATTAGAAGATGCAATGGAGATTTGGATGAAGGCCGAAAATGTAAGAGGGGATGAGGTGTTTATGGCTTGTAGGGTGGGACTTTATGAGTTCCTTCTTCTATTCTTTGATCCTTTTCATATTCATTTTTTTCTCATTCTCCTTTCATTATTTTCTCATGTATCAACCTTGTGAGGTTTAGAGGACTGACATGAGAGACTAAAGGAGGGGGACAATTATACTTGTGTGAAGAAGTAATGGTATTGTATATGGAAGGTTATGTCATATCTTTTCTTGTTGTTTGGTTTTACGTTGACTTTTTGGATGCATTGAAAGTAGTTGATATTAGTTTGATATATATTATCATAGCTTTTGATTTAGTTAAGTTTTTTGTTCATCTTTCACTTCTTAAAATGCTTGCTAAAAATTAGTCATTAGATAATAATTACAATATGATGGTAATTATAATAGAAAGCAACTACTAGATGGTAATATGTAAGTGATGTATTTTCTATGAATATGGTATTGTCCAATCCTTCCATTTTCAGTTTTGATTTTTTCAAGGAAATGCATTTTTCAAATGTGTTCATAAATTTCTTGTTTGAATGTAGGATTACCTTCCCATGGGCACTCCCTTCCTAGATGTTTATATATATATTTTTGTTTTTAAAAAAATTGATGGCACTTCCTTGAAATGGGATACTAGTTGTTGAATTTGTGACCTTACAATTTACTTCCAAAGTTTAAAAAGAATGTTGTAATTTTATGGCATTTGAAATCTAATAAAAAATTTGTTTGTGGTTCAAATTTGGTGCAATTTGGCATAATTATATTTGTTTTATTGATATCATATTAGGATTTATGCACAACCAATATTAAAACCTAGTTTTAAAGAACATGAAGGACATCATATTGTGCACCAAATTAAAAATTTAAACCATCCTTATGTTTATTTCAACTCAATAAGTTCATTTGTCATTCCAAACAAAACATATATACAAAAAAACAAAAGAGTCCATAGTTGAACTATGTGACGTGGAATGCTTAATAATGTGAATTCCTTATGGGAATCTTGAGCATACAATTAAAAAGAGGATACTTTCAACATGTAAATCTAATTCCACCATTACATTGCAAAGATTTTGATTCAAATCAAAACTTTTTATATAATTACATGGCCAATGAAGTTATGAAGTCTTTAATTTTCCTTTTTTATTTCAAAAAATATTTCATGCATCAATGCAGATAAAATAAAAAGAACCACGCCTACCATTTAAGGTGACTACATAAAAAGTAGTGGGTTTGTTTTTCAAGAACATGTGGCAAATTAAAATTGTTACTAAAGGGGATTAAGAATCCATGATTTCTACAATGACCAAAAATATTCATGACACAAAAAAGTGTCACATTATATTATTATTGAAAGGCGTGGATAATTATTGTTCATGATTATGTCATCTTAAATGCATTTGAAATCATTCAAAAATTGAGGGAAAAAAAAAGTCTTGATTATAGTCCGATAGAAATGTTTTCAAGTATTTTATATTTATTATTTCATTCCAAATTATTCCAAATGTCCTCATATTATACTCAAAATATTTTTATCTAAATGTGCATTATATACATATAATATTAATATTATTTTTGACACTAACACATAAAAATTGCAGTATTGGTTACACTTGTTGTGGTTCCTATTATTATTTTTGTGTGTTTGTTTTCACAATGTGTTATGTATTTTGTTTGATATGAAGTACAAAGGGCTTCAATGTTCTTTAGTTATCTTAGTTGTGATCACTTCATGGCCATGTTCATGTTTAGGAATCGAAAAAAGTTCAAATGAGCCAATGTATTTATTTTATTCTAAGGACTATAACACTTTTGCCAAAAATAAATTACATAAAAAAGAAAAATTTAAAGGAATCTTTTGCAAAAATGTGTAAATGTTGCCAAATAATTTTTTTTGATTTGAAAAGGATCAAAATTTCAAATCATACCAAAATATGTTAATTATTTTAAAGTTTATTTTCTTGCATTATAAGCTACATATTTGTTTTATATGTCATGTACATTACATTTCACTTACACTGATGAAGGATTTTTGAAATTTTAATGTTTCAAAACATACTTTAATTTTTAAAAAAATTTAATTGCACATTTTTCATTTATTTTGAGTGTTTTTTAAATTTAGGTAATAGGTTATTATCATCTCAATATTTTTACTATCAAAATTTATTTATTAAAAAAATATTCCCCCTCATCTTTTGCAAAAATTTCATTATTTGAAATGGGTTTTGTTCAAGTTCAAAAATCCCTAATTAAGAGAAAAATTGAAATCTAATGAATTTTTGATTTGAATTCCCCAATATTCATATTTTAACCATTTGACACAATAACCCATGATTAACACAATTTTCACATGGCAATGCATAAATATATGTACGAAATATGTCACTTGTCAAAGGGATTTCACATGGTTTTTCGCTCATTTGAATTCATTTTCACCCTTAGTAGGATAAATAAATGGTTATGCCATTGCTTTCTAAAATTTTATGGTTTTTTTGGGAAAAAAATGTTATTAAAAAAATCCCCATCCATTTTGATGTAAACCCTATTGGTACACTTGTGAAAAAGGTAAAATGATTAATTTAAAATAAGGTCATTGTACGATATTTAATGAATTTATGAATATGCAAGCATCAATTATTACCATAGATTCATTAAATTACATTTTTGGGGCATGATGTATGTGTGCAATGTGCCATGGACCCACTCTAATTCTCAACCTTTTATTCCTTTTTCCCACATTTACAATTGGGCCAACTCATATTTTAGATGCAATTTAGAATCTACATGTGGTGTTTATGACTACCAACTTCAATTGGTATTTGACACTCTACTTATACCAATTTATTGTCCATAAAAAATTGACCATTGATGCACAAAGTTAGATTTTTCCTCATTTGCAAAGAAATATACACCTTTGAATTATAGCATTCAAAAGCAAAATTATAAAAGGATGTTAACAAAGAATAACTCACAAAGCCATTTTTTTCCAAAAATTGCATCGTGAAATTTAGATAAATGTCAAGAACTTTTGTGAAAGTTTATGTACATGATTTAAATTGAAGTTAAAATAGTTGCTCAAAGTATGAAATGGGAGTTTTGTTCAAGGCTAAACAAATATATTTTACATTCCATATGTGAAATATTCTATAGTTTAAATTTAACTTTTTATATATTAATTCTTTATGTATTTGCTACATAAGTAGTTAATTGTTATATGTGTGTAACAATGTACCATGATTATGATGTCCATACTGGACCACTATTGGTTTTGCATTTGTATTGTGTTGACAAATATGCAACTATCACTATTAATCATGAACACTCCAATTAGTACAAATATTGACACCTAAATGGTGTTTGCTTTAATACATATGAATATACAAAGACCTAACTATTGTTGAAATAAACATTTTTACTTATTATTCAAACTAGTTATTATTCAAATAAATTGATGCCCTCACAAAAGAAGTTCCAACCACATGGGCCATTGCCTTCATGTTAATTTGCCACATCAATTTATAAAGACATGTTGACCCATTGACCAACTCAAATGGAATGGAAAGACAATCCAAGATACAAAAACTTTATTTCATTTCATTCATTATGTAGTCACATGTTTTGTATGTGATTAGAAAACTTGTTTATTGAGGGTGAAATGTCACTCAATGGAGTCTTGACATTTCACCCTATCCTCTATTACCAGGTTGCTAAACATCCATTGCACAAAAGTAGCTTCAATGTGAACCCCCTCAATTCAACATTCCCATCTATCTTTGCCATATAATTGCATCCATGGATGTGGACATGTAAACTATCCAAACACATGATTGGATGATCATATTTCTAAACATTTGAGAACATATTTTGAATTTAAAAAATACAATTGATAAAGGATTTTAGTTCATATTTCATGATATTTTTATCTTCGTTAACAACAAATATGACAACTCATGCTTCAAACAAGTACAATAAATTAGAAATCATGGCCATCTTGTAAATAATTAATTATGGGATGGAATCATTGGAAAGTCATGTACAACTAATGTGGCTTGTGCCAATAGCCCAAGTGTTACCATGTCCCCAATTGATTTTTCCTTCCAAACCTTGGTTTTTTGGAGTTTATTTGAATTTTCAGTAGTAGAAATCATTTTTTAATCAATATCTCCCACATTCTAAATCCAAAATCTTATCAAATAAATTCCATTAAATCTTGCTCATCCAAATCTTTCTTGGAACACCAAAGGCACATTTCAATTCCTCTGAAAATTTCAGCTATGATTTAACTTAATTTTTAGTGAAAAAATCATTCAATATTCAAGAACTTTTGCACCGCAAGTCCAAACGTCATGGAACCAAGCCCATGCACCCCTCCTTGTCAAGAGCTTTCCAAAGACATCGAGAACATGATCTGAAACATTCCAGTTTGGTGGATCTCATAACTACAAAACAAACTACCTTCCTTCATAGACATATGTGTGTGGCATGTGCTGTTGGCCCAAGTGTGAACCCATTACAAAATAGGAAAACTCAACATGTGAACATTGTTTTGTAATGTATGTATCAATTTTTTGAACAACCAAATATGAAAGAAAATCATCCTTGAATTGAATGGCAAGCCTTCGATTGTTACTGCATTCTCAACTGATTTTTCCTTTCAAAACCTGGTTTTGTGGAATTTATTTGAATTTTCAGCAACAGAAATCATTTAAAATCAATATCTCCCACATTTTGAATCCAAATCTTACCAAATAAATTCCATTAAATCCTTCTTATCAAGATCTTTCTAGCAACACCAAAGGCGCATTCCAATTCTTTCAAAATTTTGAGCTACGATTTAATTTAATTTTCATTGAAGAAATCATTCAATATTCAAGAACTTTTGCACCACAAGTCCAAACATCATGGAACCAAGCCCATGCACCCCTCTTCATCGAGAGCTTTTCAAAGACACCAAAAACATGATTTGAAACATCCTGGTTCAGTGGATCTCATAATTACAAAACAAAACAAACCAAACTACTTTCCTTCATAGATAGATGACATTTGTTGTAGGTATCTTATAACAAGGTCATTAATTGAACTAAAAATCAAAAACCATATGGGTATCTAGGATTAAAGCTTGGTTGACAACTTTGGGCAATTGATGTTACTTTCTTTATCATAGTTTTGGTCACTTCACACCTATGGATAGACTATTTTGATGGCAACCCTAATTTCAAAAATAGCCCTTTGGTTAAATTATGTTCACATTTTTTATGCATATGTCAAATTAATGTATCATCACTACTAGGAAATGTGGCCAAGTTCACCACGTGTTTCACTAGATTTTCAATGAACTTGGATGAATTAGTTAATTAAATTTAACTAACCCCTTAGTGAATGGAGACCAATTATTATGCATAATGAAATTAGATTTTTTTTCAAAAAATCTAACCACATGGGATTTAATAATTATATCCACATGAGAATATTTATGCATGTGTATACATACACATACACACATATGTATACACATACACACTTATGTGCATCGTTCAAATTCAAACCCACAACCTCATGGAGAAGGTGCCAACACAAGCTTTTTTTAACACAATTTTTAAAAAAAAAATTAACGTGCACTTTAAATCAAAATTAATTTAAATGAAATGAATAAATGCATGATCTTAAAGCTTATTGAAAAATTTATTTGGTCCAAAAGATGGGAATTATATAATATATCACTAGAAGAAAAACATGTATTTTCGACTATTCTTTGCGACTAAATTTTAGTCGTAAGAGACATTTTGTAACTAAAATCCTTTTAGTCGCCTAAGACAAGTCGCATGTGTTAAACTAATCACAAATGACAAAGGGTATTGTATGAAAGAAAAAGTCAACAAATACATTTCATCCTTTGACTCCATTGTATACGTATTGTCACATGCGACTAAGATGCAACTATTTTGGTCATAATTGAAGGCAAATCATGTGCTGCCATGTGTTTTAATATATGACGATGATGATGATTATTATTATTATTATTTTGAAATAATCTAAGATGTTCAATTCAAATATTTGGATGATCTTATATTATGACACGTGGCTTAATGTAAATATGCCATGTGACATTAAAAAAATAATTTAAAAAAATATTAATATTAAGTTGGTAGGTACTTAGGTAGGTACATAAATAGGTGCTTACAATCCTTACCTACCTACCTACCTACTTAGGTAAAAAAGTAAGTAGGTAGGTTCTACCTTCCTAGGCTAAATACTTACTCATATAGGTAGGTACTTAGGTAGGTAGGTACATAGGCTAACCTAGATGGGTAGGTCAAAATAGGTACCTACCTAGCTAGATAAATAAGTAGGTTAGGGAGGTATGTACTTTAAAATTGTGCATTATTTGTTTTTTTGTTTTGGGTTGAGCCTTTTGATTAGTTCATCCAATGTGCACAAATTTCTTAATGTGAAATTGGATAAGCACCACCCCCTTGTTTATATAGTGTTCAAAATAGGAATGAAGAACAAACAATATGGGATAAGTTTTGAAGTTATAACTTCCTTACAACTAAGATGTTATTCCAAAACTTTCTTCATGCTTTATTTTCTTAGTTTTTAGATTTTAAACAATTCAAGTACTAGATAATTAGATAATCATTTAATTAATAATGATGAAATTTACATATATTTAAATTATAAACTATACATTACAAATATTCAGTATTAATTATCAATTACTCAAATAAGTAATACCTTCCTAATATTTAATAAACTAGCTATCTAATTACTCACAAGTTATTAATACATAATTCATAAATAATAAAATATTTCAAAATACTTTACTACTTTTTAGAATCTGATCAAATTATATATAACATAATTAATGTGAAACAAATTTAATGACTATAATTTAAAATTAAATATTTTAAATATTTATTTTAAAATTATAAATAATGAATTAACAATTGTTATTAGAAAATACATTCTTACACAAATTTTTAAAAATATATTATTCAACTAATTACATTACTTACTATATAATAACATTTATTATTGTTGTAAAAAATATTATAGGTCAAGTAGTTTTTTTTCTTGGTAATTATTAACTATAAATACAATAATTTGTTAAACATAACATTAATTTTCATAATTACTGTAAAATTACTATAAAATATTTATCATGGATGATTGATCACAGAATTTTTCAAGATAATATTATTATATAATAATTCCTGAAATTAAAATCAGTAAAATAATTATTTTAATTACACTATAATTTTGCCAAATTTTTAATTCAGGTTTGAAGTTATAAATTAAAGAGTGTGAATAATTATGTTCAATTAGAAAATAATTATGCACATACTAATTAATTCTTATCTGAAATAATTACAATGATTTTAAAGTAATGTCACATTACTTTAATTAATTAATTTCTTCTAATATAAGAATATAAATTATATAACATACGAATCTATGTTATAACAATACTTATTTAGTGTCACTTAGATTTAATAAACATAATCATTTATAATGATTTATAAAAGTGATTTATTATGGATAACACTAGTAGAAAAAATCCTTGAAACTCAATCAATAATTTTTTGAATTAAAATATAAATTTAAGATTCCAAAATAATAATTCAGAATTCAAATATCAATTTTTAGATCAAATAAGTTTTTTGAAGTTAAATAACAAATTTCAGAATTGAAATGTTAATTTTCAGATTCAAATAATAATATTCAAAATTAAAATTTCCATTTTAAGACTCAATTAATAATTTTCTGAATTGAAATATTA
>Ga0116227_10015695_pt1 | contig 11144 bp, 13 predicted proteins | sample S1TSphgellanicum_FD_89693 | JGI IMG/M metagenome (GOLD analysis project Ga0116227, IMG submission 89693) | Host-associated microbial communities from peat moss isolated from Minnesota, USA - S1T2_Fb - Sphagnum magellanicum MG | ecosystem: Host-associated > Plants > Peat moss > Unclassified... | reverse complement strand
CAAACTGCGTACGCGTGCCGCAGGCGCTGTGCTTCTCCGGCGGCGTGTCGACCAACTGGCGGCCGCGATGCGAGCAGACGTTGTGATAGGCCTTGATGGTGTCGGCAGCGGTGCGCACGATCAGGATCGAATCGTCACCGACGTTGTAGGTAATGAAGTTGCCGACTTCCGGGATTTCCTCGACGCGGCCTGCATGCTGCCAGACCTTGGCCCACAGCCTGTCACCCTCGGCCTTGGCGTAATCGCGCGACAGGAACGATTCAGCTGAATAGGTCAGCGGTTCGCTCAGGTCTTCGATATTGAGATTGTCGAACTTGTTCATGTCGTTCTTTTCTCCAGGGTCATGCCTTCCAGATCACCCTGGTTACGCCAGTCGGTGATGATCTTCTCGAATGCGGTGAAACCAGGGCCGTAGAACTCGCCGAGGTAGTAGCGGAACTTGCCGCCGTCATTATTGAGATAGCTCGGTGGGCAGTCGGCCTGCATCTGTTCCATCGGGAAGGCGGTCGAGCGAAGGTGATGGACCCAGGCGTCTTGCGCGGCTTCGCTTGGCTCGACGGCGCCTGCGCCGCGCGCGAGCGCTTCCTTGACGATGTAACTGATATGCGCGCCCTGGCGATTGAACTGTTCAGTGGTCGTTGCATAAAGGCCACCCTGCACGTAGCCAGTGAAGAACAGGTTGGGAAACCCGCTGGTCATCGCGCCGTGCAGGGACTTGTAGCCGTCGGCCCAATGATCGTAGAGCGAGACGCCATTGCGACCCTTGATTTCAGCTATGCCCCAACGCTTGTCGAGATCGCTGGTGACTTCGAAGCCGCTGGCACAGATCAGGCAATCGATTTCGTATTCGACGCCGTCGTGGATGAAGCCCTTTTCGGTGAGGCGCTCCACGCCCTTGCTGGACGACACATCAACCAGCTTGACGTTGGGGCGGTTGAAGGTCGGGTAATAGGTTTCGCTGGACAGTGGACGTTTGCAGGGGAAACGGAACCAGGGCTTTAGCATTTCAGCCGTCGCAGGGTCCTGGACGATCTCGTCGATACGGCGCCGGAAGCGCTCCATCACCTTGTAGTCTTCCAGCTCGCGCATCTCCATGTACTGCTCGATGCTGAGCTGTGGCCAACCGAGCGCTTCCATGCGTGCCTGCAGGTTGCGGTTGATCTCGGTCCAGAAGTCGCAGATCAGGTCCGCTTCCTTCGGCGCAAAACCTTCCATCGCGCCACGATGGAAATTTTCCTGGCGCTGCTTCTGCCAACCCGGTTGCAGGGTTTTCACCCAGGCTTGATCGGTCGGTGGATTGGGGCGTGCATCAACGCTGGGCGGCGTTCGCTGGAGGACATAAAGCTGCCTGGCCGACGCGCCAACATAGGGGACGATCTGGATCGCGCTGGCGCCGGTGCCGACGATCGCCACGCGCTTGTCCTTCAGCTTGTCGAGCGTCGGGTTCTTGCGATCGCCGCCGGTGTAGTCGTAGTCCCATCGCGCGGAGTGGAAGATATGGCCCTTGAAGTTCTCGATGCCGGGAATGCTGGGCAGTCGCGGTGTGTTCAGCGGACCCTGCGCCATGATGACGAAGCGCGCGCGGATATCGTCGCCACGGTTGGTGCGGATGCGCCAGCGCTGGATTTTCCCATCCCAGTTCAGTGAACGGATCTGGGTGTGGAACAGTGCCTGTTCGTAGAGCTTGAAGTGCCTGGCGATGCGCTGGCAATGCTCGTGATTCTCGGTGCCATCCGAGAAACGCTTGGTCGGGATGTAGCCGGTTTCTTCCAGCAACGGCAGGTAGCAGTAGGCATCGTTATCGCACTGGATGCCGGGATAGCGGTTCCAGTACCAGACGCCGCCAAAGTCGCCCGCCTGTTCGATGTTGCGGAAGGAACTGATGCCGGATTTGCGCAGGTGTACCGCCGCCAGCAGGCCGGTGAAGCCGCCGCCGAGAACGGCGACATCGATATCCTCCGAGATCGCTGCGCGCGGAACCACGGGCATGTGCGGATCGTGCACGACATTCGCAACAGCGGCGGCGTTCTGCCGCGGCTGCGCAGGGCCCTTGCCATGCAATCGTCTTTCGCGTTCCTGGCGGTACTTTTCCCGCAGCTTGGGAAGGTCGATGTCGTCAGGAGTCTTGGTCGGCTGACACGTCATGATTCTGCTATCCATTAGTTATAGTTTTGACGAGGCATGGCGGTGACGTGGCTCGTTCCTTGATTCTGCGCAGGCGTACGTTTTCCAGCGTGCGCCCCCGTTCCTTATGAGAACGCTTCTTCGCCTTGCAGCTTGGTGCGATGCAAGCGCCGCCCTGCATTGGGGTCATAAGGCGTCGCGCGGTGCATGGTGCCGGTGTTGTCCCAGATCACGGTGTCGCCTACGGTCCACTTGTGGCGATAGGAGAACTGTGGCTTGGTCGCCCAGTCACGCAGCTTCACCAGCAGGTGCGAGCTCTTCTTGTCTTCCATGTTCAGCACGTAGCGCGCGGTGGCGCCGATGACGAGTGACTTGCGGCCGGAGGCGTGCTTCCACACCAGCGGCAGTTCCTGCTCGCCGATGGCCTGCATGCCTGCGAGCAGGCGCGGATCCGGTTCCGGGTCGTAGTAGAAGAGGGTGTTCCAGGCCGAGTGCATCACGCGCAGCTTTTCCAGCTCGGCCTTTTCGTTGTCCGGCAGATCGTCGTAGGCAGCGTAGGTGTTGCAGAAGTCGGTGTCGCCGCCGGTGGGCGAGAGCACCTTGGCAGAAAGGATCGAGGCCAGGATGGGAACCTTGTTCATCGTTCCGTCGATGTGCCAGTACCAGGAGCCCTTGAGGTAATCGGCCTTGGGATTGACGTTGTTGTCGAGCGTGACCTTGTAGATGATCTCGCCGTCATGCTCGGGCGCAAAAGTGCCGAGCGTATTGGTGAATGCGACCTGCTCTTCGTCGTTGAAGTTGACCTGCGGGAACACCAGCACGCCGCGCTGCTCAAGCAGGGCGCGGATTTCCTTGGCGTACTTGCCGCTGAGCAGTTCTTCCTTGCTGGCGTGGACGGCTGAGGCGATGCGCGGCGTCAGTTCAGTGCTTTTGAGTGTCATTGGGTTCTCCGACTTTCTTTCGGTCTTGCTGATGAATATTCGTTGAGTGACTACTTGAGCTTGCGCGGCGCGCCAGCGTTCATGTACCTGGCCAGATTGAAATGCAGGTTGACGGTGCTGCGTTCCATGTAGGGATTCGGTTTGGTGCCCTTGAAGCCGGCGGACTTCATGCCTTTCTGCACCGCGGCCATGTTGGAAAAATCCTGGCCGAGCACATAGCACCAGGCTTCCTCGGTGGCGGGCGAGAACAGCCACTCGGTCTTCGGTTCCTGTCCCTTCGGGAACAGCTCATAGACCGCCGCTTCAAAGATGCACTTGTTGGGATCGTCGCCATAGGGACGCGCGCTGTAGCAGAGCGCGTTGTTGACGGCATGGCCGATCTGGAAATTGGGGAAGATCTGCCAGGCGGTGCCGCTCTTGCCGACGTGTGCCGGATCAACCACTGGCCAGATCACGCCACGTGCCGCGTCGTCGGCGCGCGCAGACTTCAGCCAGTGCATCAGCACTTCTCCGGCGGGCGTGCCTTCCGGCAGTTCATCCTTCAGGCGCTGTGCTGCATCCACCATTGTCTGCGTGGTGTTGGTGTTGGCCTTGGTCCAGGTGTACATCTGCATTTCTGCAGTCGACAGGCGAGGGTCGGCGCCGGTGCCGACGCGCAGCTTGCCGGCCTGGTTCTGGTCCATGCTCTTCGGCGCTTCGTAGCCGATGTTGCTGTGCTTGCCCTGTGCGCGTGCCCAGCCGCGGAACTCGCCGTACTTGTTGAACTCGGGATGCGTGGTGGCGACGTGGTAGGTCTCGTTGAAGGCCTCCATCGCGACTTTCCAGTTGCAGTCGAAGATGCCCCACTTGCGCCAGCGATAGCGCATGTTCTGAAGCTCGAAGGGTTCGAGCAGGTCTGCTGCCGGATCGAGATATGCGCGCAATGATTCAGAGTTTGGATCCATGTTGATCCAGACCCAGCCGCCCCAGGTATCCACCTTCACTTCGCTAAGATGCGTGTTCTCGGATGTCAGTGATCCGCACCAGTCGTCCTTGTGCGGGATGTGGGTGTTCTCGCCTTCGAGATTGAAACGCCAGCCGTGGAAGCCGCAGGTGAAGGCGGTCTTGCGGCCGCAGCCCTGCTTCTGGCCTTCGGGAATATCGATGAGGCGTCGGCCACGATGCGGGCAGACGTTATGGAAGGCCTTGAGCTTGTCGGTGGCGGTACGAACAACCAGGATCGAGTCGTCATGGATTTCGTAGGCGAGATAGTTGCCGACTTCCGGAATCTCTTCGATGCGGCCAACCTGCTGCCACACCTTGCGCCACAGCCGGTCGCGCTCGGCGCGTGCGTATTCCGGCGAGGTATAGGCCTCCGCGCCGATCGTTGCCGGCTCGCCTAGTTCTTCCAAAGTCTTGATGTGGTCCTGCGTCATGGCCGCTTCATTGCCGCGCGGAAGTCCTCGTTCTTGAGGAACAGCGAGGTGTTGTCGGCACGCAGGTGCGTCCACTTCAGGTTGAGGCCGCCATCGGTGAGGATGGTCTGGCCGGTGATGTAGCCCGACATCTCGGAGAGCAGGAACAGGATGGTGTCTGCCTGTTCCTCGGTCTTGCCGCGACGGCCCATCGCAATCGCGCTACGGTCACGTTCTTCATCCTTGTCGATGAAGGCTTCGGATGCTGGGGTCGCCGTCGGGCCGGGGGCAATCGCGTTGACGCGGATGTTGTCGAGGGCAAGCTCGGTTGCCATCGTGCGGGTGACGGCGACAATCGCCGCCTTGGCGGCGCCATAGCCGCTGTGGAAGGGCGCGGTGTTCATGCCGCTGATCGAGGAGATCGACACGATCGAGCCCGGCAGCTTCTGCGATTTGAGCTCGGCGGCGACGGCCTGGCTCATGAAGAACATCGTCTCGAGGTTTTGCTGGAACAGGTCGCGCCAGTCCTTGCGGTTGACGCGCGTGGTCGGCATCCACGTCGCGGGCGCGGCGTTGCCAGCGACATTAACCAGACCGTAGAGCGTGCCCTTGGTGTTCTTGACGGCGGCCATCGCAGTGGCGACGCCTTCGTCGGTGGAAATGTCGGCGGCCACCGGAACGATGGACAGGCCCTTGGCGATCAGCGGGCCCATATGCTTGTCGAGGTTGGCCTGCGAGCGGCTGACGGCGACGACGGTGGCGCCTTCCTCGGCAATCTTGCGGGTCACGGTTGTGCCGATGCCGCCGCCGGCAGCACCCGATACCACCACGATTCGACCAGCAAGCTTGAGGTCCATGGATCTCTCTCAGTCCGTTTTTATTGGGAGGAAATGGGTGATTCCCACAGGCTCTGGAAACCACGCTTTCCGGTGTCAAATGACATTAACGGCTGCCAGAGAATGTAGTCAACAATGCTGTACATAAGTTGACCCCATCGGCACTGTCTATGTGCTGCATCTGCTGCCTTGGGGAATACGGTCCTGGCCGCTGGTTTTCCAGCGTTTTTACGAGAGGGAGACGTGGTTTCAGCCGGGCCGCAATGCACGTATCATCCGCGCACTCACGTCAACCAGGCCCTACCAGTGGCGGCTAGAGAAAAAATTACAAAAAAGACGGGTTCTTATGCCACCGCGCTCGACACGGCCTTGGAGCAAAGCACCGTTCCAGCGGTATCCCGCGCCGCAGCAATCTTGCGTTTGCTGGGGCGCTCTGCCGAACCGCTCGGCGTGCAGTTCATTGCCCGCTCGCTCAACATCATCCCCAGCACCTGCCTGCATATCCTGCGGACGCTGGTGGCGGAGGAATTCGTCAGTTTTGATCCGAACAGCAAGCTCTATTCGCTCAATGTCGGCCTGCTGACGCTGGCGCGCCAGTGGTTGAGCCAGAACCGTTTCGCCGACATCGCGCAATCCGCGCTGGACCGCATCGCCCGTGAATACGGTGTCACCGCGATGGGCGTGCAGGTGTCCGGCCTCGAGCACATGGTGGTTGTCGCGATGGCACGCTCGGAAAGCATGATCCAGCTGCACACGCAGATCGGCAGCCGCTTCCCCGCGACCATCAGCGCCAGCGGTCGCTGCATCGCGGCTTTTGGTGACTATGAGCGCGAGGAACTGCGCCGGCGCTTTAAAGGATTGCGCTGGGACAATGCACCGTCATTGAGCGAGTGGGAATCCCAGGTCGCGGAGACACGCGCGAAAGGGTATGCGCTCGACCAGGGCAATTACATGGCCGGCGTCACCGTCGTTGCCGCACCCGTCTTTGGCGTTGGAGAGCAACTGGTCAACTGCCTGGTGGTTGTCGGCATCAGCGGGCAGCTACAGGACCAGGTCCTTGCCCGGATGGGTCGTGATCTCAAGGACAGCGCGGCCAAGGTTTCGCGGCAGTTGGGTTCTGCCTGAGCGCTGGACCGGCTGGCCGCCAGCCAGTGACTGCGCTACTCAGATCATGCCTCTGCAATTTGGCGCCTTGCAGCTGCACGGCATGCCGTTGGGATGCGGGGTTTCCACATAGTCCACGGTCAGCTCGGAGCCGGCCGGGATGCCGCGCAGGGTGTAAACCTCGATCCGCTCGCCCATGATTCGCAGATAGCAATTCGGCTGGCAGCTATGATTCATGTCCTTGAATGAATTTGCCTGGGAAATATCCAGGCTGAACCTGTCATCAAGTGCGACCAGGAAGATCTTTTCCTGTTGCGCGGCCTTCTTCCAGGCCGTCCGGTTGCTGACGCGTGTGCCAGTGATCTCGCCTATTTTCCGACGGCCTGGAAGGTCGGAAAGGGCATGCAGCCCGCGTCCGTTGATACGGCTGTTGCGGACTGCAAAATGGAAGCCACGGCTGTGCATTCGTGGATTGTGGCGTATCGATTGGGCGCCGCGCCAGATCGAATGGCCCATTTTGAATTGCGTTGGCCCCAAACCGGCACGTTCCGTTATTGCGCGTATAGTGCTTGCCCGTGCTATTGCGGTGATCTTCAGAGAATCCCCATGGCGCGAGTCACAGTCGAAGACTGCCTGCTGAACGTTGACAATCATTTCACGCTGGCCCGCATCGCCGCCAAGCGCGCGCGGCAATTGGCCCGTGGCTCGGAGGCGCACCTGCCGTGGAACGAGCACAAGTCCACCGTGCTCGCCTTGCTGGAGATCGCCGCCGGCCACATCCATGCCGATGTGCTGGATGAGGCCGATCTTCCGGCGATCTCGCTGCCCAAGCTGGATATCGAGCCGCTGGAACCTGACGGCTTTCAATAGCGCCGGTTGAGAAAATGGCCATCCCCTTCACGCTTTTCGACGGCGCTTCGAGCCAGGGATATCGCATCAGGCGGGTGGACGACATCGTGGTCATCACGATGCAGGGCGCGGCGTTCGCCACCACCCAGCGGGATCACACGCAGGCCCAGCAATGGGCGCGCGCAAGGGCGTCGATGGGCAATGCCCACCGGGATCGCAGCGCTTACTGCGATCAGCACCGGACGCTGCTTGCGCGCAATCGCGGCGGCCTGGTGACGCGGGGATCCATCGATGACCTGATGCGTCTGGTGAGGGCAATGCGCAAATGCGGCATGTCGCTCGAAGAGTGGGCCGTGCCGGAGCGCGTCAGGCTGAGTGCCGGGTTCAACGCCACGATGCCTGATTGACCGGTTCAAGCCGGAGCCGCGAGGTCACTACCTGATCGGGTATCGACAGTGCCACAGCGCTTATGCAAGATCGGCGCACCTGATTATCCGGAGCCATTTCATGATCAAAGTAAGCGTGATGTACCCCAACACCCCTGGCGCGCGGTTTGACCATGACTATTACCGCACGACGCATATGCCGCTGGTGAAAAGCCGCATGGGCGACAGCTGCAGGAGTTACACCATCGACAAGGGTCTGGCGGGCGGCGCACCCGGCTCGCCTGCGGTCTATGTCGGCATGTGCCATATCTTCTGCGATTCGGTCGAGAGCTTCCAGAAAGGCTTCGGCCCGCACGCGCAGGAGATCATGGGCGACGTGAAGAACTACACGGACCTGACGCCGATCATGCAGATCAGTGAAGTCGTCGTCGGCTAGGCTGCGCGTCCAGAGAAGTAAAGCGTCAGCAGCAGGGCGATGAGGGATGCCAGCAGGGCGTCCGCGATGCGCTGCATCCGCAGGGGTGCGCGATTCAGTTCCATGAACTCCCAGACGATGACGCGCACCTTGAGCGCCGCGATCAGGATCACGCTGCAGGTGATGCCGGCGTTCAGCGCGAACGCATGGGAGCCGTGGCTGTTGCCAAGCCACCAGGACAGCAGGGTGACCCCGGTCAGAAGCAGGCAGACGAGAGCCAGTCTTTTATCGATTGCACTCACGCATCACCTCATCACGTACAGCAGGGCGAAGATGATCACCCAGAGGAAATCGACCATGTGCCAGAAGATGGCGCCGGATTCGATCACCGTGATCGAGCGTCGCTGTGGACTGCGTAGTTGGTAGATCACCACGCCGAGAAAGATGAAGCCGATCAGTACGTGGAGGACGTGGATGCCGGTCAGGAAATAGTAGAAGGAAAAAAAGCGATTGGTCGAGAACTCGAAGCCCTGATGGATTTTCGAGGACCATTCGAAGATCTTCGAGATGATGAACAGTACGCCGCAGGCCATCGTCATCATCACCAGCTTCTGCGCTGCGTCGAATTTCTGTTCGCGCGCGGCCTGCACGGCCTGGGCAACCAGCCAGGAGCTGACCAGCAGGATCACCGTGTTGAGCGCGCCAAAGTTCTGGCTCAAATGCACCTGCGATTGCAGGAACAGTGGCGACTCCCACACGCGATACAGCATGTAGGTGATGAAGTAGCTGCTGAAGATGATCGCTTCGATCAGCACGAAGTACCAGATGTCGATCTGGCCGGGCACTCTGCGTGCTGCATTCAATGCGGTGCCGTTGCTCATGCGCGCTGTTCCAGTTCGGGCAGTGGCCCGTCACCGAAGTCCTCGCGGACGATCATGCGCCGCAGCAGGGTGATGAACGCAATCGTGTAGACCACGAACACCAGCGTGTCGACCCAGAAGGCGATCACGCCGTTCCACGCAAACGGACCTTCCTTGAAGATCCACATCGGCGCGACGACGATCTCGGTCAGCAGGTTGCAGATGTTGAGATAGCCAAACCACAGCGGGAACACGCGGTTCTTGTCGAGCAGTACTGCCAGCATCCACACCGAGGTGCCGATGAAGAACACACCCATGGTGCCGACGAAGCCGGTGAAGGCGGCGTCGTAGATCCAGCTGATGATGGCCGGATCGCGGTCGGGACGCAGGGCGCCGACTGTCAACAGTATCGCCGTCAGCAACATGCCGGGCAGGGTGCTCAGTGAATAGATCGCCAGATAAATGTAGGAGAAGACGCGACTCACCGACATGCGTGTCATCGAGTAGGCGATCAGCGCATTCATCGAAGCGGTGATGCCTGCAACGAGGAAGATGATGCCGAAGCCCCACAGCAGGCCGTAATGATTGTCGTTGAACCACTGCACGATCCGGGCGTGATCCCACCAGGGTTTGGGCGGCGGCATCACGCGCGTCATCAGCGCGAAGACGATGCCGAACAACTGGTAGAAGCAGAACATCGCCCACCACATGATCCACAGTTCAATCTTGGGATTGTTCTTGCAGTGCCAGGCCACGCGATGCCAGAGACTCATGCCGCGGTCTCTTCCTGCGTACGCTGGCGATAAATGGTTTTGCCGACGACAACCGTCATCACCACCAGCCACAACGCCATCGCGCCATTGCGCAGCCAGAACGACAGCAGGCCGTCCCAGGCCAGTGGGCCGGTCAAGGCGATGGCGACGAAGGCCGCAGGCGCGATGGCTGCGGCGATCAGCAGGTTGAAGTGCGCCACCCAGCGCGGGAAGACGGGGCTGTCCTGTCGATCCAGGAAAATCGCCAGCGCCAGGAAAATGCACTGCGCGACGATGAAGCCGACCTGCCCGGTGAACGAGATCCAGGCGAGATCATTGAACAGCTGCGTGAGCTGCGGATCGCGTTCCGGACGAAACGCCGCCATCAGCCAGAACAGGTCGGCGAGGAAAAACAGCGCGGGTCCGCCGGTGGAACAACCGAGATAGCAGTAGGCGAGGATCGGCGTGCGATGCGCCATGCGCTTCATCTGCATGACGATCAGCGACAGGAAGGTGATGATGCCGACGCCAAACCAGTTGAACAGGATCATGCTGTAGCGGATGCGTGGCAGGTTCTCCGGGTCACGGTAGAACGCTGCGACCTGATCGGCGGACATCGTTGGCGACATTGGCGGCGAGAATCCTGGGAACAGGAAGAAGATCACGATCCAGGTCAGTGCCAGGAAGGGCAGCGCCCAGAACAGGATGATTTCGCCATCGACTTTGCGTGTTGTCTTATCCATCAGCCACCCCAGGTGTAGCCAATCTGTGCACCGACGATGCGCGGCTCGCTGTAGATGGAGCTGCGGAAATAGGTCAGGTGCCACTGGTTGCTGTTGGAGATACGGTATTCCTTGTCCGCGAGGTTGCTGCCGTAAATCTGCACATCGAAATTGGAGCCAAAGATCTTGCTCCAGCTGACGCTGGCATTGAGCAGACCGTAGGAAGGCAGCCATGAGCCCGGCTCGTCCTGTGGCAGCGTTGTCTGCGCGCTGTAGATGCGATCAGTCCAGGCGTAGGTCATCGAGCCTTCGACGATGCCCTTGGATTCGTCGATTGGCAATTGATAGCGCGTGGTCAGGCTGAATTGATGTTGTGGTGCAGAGAAGGGCACGCAGCTCAGTTGCAGCACGCTGCCTTTCGACACCTGCTGGCCGGTGCAGTCGAGTTGAGGCGTGGCCCCGCCATAGACCAACGTGAACTGCTGGTATTGCGCACGGGTGTAGCCATAGGTGCCCACCAGTGTGAGTCCCTGCATGGGCTGGACGGTCGCGTCGAGTTCGACGCCAGCAACCCAGGCCTTGCCGACATTGAATACGGCCTGGCCCAGCTGCGGCAGGATGTTGACGGTGTTGGGTGGCACGTAGCTGTCGGTGCCGGCTTTCTGCAGATCCCGGTAGTTGGTGTAGTAGATCGCCGAATTGATACGCGCCGGCATGTCGCCGATCTGGAAGTCGGCCTTTTCGCCAAGCTCATAGTTGGT
>Ga0116227_10015693_pt1 | contig 11146 bp, 7 predicted proteins | sample S1TSphgellanicum_FD_89693 | JGI IMG/M metagenome (GOLD analysis project Ga0116227, IMG submission 89693) | Host-associated microbial communities from peat moss isolated from Minnesota, USA - S1T2_Fb - Sphagnum magellanicum MG | ecosystem: Host-associated > Plants > Peat moss > Unclassified... | reverse complement strand
TGAAGAGCGCCGCGGCGAAGCCGGGCCGGCTCCTGGCACCGGCGCCGAAGCTGCCTCCGGAATGCGCTTCTGGTCCGGCCGGGCGGTGGATCTTGCCTGCTGGGTCGGCGTCTGGATGTCCTCGCAGACCGCTATCTGGGTCACCTGCGGACTCGCCGGCGTCTTTGTCAGCTGGCTGGCCGCCTGTGGCGTCTCCCGCGTCCTGCTGCGCGAGATCGCCGGTCCCTGCCATGCCAGCGGAGACGAGACACGGGCGCGCAATGATTGAGCCGACGGCAAAGACAGGGCCCGCGGCGGACGCCAAGCCAATCGCGCCATCCCGGACAAGGGCCGGCCTGCACCGGCGGCGTCCGGCGCTGGCCACCACCACCGGCGATGCGACGCTCGCCGCATCGCGCCCGAGCTTCGAATCGCCGGCCCCGCGCCGCCAGACCCCGGCCGGGCAGATCTTCACCGGGCAAACCTTAGCCGGGCAAATCCTAGCCGGGCAAACCATGGGACCGCGCCCGGGTGCCAGCGACCTTCGGACCCCGCCTCCGGTCGACCTTCCCCTGCCCTCGCGATTTGCCGATGCGGAGCTTCCCTGTCTGGCAGCGCCATCTGCAATGTTATACTTACGGCCTCTGAAGAGGATGGGGCCTGTCTTGCAACTTCAAGCGTTCGATGCAGACTACCTCGATGCTCTTCGCGCCGGAGAGCCTCGAACCCAAGAGCACTTTGTCTGCTACTTTACAGAGCTTTTGCAGCTGAAGTTGCGCTCCCGCCTGCGCTCTCGCCAGGCCATCGAAGACGTGCGCCAGGAGACCTTCGCCCGGGTCCTCGCAGCCATCCGCAAGAAAGACGGGCTGCGTCAGCCCGAGCGCCTCGGCCCATTCGTCAATACAGTCTGCAACAACGTGCTGCTCGAGCACTACCGGCAGAGTTCCCGCAGCGATTCGCTGGACGAAGAGGGCGCGCCGGAGCTGCCGGCCGCCGGGGCCAGCGTGCTCGACGCGGTGCAGTCGAAGCAGATGGAGCGGCAGGTGCGCGAGGTCCTGGGCGGCCTGCCCGAGCACGACCGCTCGCTCTTGCAGGCCGTCTTCCTCGACGAGCGCGACCGCGATGACGTATGCCGCGAGTTTGGCGTGGACCGCGACTATCTGCGGGTGCTGCTGCACCGCGCCAAGCACGTCTTCAAAGGGGCGTACCTCAAACAAAGCGGCGGCCGGCGGCCGTTTACCTCGGCGGCGGGTGAGGCATGAACGGCGTATTGCAAGCGTTCGGAATCGAAGCGGGCCCAAACCAAGAGACAGGCAGCTCGGAAACCGCGGGCGGAGAGGCAAGGGATGCGATGGAACACCACGAAGCAGTAGAGATGATGGCATCGGAGCGGTATCTCCTCGATGAACTGACGCCGGAACTCCGCGACGCCTATGAGGACCACCTCTTCGGATGTGCGGAGTGCGCCGACGATGTGCGGTTTGGGGCGGCGTTCGTCGATCATGCCAAGGCTGTCCTTCCGGGAATGGCCTCCGCTGTGCCGGTTGCGGCTGCGCCCGCCCGCCAGCCCGCGAAGCGGAAGCGCGACTGGTTTGCCTGGCTGAAGCCCGCGATCATGGTCCCGGCGTTCGCCTGCCTTCTGGCCATCGTGGGCTATCAGAACCTGGTCGTCTACCCGGCGCTTGAGGCTTCGGCGAGCGAGCCTCGTCTGCTGCCGCCGGCGACCGTGCTCGCCGGCGAGACGCGCGGCGGTCTTCCCGTCGTCTATGCGGACCTCGTGACGGGCAGCACCCTGACCGTGCCTCTGCCCCAAAACGGCGGCCAGAACGCCAGCTACGCCGCCTACAAGTTCGACTTCTACGACTCCAAGAGCAAGCTGATCTGGACCCACACCATGCGCAGCGCCGGCGCGGCCGACGATATGGCGACCATCTGGCTCCCCGGCCGCATCAAGCAGGACACCTACAAGCTCGCCGTCAGCGGCGTCACGGCGAGCGGCGAAAATATTCCCCTGCAGCAGCAGTTCTTTGAACTGCGTTTGAAGAAGTAGCGTTACCATCGGAGTTCAAAGATCTTAGGAGACGAGATAGATGGCTGAAGCGACCGAGACCCGCACCCACGACTACCATGCCGAGGCGAAGGCGCTGCACGGCGAACTGCACCGCCCCTTCAAGCAGGTCATTCCGCCCCAGGCGCTGGCGCAGCTGCATCCGACGGGCGGCTATCTCGACCAGGACGGCGAGGCCTTCGGGGCGGAGCGCGCGATCACCTACGACTCCGCGTACACCCATGTCTCGGGCAGCCTGGAGACCAAGCCCGGCGGCGGCTGGTGCACGCTGAGCACCTGCGCGGTCGTCAACCTGAACATCCTCGAAGTCGTGACGGCGGACCGCATCGTCTCGCAGATCTTCACCGAGCATCCCCTGGTCGGCTACGTGCCGCGCATCTCGTTTCTCGCGACGCGGTTCGAGAACCTCCGCATCGCGGGCCACAAGGTGGAGCTTGACCTCGACCTGAACATGCTCGGCGGCAAGCCGGAGAACGACGGCGCCTACAGCCGTCATCCCGAGCTGCTCGAGAATCTGCGCGCCCACTCCGCGCGTATCTGTGGCTATGAGGGACTCCCGCACGCGGCGCGCGAGCGCTACACTGGTCTTCCGAAGAAGGTCATCGAGACCACGGACGCCGGCGAGACGAAAGAGACGGAGATCCTCGAATGCAGCCTCGTAACCAGTTCGCGCGGCAGCTTCCCGGGGCGCTCCTTCGGGCATGTGATCCACGTCCCGGACTTTGGCGACATCTACCTGGCGACGGTGAAGGTGACGCACGAGGACTTCCACAACGGAATCCCCCACCTCACGACGGTGGAACTGAAGATGGTGGAAGCGAAGCTGGGCTGCGCGGCGACAGGAACGGCAGACTCGGGCGTGGCCATCACGAACGGAACGACCAAGCCCTAGTCTTAGCAGCAGGCGAGTCCGGACTTGGCCGCTTGCTTCAAGTGTTCTGCTGCCTTGCGCTGATTCCTCTATTCGCATCCTTATCGGACTCCAAGTACTTCGATGCGCCTGCGGAATATCGTCATGCGGAGCGGATATTTATTGCCGGATATCTAGAGAGCGCTCAACTGGAGGCGGAGCGCGATTATTGGCGGGCCGTGACCACAAGTCCAGGATGGGCCCGCAAGTTTCAGATACTTCGCGCGAAGGCAATGGAATGGGCTGGTTCTGACGAAGAGTCGTTCAAACTGTTAGAGGCCAGCCCGCCTTCAGATGCTGAATCTCCACTGGATAGAATCGATGACGACATCGAGCAAACTGCGCTTGAGGCCATAGCGCTGACTCATCTGGGACATTTCCAGGAGGCGGATAACAAACTGCGGAATGCGGACTTGCTGTGTTCTGAGAATGCATCTCTGGTTTGCGGCGGCGTTATCAGCGCACACGGCCTTCTCTACTTGAGCCGCGGTCGGCTTGAACAAGCTCGAGAGACTTATCTGAAAACCCTCAAGTTTGCGCGATTTCAAAATGACAAGCTCCTGGAAGCGACGGCGATGATGAACCTAGGCACGGTTCTGTCCAATCAGGAGCATCATGACGAAGCTTTGTCCATGTACAAATCGTCCTTTGACGCGGCAGTAAATGCCGGAGCTGGTGATCTAGCTCAAGCCGCGCTAAGTAATGAAGGTTGGCAGTACTACAGCCTGGGTAACTCCGAGAAGGCGATCGAGCTCTACGCAGATGCCGAGAAGCGTGCCGCGTCACTCGGCGATCGAGATAGCGTTGTGCAGTCGTTGACACTCGAGGCCCTCATCTATGCGGGAATGAGGGAATACGCCGCCGCGGAGAGATCCGATCTGGACGCCATAATGCTGGCTAAGGAAATTCATCGTACAGACAGGATCGTTAACGCCTCGGAAGATGTTGCCCAGGTCTACGTTGAAGAGGGAAGGCCGCGCGAAGCTGATTACCATGCGGCCGAGGCCGAATCGCTCGCGCGACTGACCGACGACCGCCCCGACATCCTCTACTGCCACATGCTTCAGGGAGAAGCAGCCGCGCTCCGCCATGACTGGCCGCGTGCCGACAGCCTGCTTCACGAAGTAGCCGCCGCGCCCGAGAGTCAGACCCGGATGCGCTGGACCGCGCAGCACACGCTCGCCACGATGTACGAGGCGCAAGGCCAGCCAGCCGCGGCGGAGCAGTCCTACAAGGCCGCATTGGCGCTCGTCGAAGGCGCGCGCGCGGACCTGAAGCAGGAGCTCTCGCAGCTTACCTTTCTCACCAACGCCGCGCGCATCTACGACGACTACATCCACTTCCTCGTTGCGCAGGGGCGGTCCGACGAGGCGCTCGAAGCCGCCGATTGGAGCCGCGCGCGGACGCTGCAGCAGGGGCTGGGGCTGATCTCGGCGGACGCTTCGCTGAAGCCGCCGCCGCTGCGCGCAAAAGAGATCGCCCGCAAGACGAATGCAACGCTGCTCTTCTATTGGATGGGAGAGAGGCAGTCCTATCTGTGGGCGGTCACGCCGGAGAAGACGGCGCTTGCGACCTTGCCCGCGAAGAGTGAGATCGTGACAAGGATCGAGCGGTACCGCCGAACTCTGCTGGCCCTCAAAGACCCGCTGCGGGCGAACGGCGGCCAGGGCGACAAGGACGGGCGCGAGCTCTACCAGATGCTGGTTGCGCCCGCCGCCAGCGCCATCGCAAAGGACAGGCCAGTCGTTCTATTCACCGATGGCGAGATGAGCCAGATCAACTTCGAGACGCTGCTTGCCGGCTCGCCCGCTCCGCACTACTGGATCGAAGATGCGACTGTCTCGTCCGCGCCGTCCATCCGTCTGCTTGCCTCGAAGAGCGCGACCGCGAGCGCGGCGCACGGCAAGCTGCTGCTTCTCGGCGACTCCATCTCCGCCGATCCCGCCTTGCCCCGTCTGCCGATGGCGGAGCTGGAAGTGAATAAAGTGCAAGCTAAGTTCAGCCCAGCCGACGAAGCTGTATTTTCCGGCGCGCGCGCCACGCCACTTACTTATATTTCGAGTAAGCCGGAACAATTTTCCTATATTCATTTCGTGGCTCATGGCTCCGCCAGCAGCACAGACCCGCTTGAGTCAGCGGTAATTCTTTCGCGCGACAACGCGGGCGAAGACTCTTACAAGTTATATGCGCGGGATATACTGCGCCATCCTATCTCCGCGCGGCTGGTCACTATCTCGGCATGCAACAGCAGCGGCGCGAAGTCTTATACGGGAGAAGGAATCGTTGGTCTCTCCTGGGCGTTTCTCCGCGCCGGGGCGCATAACACCATCGGCGCGCTGTGGGAGGTAAGCGACGCCTCCACCCCGGAGCTGATGGACCACCTCTATTCCGGCCTCCATAGGAACGAGCCGCCCGCCGCGGCCCTGCGCGAGGCCAAGCTGTCGCTGCTGCATTCGGGCGGCAACTTCAGCAGACCGTTTTACTGGGCGCCATTCCAGCTCTACTCCGGCCGTTGAGAAGAGTGCTCGGGATCGAGTCTCTATGGGAACCTATCTGATGCTGCGAGTCCCATTCATAAGAAGGTTTCATCGGAGCGGCGCATTAAAGATTGCGCGGAAGCAGGCGGGATGGGATACTCGCGTCATCGCATGAACATCCAATTCGATCCGCCGCCGCGCCTCGGCATTTTGCTGTCTCTCTTCCTGCTGTGCGGCGCCTCTGCGCCGCAGCAACCGGAGCTTGCGCGGCGGCCGGACGCCGAAAAGCGCACGCTTCCGCCGCCGCCCGCGCCTATGAAGGCGCCGGAGAAGCTGGAACCGGCCCACGCGGCGAACAGCAATGCAACGTATCAGGCGCTGCGCCAGAGGACCGTGAACGGCGAAGCCTTTACCGTAAGCCACCTGCTGCTGAAGCGCGACGCCGCTGAGTTCACGCTGACCAGCGGTACGGTCTACCTCTACGGACCGGTTGCGGGAGCGACTACCGGAGCGGTCTTCCTCGGCGAAGGAACGCTGCACATCGAGCCGCCCTCCGCGATGGAGCGCAGGCAGCTGAAGACCGTGATGAAGACCGAGGTGCTGGACCAGCGGTTTACCAGCGCGGTCTTCGACTTCACCGACGGCACGGCTGAGGAGCTGAAGAAGGGATCGACCGGGACGGCACCGGGCTCGGGCAGCGCGCTGGCGCAGGGCGAAGAGGCACAGACGCTATTCCGCAAGGACCTGAAGTACGACCTTGAAGCGCGTCTGCTCGAAGATATGGCGCGGCCTCAGGAAGGCACGCCTCCTTCAGGTGCTGGAGGCTTCTTTCTCGCGGTCATGAAGGGGCCGCTCTTCTCGAAGCGGCTGATCTACATGGTCGATCCGCGCGGCGCCATCGGCGTCGCGCCGGAGGAGGTGGCACTGCTTACTTCCGCCGACGATTCCTACGACATCACGCTTGGCTTCCCCTCCCAGGCGCAGCGGAAGCTGCCGCGTCCGGCGGACAACATCGCGTTCCGCATCGACCAGCAGACCATCGACGCAACGATCGAGAAGAACGGCAAGCTGACTGCGACCGCGGTCACGGCGATCGCGGCTTCGCAAGGCGGGGTGCAGGTGCTGCCCCTGATGCTCTTCCCGACGCTGCGCGTCAGCGGCGTGTGGGGGCCGAACGGCGAGGCCCTCGACTACATCCAGGAAGACAAGCTGCGCGACGCGGACTTTGCCGTCGTGCTGCGGAAGCCGTTGAGCGCCGGCGAGAAGATCCAGATCACCACTGCGTACTCCGGCAAAGACGCCGTGATCGACATGGGCAAGGGCAACTATTTTCTTGCCGCGCGCGAGGACTGGTACCCGAACAAGCGCGGCGCATTTGGCAATTACGCGCAGTACGCCATGACCTTCCATACGGCGAAGGATGTGGAGGTGGTGGCGACGGGCGACCGCATCTCCGAGCATGAAGATGGCCACCAGAAGACCAGCTTCTGGCAGAGCATGACGCCGATGGCCGTGGCCGGATTCAACCTTGGCAGCTTCAAGACGAGCACCAGCGAGCGCAACCGCGACCTTCAAGTGATCAGCTACGCGAATACCGATCTCGCCGACCGCTACAGCGTATTGAAGGACGCGCCTGAGACCGCGGTCGGTACGCTCTCGACGACAGGCATGCTGAAGCGCGCTACATCGGAAGGAGACGCCGCGGTGCAGATCTACACGGAGTACTTCGGCGCGCTGCCTTACGACCACGTCTCGCTGACACAGCAGACTCCGTGCAACTACGGACAGAGCTGGCCGACACTCGTCTATCTCCCTACATGCTACTTCTGGGACGACTTCATCCAGCACCAGATCGGCGTGCTCGACCGCGACCCGAGCTACTGGAAGGTGGTGACCGCACACGAGGTCGCGCACCAGTGGTGGGGGCAGACGGTCGGCTTCGCAAGCTACCGCGACCAGTGGATGAGCGAGGGCTTCGCGAACTTCTCCGCGTCGCTCTACCTGATGGAGACGAACAAGACGATGAAGGAGTACGACGACTTCTGGAAGCTGCTGCGCGAGCGGCTGCTCGAAAAGAATACGATGGGCATGAGGCCGGTGGACGCCGGGCCCGTCGTAATGGGCACGCGCGTGAGCAACTCGCGAAGCGGCGGGAATGTCTACCAGAACCTTATCTACGGAAAGGGCGCGTACATCCTGCACAGCATCCAGATGCTCTATTACACGCCGCAGTATGGCGAGAAGCCGTTCCAGCAGGCGATGCACGACTTCGCGGCGAGCTACCGCAACAAGCCCGCGACGACCGAGGACTTCAAGGCAGTCCTCGAACGCAACTTGCCGAAGTGGATGGACGTGGACGGCAACCACAAGCTGGACTGGTTCTTCAATGCCTACGTCTACGGGACCGAGGTCCCGAAGTACACCATCACGTCGGAGTTCACCAAGAAGGGCGACGAGACGGAGCTGCACTTCAAGCTGACCCAGGCAGGCGTCTCGCCGCAGTTCACGATGCTGGTGCCGGTGTACATGGAGCTCGACGACAAACGCACTGTGCTCTTCGGGAAGATGCCGATCCAGGGATCGACGACGGTGGAGAAGACGGTGCCGCTGGGCAAGGTGGCTGCGATGCCGAAGCGCCTGCTGGTCAACTACAACCACGATCTCCTCAGCGACTAGCGCAGCGACTCCATCAGCAGCTTCTTCCATCCGGGCACATCTATCTTCCAGCAGACCTCGCTTGGCACGGCCTGCGCGCGCGTCTCCGCCCAGACGGCCCCGTTGCGGCCGTCGCCGGTAACGTTCAGCCGGTCCACTACAGTCATGCCACGGGTGATTTCGCTTGCTGTTTCGATCTCGACGAAGTGTCTGCTGGAATCCACGTTCAGGGCCGGGTCGAGCAGAACGGCCATCGCAATTGGGTCGGGCAGCGAGATGCCCTCCTCTCCAGTCTGTATCTTGTAGGCGGCCGCTCCCGTGCTGTTGCAATGGATCGCGAACTCCGCGATTGGATTGTTGAGGGCGAGCACCTCGGCGATCTCCAAGGGATTGAGCGCGGCCTCGTAGCGGCAGAGCTGCCAGCCGATCATCTCGATGGCGAGGCCGGAGCGGAAGACGATGCGCGCGGCCTCGGGATCCACCCAGATGTTGAACTCGGCGGCGGGTGTCACGTTGCCCTCGCAGCACGGCGCGCCGCCCATCACGACGCATCGGGCGATGTTCTTGACGATACTCGGCTCGCGCTTGAGCGCGAGGGCGAGATTGGTGAGCGGACCGAGCGTGATGACCTCGATGCCGGGATTGGCGTCGATCGTGGCGATGATCGCGTCGACTGCATGAGTTGGCTCGGCGGTACGTCGATGGGGCACGTAGCCATGGTCGCCGAGGCCGTCCCTGCCGTGGAACCACTGCGCGGTCTCAAGCGTGCGGAGCAGCGGCGTTGCCGCGCCGGTATAGACAGGCACCTCCGACCCGCAAAGCTCGACGGTATAAAGCGCATTGAGCGTGGCCTGCTGCACGTCCACGTTGCCCGCGACAACGGTGATGGCGGCGACCTCGACGAGCGGCGAGCGCAGCGCCATGATCAGTGCGACGGCGTCGTCCGAAGCGGTGTCGGTGTCGATGAGGATCTTGCGGCGCGGGGCGGTCATCCCTTAAGTTTGGCACAGTCCGCTTGTCGCTTGGCCGCAGACCTCGTAGTATCGAATCTTCAACCGAGAAATCTGGCACTTCGGAGGGAGACGGTGGAAGTCAATCGTTCCGAGAGCGCGACCGGACTGGACGAGACCTACGGGCCGCTGCCGCGGGTCGCCGCGCTGCGCGAGGCCCATCGCTGTCTGTTCTGCTACGACGCCCCCTGCACGCACGCCTGTCCCACGCACATCGACATTCCGGGATTCATCAAGAAGATCTCGACGGACAATCTCCTGGGCTCGGCGCAGACCATCCTCGACTCAAACCTTCTCGGCGCGACCTGTTCGCGCGTCTGCCCGGTGCAGGAGCTGTGCGAAGGCGCGTGTGTCCTCGGGCCATCGAACAAGCCCATCGCGATTGGCCGTCTGCAGCGCTACGCGATGGACTATGTCTACGACCGCGACATCCAGGTGCTGCATCCGGCCGCGCCCACGGGGCGAAAGATCGCGGTCATCGGATCCGGTCCGGCGGGGCTCTCCTGCGCGGGCGAGCTTGCCCGCCGCGGCCACTCGGTCACCGTCTTTGAAAAGCGCGACCTTCCCGGCGGACTGTCGACCTACGGCATCATCTCATTGCGCGAGCCGGTTGAGATTGCATTGGCCGAGGCGAAGATGATCGCGCAGCTCGGCGTGACCATCGAAACGGGCCGCGAGCTTGGCGGCGATCTCTCGCTTGCCGAGCTGCAACGTGACTTCGAGATGATCGTCCTCAGCGTGGGCCTCGGGCGTTCGCCGCGGCTCGGCATTCCGGGCGAGGAGCATGTGCTCGACGGGCTGGAGTATGTCGAGAACAGCAAGGTCACATCGGCTCCCTTCGCGATTGGCAAACAGGTGGCCGTTATCGGCGCGGGCAACACAGCCATCGACTGCGCCACCATCGCGCGGCGGCTTGGCGCCGAGCGCGTGACCATCGTCTACCGCCGCACCGAAAACGAGATGACCGCCTATCCGCACGAGTATGAGTTCGCCAAACAGGAGGGAATCGAGTTCCGCTTCCTCGCGCAGCCGGCGGAGGCTGTTGTTGAAGACGGCAAGTTGACCGGGCTGCGGTGCCATCAGATGCAGCTTGGAGAGCCGGATGCGTCGGGGCGTCCGGTCGCTATTGCTATCGAAGGAGGCGACTTCTTTATCGCCGCCGACCAGATCGTGAAGGCCATCGGGCAGCAGAAGCCAGCGCTTGCAACGGCGCTTGGACTCGCGACCGAGAAGGGATACATCGCGGTCGATTACGAGTTCGAGACCAGCATCCCCGGCGTCTTCGCGATTGGCGATTGCATTCGGCATCGCGGCGAGGCCTCTACCGTGATGGCGGTGCAGGACGGCAAGATGGCAGCGCAGGCGCTTCATGCTCGGCTTACCGCAAATGTTCTTGAATCGAAGGAGGCATAGCGCGATGGCCGATCTCACGACGAACTTCGCGGGCATCAAGTCGCCGAATCCCTTCTGGCTTGCCTCCGCGCCGCCTTCGAACTCCGGCCTGCAGGTGCATCGCGCGTTTGAGGCGGGCTGGGGCGGCGCGGTATGGAAGACCATCGGCGCGCCGGTGCTGAACATCTCCAACCGCTACGGCGCGTGGCATTACGGCGGCCAGCGCATGCTCGCGATCAACAACATCGAGCTGATCTCCGACCGCCCGCTCGATGTAAACCTGCGCGAGATCGCCGAGGTCAAGCGCGACTGGCCCGACCGCGCCGTGATCGTCTCGGCGATGGTGGAACCCAAGGCCGAGGCGTGGATCAAGATCGTCCAGCAGATACAGGACACCGGCGCCGATGGCATCGAGCTGAACTTCGGCTGCCCGCATGGCATGAGCGAGCGAGGTATGGGCTCGGCTGTTGGCCAGGTGCCGGAGTACTGCGAGCGCATCACCTCATGGGCAATGAGTGCGGCGACGATACCGGTGATCGTGAAGCTAACGCCCAACATCACCAACGTCGTTGTGCCCGCGCACTCGGCGATCAACGCGGGGGCGAGCGCGCTCTCGCTCATCAACACCATCAACTCCATCGTCGGCATCGACCTC
>Ga0116227_10015692_pt1 | contig 11146 bp, 7 predicted proteins | sample S1TSphgellanicum_FD_89693 | JGI IMG/M metagenome (GOLD analysis project Ga0116227, IMG submission 89693) | Host-associated microbial communities from peat moss isolated from Minnesota, USA - S1T2_Fb - Sphagnum magellanicum MG | ecosystem: Host-associated > Plants > Peat moss > Unclassified... | reverse complement strand
CAAAAAAATTGTTGCATGTGGCCATATTTCAAGAAAAATTGTCCATACTATAGGTTCCTACTATTTTTTTTTCTCTCTCCACTAATAAATTTAACTAAGTTTTTTTGTGTATGATCACTAGACTACCTACCTCACAAAATTGAAAACACAATCTTATACCCAACTAATAAATATTTCAGATTTATCATGTCTTTATTTTACTCACCTATTATATAGTTGAGGTTTACCCTTTTACTTGGTGGACGGTAATTGTTTTGAAGAGGGTATATAAAGGGTATATGCCAAATCATAGTTTACCATATATGCATTTTCATATTTTGCAATGCATGTGCTTATGATAGATTTTTTTGAATTACGATGACTTGGATTGACAATTTTGCAAAGATTTTATACCCTTACTTAGTTTGGGATTTTAAAAGTCTATACACCTTTACCCAACTAATATATTTATTTTTGTATAGCCATTAAAACCGATATCCTTCAAGTTTTGGGTAACTAATTCAACTATGTATAGAAGTTTGGTTATTTTTTATAAATAAATTTAAATGATTTTTTTTAAAAAATTTGGTGATATTGAATTTGCAACAAAAATATTTGAAGTTTCACACAAAAAGAAATTGAGGCTAGTGGAATATACTTTACGTACACCTCAAGTAAATGGCCACAAAATTAACACATGAAGAAAACATTCATGGTAAAAAAATTTGAGTAGTGCACTTTTAGTAATAAAATGCCATTTTTTAATTCTTGTTGTCAAATGAGCACCTTCATTTTCTCTCTTTCTTTCGTGCATCTCTTTGCATGTGTGTCTTTTTGCATGTTTGTGTTGTTTTTTGTTTTTTCTTAACATCACTCACACATGATGCGCCATATATATCTTTTCTTTGGCATCACTCACAAATGATGCGATAGATTTTATTTTTCTTTAACATTGCTCATATATGATGCACCATACTTGTTTTTACTCTTGTCATTCCAAGTTGTTTCTATGAGTAAATTATTATATTGTGCATGGTTTCAAGAGCAAAGATGTTGTAGCTTTCGAGGAACCTATGTCATAAGTTTTGAGTTCAATGAACTTCATTGCGCACTCTTGCCTTGTGTGGACCCATATATGGCTACCAATGGTGGTGAAGATCTCTAGTCACACATAGTTGTTCTTCAAAGATGTATGCATGCTTGGAAGGTCAAATCAAAAACTTAGAAAGTGAGATTAAAAACTTGGAAGGTTGGCAAATTTATCAGGAATCTTTCTTCTTAGCATGGTCAACGAAGTCTTTCAATGGTGTCTATGAAGACAACCCAATGCGAGGAGTTTAAGCAACCTCTTTTGGAAAAGAAGGTGGTCATCTACTGTGCAATGAACGTCTACATATTTAAGAATGTCTCCTCTAGATTGTGCCAAGTTTGTAGATTTTTGCATTGACGAACGAAACGTGAAAGTTGCCCATTTTAAAACTATCGACGGATTTGTTGATTCAAGTCAACATTGTTGAGACCTATTAATGAGGTATTCATTATTTCATGTGCAATTCCCCAAACAGACCTTGACAGTTAGCCATTTCAAGTTTTTAAAAGCCATATTCAATTTTTGATTTGTTGTGTTTTGTAATCAATTTGTGACACAAGAAGAATTCATGTATTTTTCCACCCCCACACATTATGATTATTGTCCAATTTGATTACGTTTCAATTACATTTGGCCATATTAAGTTTGGAAATGACTTGTTGCACTAATTAATGGTCAATTTTATTCATAATTATTATATTCACGACGTTATTCACTTATGAGTATAATTGATGATGTGAAAATTGAGGAAGCCTTTAACTTTATTTACACAATGCATTATAATGGGTTAATGATTTGTTTTACATTTTTTTAACTATCAACATGGTACATGAATTGAACCATCAAATTTTAACATGTTCAAACCATTATTCATGAATTGCATTTAAACTTACCATAATTTATTAAAACACATGTAACAATTTAAGACCTCACTCATATATTGGAACAAAATAATGATTTTTTCCACATCTTTTCAATTATCAACACGTGTACATGACTTAAACCATTCCCTTCAATATGTTAAAATTATTACTCACAAGTTACATCTTGCACTTATTAAAATAGATTGAAACACATGCAACACAATGTTTTGATATTATATTTGAATGGTTTAGTTAAATTTTCATATTTTTTGAATTATCAACATTTGCACATGAGTTGAATCATTCACTTTGAACTTATTGAAACTATTATTCAAATGTTGCATATTGCATTTAATTATATAAATTGAAACACACATAACAACTTAATGCCTAACATTTATATTTGAACGGTTTAATGAAAATTTTCACATTTGTTGAATTATCAACCTTTACACATGAATTGAATCATTCACTTCGAATGTGTTAAAATTCATTACCCACAAGTTACATTTTGCACTCATCACAATTTTTTGAATGGATGTATAAAAATTTGGCAAGTTTCACATTTATATTTGAATATGTTAGTGATTACGTAAAATTGTTCATGCATATAAGGATGCATGTAAACTTTTAAATTATATTTTTTCATATATAGATTTATTATAAATTTATGTAAATTAAAATATATGTTTTTCCTTCATTTGTTTTAAGCACCATGAACATTTTTTATTATTATGAATGTCCATGATGCCAAACCAAAAACCCCAAAAATAATCCTTAAAATTTTCGCCATTTTTCTTAGTGTATGAAAAAAAAAAATCCATGTTAAAAAAAAGTGATTAAAAATTTTAATTTTAGAAAAATATTTTTGTAAATTTCAATATTAAAAACTTCAATATATTTTAAATTTTTAAAAAATAATTATTATTTTATTATATTTTAAAATAATAATAATATTAAGTTATCAATATGCTTTACTTTTTATTTTTATTTTGAACGTGATTTATCAAAATTTAGGGCATAACATAAATTAGTGGTGAATTTTAATTTTTTATTTTAAAAAATCAAATAAATAAATGAATTATAAACAGTGATCATAATATTTACATCACCAATTTTATTTTATTTTTCAAATTTGTGGTGGTTTCAAGATCATCTGCAAGAAAATTTAATCATGTTTTGGTTATAGACCATATACGGAGGTATAAATTTGTTAAAATATTTCTATATTTTGGCTACAAGTCTTAGAACCCACTATAAAATTATATCATTTAAAAATATGGAAGGTTTTTGGTTTTAATTTAAAAAATCTTTATTGATGTTGATGGCCCTTTTTTATGTTCGCAAATTGGTGGAAAGTCACCACAAAAAAAATTTGGGTTACATCATTAATATTAATTTTAATGTGTTCAAAAAAACTAGGCAAAGTTTATAATGATTTCAAATATTGAGCTTAATTTTTTAAAAATAAATTTGAGATTGGAATTGTTTATTTGTTTAAGGTTGGAATTATTATAATTACTTTTAAATTTTTATTCATTAGAAGTACCTTTTTTTCTTTCAAATTTTTGGCAATTTTTTTGGTGTTTATATATTTCCTTGATTTTGCAAATATTTTTCCATTTTTTCCAACAAAAATTGCAAAATGAGGAAAATTCAAAACCAAAAAAAACATTTTGGTTTGGGATGGGGGAAGGATTAATCCAACTATTTAATGACAAAATTTCACCAAACTGTGTTGCTTTTACAAAGGAATTGAAGGTAAAATATATTATTACATCATTAATATAATATTAATATTTTTAAATTATTTTTTCAAAGTTGTGTAATTAATCATTTATATTAATGTCTGATTCATGTTATTAAACAAATATGGCATTGAAAATTAAATGGCTATATTGACTTTTTTTTTAATTTTATTTTAGTCTTGTGGCCAATTTTTGCCACTTTAAATGGGGAACAATATCAATAATAAAAAATAATAAATCAATTATATCAATTTAAATATATATATCGTCAAATTTTTACAATAAATTATGGTACGTAGCAATAATATTGAAGGATTTAAATAAGTTTCTAACTCCACAACTTGTCTATAACCAAATGTGGTTAAATCTTTTTATAGATTATTGCCATTTTAACAACATTGCAAAAATAAATAAAACCTTTGAACATAATCATATTGGAAAAATAAAAAAGTGAAATTCTTCAAAAAATGGACATATTTTACATAATGGAAATAACATTGTTAAAGATTGAATGAATGTATACTTGAATTCACATTGAATTTATATGGATTGTAGGTCAATTGAAACAAAAATTTATTCATGTGACATGTTATTTTAATTTTTTAAAAACCTTTTATATTTAATATTCTATATATGCACATTATTGAGTAAGTTTCAAGATTACGTTTTCATTTGTAATATTTGAATAAATTTTGAAAAAGAAAATGTATGTTAAAATTTGAATTTTCTAAACAATTCCATGCCAAGCATAATAATAATAAAAATCTTCTTTGTTAATAAGGTTTTGAAGTGGTTTGGTGATTAAAACCTTGGTGTGCTTCCATGAGGTCTTGAATTCAGACCTTGATGAATGTGTACATTAATGTATCATGTATAAATGTAATATATGAACTTGTATATAATGGTGAATGGCATCAAAAAAAATTTGTTGAAAATTTTATTTAAATTTTATTTTTTCATGTCACATAATTTTTTCACAAAATGTCGTGAAAGAAATTAAATCCGTGACTCCATGATTCAAAAAAAAAAAAAGCTTATATGATAATGTGGTTATTTACTCCACTTCACATTAACTTGGGACCATATATATCCATGTCATAATTTTAAAATTAAAAATTATCTAGTGAAACATGTGACGATCGAACATGACAAAAAAACATTTCACTAAAAAATCCTAATCAACTTGTATTTTTTTACCAAAACCATACAAGTTACATATTAATCAATTTTGATTCATTACACTAAAAATCTAATGAATTTGAGTAGTTAAAAAGGATAAGATTTCTTCTTGTGTAAAGATTGCCACATTTACTCAAAGTCCATTTCAAAAATATAGGTTATAAAGTATTCATGGCAAGACATGCTACTCATTTTCATCACTTTGAGGATTTCAACAAGGTATTTAATAATGTTTGAGCCAATCTTCATTACTAGTAGACTAGAAGGGGAATACCATATGGGTGGTACAAATGGTTCTTTTGAGCATTGCATATTATTGTATACCAAAAGGAAGAAGACATCACCATAAAACATCCTAAAATTGCACATACAGGCTTGAAACTATAACAAATATACAATTTTTTACTCATTGATTCTTAAGGTTTTGTTTTATCTCTACCTTTTAATGTTTACAATTGCTTTTGTCAAAAGTGATGACATTCTTATGTCTGTAACATATTTTATATTGTTGCAAAGTGTCACAAAATTAGCATATATTTGACAGGACAATGTAGTATGGTAATAATTTTGGCCATGTTTAAATTTTGAAAGTTCATGTGCATTAGAACATGGGATTAGTTGAATTTGCTACAAGATTTGCAAGAAGTTTTTTGATAGCATTTTGTCAATGAATGATGTATATGGTGAAAGGTAACAAGTTTCAGGTGTTGCATTAGAAGTCATCAATGCAGTGGGCAATGCAATCCAATTTCACTAGGTCCTTCCCAAATTAGCACATTGATTACAGAAGTTGTGTGTAGATTGTGATGTTCGTGTAGCTTTTAATGATGACAACCCACTATTTCACAAGTCTTATGTTTTTAGCTAATGTTCATCTACTTGGGTATACAACATTCAAAAATCACAAAATATCTACTAGTCACCCTTGTGTGTTTTTTGGCCATTCTCTATATCAATTATAAATATTAAAGGGTTATGCTACATAAAGTTTGGGTCTTACCATCCATGCGCAAAGAATATCCAATGTGGCCTTGAGAAGAGAACGATTGTACAATGATGGTTGCATTTATAATTTTCTTTGATATTTTACAATTCAAAGATATTTAATTTGGAAGGTATCAAAATTTATACCCATTGTTTTTGTAGTGCTTATGACTTGAATTGGGTGGTAGGTGTTTCCATGGAATTGATTACATAAATGCTACTTGTGCCACCACCTACACTACACGTGATCACTACTCATAATTGTGGGTAGTGAGTTCAAAGATACCATGACATGGAACTGCTTGTTTATCTTATGTTGGTATTTTGAATTTAGATTGTGGACAATGGGTGTATAATGATGATGCATGTTATCTAACAAGTTTTTTGAATCCAAATAGAGAATAATTGCACTACAACAATTTCATGTTATTGGTAGAAAGCTCATAAGTTAAGCCCATACTAGGTCCAAAAAAAAACCTCAAGAACTTCTTAACTCTCATGTTTACGTGTCATGTAAATTTGGTATATTAACATTAAATTGTTGCGGTTTCCATTGAATATTTTGAGCAATCATTGAGTTTGGACCTTGATACTTCACATGGTAAAGGTTGCACTAAAGACCTTATTTCAATCAAAGGATGTTAATGCCCAAGGAATTCTTTAACTAATGTGAAAGGATAAATGTGGTTTTGTTTCACACATGGTTTCGATGTTATAACATTAATGTACTACCGTAGTTTTGAATGCAATATGGGCATCCAAAGCATATTTTTTTGACCAAATCTACCTCTATTTGTTTCACATTGAACAATACACATGAATATGTAAGTTTTAGAAAATACTTGTGTTTATTATGCAATTGTAGAAATTACAAATTCAGCATTTTGATTTGTTGACATAATGCATGAGGAAAATGGATGAACCCTGTGTGGATATTTTTGATGGGTGGCAAGAACAACCATGGTAGATTTATTTCTTGAGTCTATAAATGTAGCTTTTTTTCATTTACTTGTGTGTTTTTCTTAAATTTTTTCTATAATATGATGCAAGTGATAGTTTTCCAAGTTTTTCTAATGGAAGAAGTGCACTTAACGATTGTTCCTTGTCACTCCCAAGTGTGACCAACTCCTTTTCCTTCATGGAATTTTTATAAACTTGTTACATTGTCTGACATGTGAAACAAGAATCACTAGTACGACACTAAACATGCATTTGGGTGAGCTGAAATTTTGTGTTCAAGTGTTGTTGTATGTGAAATAAATAACCTTTTCCAAATTGTCCCTTGTTTTCATCTGACACTCATATTTTAAAAATTCATTTTCTTCTAGTAGGTTACACTATTGAGCGACCTTACAATTAATTAAGATCAATAAAGATGCAACATATCTGAAGGTTCATTTCATGGTATGTATGTCCATCAGATTTTATGTTTTTATATCGTTCAAAATAATAATATTTCAGTATGTTACTGAGATATGGATGCTTTTATGGCTTTTGTGTGTGGATAGATATTTAATGTAGGTCACAAGCGTGTGTGCAAATTGAACTAACTTTTCTTGTTATGTTGTTATATAGATGATGGTCTTTTTGTGTAAATTATTTTTATAGTACAGTGATTGGTAATACAATTTGTTGGCTATTGAAAGTTAATCCTATTCCTATTAGCAATAACTTTGGCAAGGAGGTGGTAATTAGATTGATAACAAATCTAACAAGCAACAAGGAATTATATACAAATGGTTGCAATTTTCTCAAGTGGGTAAGTAATTCGATTTCAATTGTAGACTTAGCTTTCAATTGGTTTTCTTGGTGATTTTTCTTACAAAACCTTCATCTCATGGTTAAACATTAATTTCATCTCACAATTTTGCTGAAAGAAATACATGCAATAAGTTTCCATAAGGTTGAAATTTCAAATGCATATTGATTAACTAGTGATAATGTCTAGACTTGAGGAATTGTTTTATTCATGCCTAAAAACTCATTAAAAAAATGGTTATAGGTTCAAACCCATTAGTGTGTAGGGGAAAGTCCTACTAACTATTTGCCCTTCTTGAACTTGGGGGTGTTAATAGCTTGTTAGGTCAAAGTAACTACATTCTTTTGTCCACAACAACATAAATACAAAGCCTTTGCATACAAATTGTTGGAAGTTAAAGATCATTAATACGAAATCAACAATGGTAAACATATATCATAATTAAGGTGCAAACTGAGGTTGGGCAAGTACTAGGCCAAAAGCCTACTATCAATTTATAATAGCCCTAGTTTCAAAGACCACCAAACTAATATGACCTCAACAATACAATCCTCATACCCATGTTTGCATGGTAGGAATACATCATACTAGGCACTTGTTTGGTACAACCTACCATAATCCTAACTCCATACCAACATTATGCCAATCTCAATACTAAGTACATAATTTCTTCATACTAACTAAAAATCAACCTTGAACCTAGTATTAATTAAAGTCAAGACAAGGCTAATATGAAAGTTTAACATAAGATCCATTACCACAAGCTAGTATGAATTTTTAAAAAAAAGAAACAACACCAATACCAACTAGTATGTTAAAAAAAACAATTTACCCACCAAACACATGTGCAAACCTAGTGGATGGAGATCACAAGACCAAGATGGGGTTTGCCATCATTGAAGAAAAAAATGTTACCATTGTAACATGAAGATGACAAGCATGAATTGAAAAGTTGAAATATATAAATATAAAAAACATAGATTATCTTTGTTCAAAATTTCCCAAAGTAACCTTTCTCCAAGAATCAGAATTGGGCCACTCATCTCAATTGTTCACAATGTGTGACAATAATGAAACAAATAAGTGTTGCTAGAACATAACAAATAACAAATTTTTGAAATCACACTGCTTGAATTTCACTCAATATAAGTTTGAAATTTATCGTTTTCATTCCTATTTGAATTTTAACCCAATGAATTGATATGTTTCCATGGTTGGGTGTTGAATGGAGAACCATGCACATGAGTTTATGATGGTTGAATGTGTAAAAATAATGTACAAATGTGATTCAACACCTAATTACAAAAGATTAAATATAAATGGTGGTCAGTAGATTTTCATCATATGGATTTAGGGAGCCCCATGAAAACCCAACTTGAAGCTTAACACAAAGAAGAATTGCAATACAACAATCCAAAACAAAATAAGAGTTTTGAGCATTCTTGATGTTAGCCTTGTAATGATATAATCATCTTTCCATTCTTGCCTCCCCTTCTTTGATTGTTTTGTCTAACTATTAGTTTTTTGCAATGATGTTTGAATAGCTTTCATATTGATTTCTAAAAAATTGTGATAGATTTTAACATCATCAATGGCATACTGAATTGTTTTTGACATTGCATGGCCATATCACGATTCTACAAATGAAGAAGGTAATTAAAAGGGCAAATAAGAAACTATTGATTTCGAGGAGTTGGTCAATGTGTTTAAATTCAAACCTTTGTTTTTGACATAAGCAATGACTTTGTCAAGCAAACCAAATGAGTCAAATAAATTTTTTATCTAATTTGCCATGGTTACACCAATTATATTTCGCACCTCAAAAACTCCAATAATCACATAGATGGGCTCCCAAAACCTATTGATAACAACCATATCAAATGTGTTGTAACTAGCATGTAATATCCAAAGATCAAGAGAGGATGTACATATAATACAAGAAAGAAAGCTTGGAAAACATATTTTTCCTTAGTGTTTATTATAATATTTGGAAGGACTTCATTCACCAACTACCATTGAAATGGAAATTATACCCACTTACATTGACGAAAAACTAAACATCTTAGCCATGGATTTTCAATGAGTGACAAAGGATGATAACCTTTCACAATGTACAACATTAAGTCCTCCAAAAAATCTTGTTGAGTTTGGTTAAATTTGAAAAAAGAATTTGTGACTATAAAAAATAAATTGTAATCTAAGAAGGTGGGACAATTCTCCTTTTCTTTGCAACTTGTTTCTCATTTGTTTTTGCCATTGTCTATAACAAGAACAGTCGACACCTTGTGTACAACTCAAGATGTTCATTAGAAGCGTGTTTTTTAAATGAAATTGTGCCATGCTAATTGTTATAATTTCAAAGCCCAAATTGTTCTTCCCTTGTGATAGATTCCTAACATTAACTTGCATTACAAAAGGGTAGAATACAACATGTCATAACATTTGTTCATTGCAAGAATTTATTCTAACAACACCATTAACAACAAGAAGACCCCAATAATTAAATGAAATGACAAGGGTATTATAATTTTTAATTAGCTTGGAATTGTGGAACAAAAAGTTGTCAAATTATTTCCATATAAGGAATATATGCCTCTTCTTATAAAAGGGGGGGTTGATTTGATTGAGGAGTTAATTGATAACATAAACTCATCATAGTCATGTAACATCTCAAGTGTTTCATTTGGTGATGCCATCTTTTTAGTTGCATGCACAAAACATTAAAAAAAAACATGAAAACACAAAACCTAGTGAGATATTAAAACCATTTCAAACCTACAAATAATTGTAACAAGATTATATAGAATTACATTTCAAAACTTTAAGGTTCCACATAATTACATGATAAAAATGAAAACATATAACAAAAGCATACATAATTGGATTTCATTATTCAAAACCATACTAAATATCCAAATGGCGGATCACTGGTAATGCTCTTATTGGGAGTTTTTAGTAATTGGATCTTGTCAGGTTCTGGATACGCAAATCCAGAACCCCTAGTTCTAACACTTAGATCCGGACACTCGCACAACACTAGTTTGAACCCATCCTAGGTTACAACCTTTTCATAGGATTGACATTTTGTTTGAGAACTTCATCATCTATAAGAGTAGGTGGTGAGGGTTTTCATCATTTGTGAAAATGGTTTTTATTTTCTATGTACATAACACATTCATCAAGCAGCTTCACCCAACACCTATTTTCATCCACTAGCCAACCAAACCAATTATGAATGGGTAATATTACCCTGACATACCTGTGGGTATATAACATGGCAAATATATACCTTATCTAACTTGTAAATATTTTTGCTTACCCTTTTAATTACCTTACACCATGATTGTTTATTCTTTTGGCAAATTTTTGCACTTTTGCAACACATAAAGGTGCCCTACAACTTATACAACATGTTGTTTTTTTTTTTTTTTTTTCAAAAAAATTTTTTTTTTATGACTTATTTCAAAAAAAAATTTTTCTTTTTAAAAGTTCCACTTATTTTTTTTGTTTCTCTCTATTTAATTTTATTATTTTTTTTTTGTTT
>Ga0116227_10015691_pt1 | contig 11146 bp, 12 predicted proteins | sample S1TSphgellanicum_FD_89693 | JGI IMG/M metagenome (GOLD analysis project Ga0116227, IMG submission 89693) | Host-associated microbial communities from peat moss isolated from Minnesota, USA - S1T2_Fb - Sphagnum magellanicum MG | ecosystem: Host-associated > Plants > Peat moss > Unclassified... | reverse complement strand
TGGGTGTAGAAAAAATAGCCAAATCTACCAACAGGCCTATTTATTATTTCAAGGTGACCGTTGTTAAAAAAGGTTATTACCATGTAGAAGTGCTGCCTATGTGCTCAAACCCCTCGGTAATGAAAGATTATGAAATTACCAACCTGCACTTTAAATTTTTAGAAGATATTATTAAAGAACAGCCTCAATATTGGCTTTGGAGCCATAAACGCTGGAAATTTAAACCCGAATGCCAATGAATCCCTCAGTAGCCATTGTAATATTAAACTGGAATGGAAAAGCTTTTCTAGAACAATTTTTGCCTGGAGTTTTACGATCTGAATATGATAACCTGCAGGTAATTGTGGGTGATAATGCTTCTACTGACGATTCCATCTCCTTTTTAGAAACACATTTTCCATCTGTCCAAGTCATAAAAAATGATATTAATTATGGCTTTGCAGGGGGCTACAATAAAGTTTTAGAGCGGGTGTCAGCAAATTATTACATCCTTTTAAATTCTGATGTTGAAGTTACGCCCAACTGGATTAAACCGATAATTACCTTAATGGAAAGTGATGTAAAAATTGCGGCAGCACAACCTAAAATTAAATGGCAACTGAATAAAGAACAGTTTGAATATGCTGGCGCAGCAGGTGGTTACCTCGATATTTATGCCTATCCATTTTGCCGTGGCCGGTTATTTAATGTTTATGAATTCGACCACGGGCAGTATGATCAACTTTCGGAAGTATTTTGGGCCAGCGGTGCTGCGTTTTTTATTAAAAGCAAGTACTGGAAAGAAACGGGTGGACTAGATGCTGACCTTTTTGCGCATATGGAAGAAATTGATTTATGCTGGAGGTTAAAAAACCTGGGCTATAAGATCATGTACTGTCCTGATACTGAAGTTTATCACGTTGGTGGTGGTACTTTACAAACAGAAAATCCATTTAAAACTTACCTCAACTTCCGAAATAACCTGATTATCATGCAGAAAAACCTCCCTGCTGCTGATGCCATTTTTAGGATTTCAATTCGGATGTGTATTGATTTTATCGCGTGGTGGCACTTTTTACTCAGCGGAAAGCCTAAATTTACCTTGGCGGTAAGTAAAGGACACTGGCATTTTATCAAATCAATTTCCAAAACCAATAAGAAGCGAAAAACCAATCAAACCCCTTATATAAAACATGCGGGTGTTTACAATAAAAGTGTGGTTTGGGCTTTTTTTATTAAAAAAATCAGATCGTTTTCAAAATTAGATTAGCAGTAAAATAGATGAAGAAACACCTATCAGGCAAAGTGAAAAATTACTCTTTAACTCAAGGAGAATTACTTTTTAAAGATTAAACTTTCCATTGCCAAACGATAGCCATCCATTCCAAAACCTGTTAATACACCCTGGCAATTTTTTCCTGTTAAAGAGATATGCCGGTATTCTTCTCTGGCATAAATGTTAGAGATATGTACTTCAACAACTGGCGTTTTAATAGCGGCAATAGCATCTGCCAGAGCAACCGATGTATGCGTGTAGCCACCAGCATTTAATATGATTCCGTCATAGCTAAATCCAATTTCATGAAGCTTATTAATTAATTCCCCTTCTACATTACTCTGGTAATAATCAATTTCTATGTTTGGGTAAAGCGCTTTTAATTCTTTAACATAATCTTCAATACTGGTATTCCCGTAAATAGATGGTTCTCTAACACCTAATAGATTTAAATTCGGGCCATTTATAATTTGTACTTTCATGCTGATATTATCTGGTGGGGCTTGTAAAACTAATATTATTTATGTCCCACCTATTGTATTGCAATTATACGGAATCCTTATAAAATTATTCATTATATTATATTGAATACGATGACTCCAGCAATTCATCCTATCTTTGGATCTTAAATGGAGTATCATTTCAATTTTCAAATCCATTAAATTTATACACTGTGTGGGATTCATATATTAAAGGTTTCAGATCTTATTTAAAACTGGAAAGATCGCTTTCAGGAAATTCAGTCGCAGCATATCTCGGTGATATAGAAAAACTGGCACAATATTATAAATCCATCAACCATGCACCAGGCCTGAATGAAATCAGCACGGCAGATTTAAAATCTTTTTTATCATGGTTAAATGAATTGGGGATGCTGGCCAGTACGCAAGCCAGGGTAATTTCGGGGTTAAAAGCTTTTTTTACTTACCTCATTCTAGAAGAGCTGATTAGCAATAATCCAGCGGACTTAATTGACGCACCAAAACTAACTAGAAAACTTCCGGATACACTGAATATCCATGAAATTAATGAACTGATTGATGCTATAGACGCATCTAAACCAGAGGGGATGCGCAATAAGGCCATAATAGAAGTATTGTATGGTTGTGGTTTACGGGTAACTGAGTTAACAGAATTAAAAATATCTAATCTTTATCCGCAAATAGAATTTATTAAAGTTTTAGGAAAAGGAAATAAAGAAAGGTTAGTGCCTATTGGAGGGGTTGCCTTGAAACTGCTGGATATTTATATGACTCAAATCAGGGTGCATATGAAAATAAAAAAAGGAAATGAAGATTATATTTTTTTAAACCGTTTTGGTGCCAAACTTTCCAGGATATCCATTTTTAATCTGATTAAAGGATTGGCTGTAACCATCGGTTTAAAGAAAACGATTAGTCCGCATACACTTAGACACTCTTTCGCTACACACTTAATAGAAGGTGGTGCAGATTTAAGGGCTGTACAGGAAATGCTTGGACATTCCAGCATTACTACCACTGAAATTTACACCCACATTGACCGGGATTATTTGCACGAGGTAATTACTCAGTTTCATCCGAGATCGTAGCCCTAATCATCCGTTCTTTTCCCTGCATATCTTTTTTTAAAATAATGCTGTTGAATCCTTTAACCCTTAACATATCTACTGTTTCTGTAGATAGATATTCATTAATCTCAAAATACAATGAGCCATCAGGCTTTAAATTTCTGATACCCAAATCAGCAATGGCCTCATAAAAAACTAAAGGATTATCATTACTTACAAATAAAGCCAGGTGAGGCTCGTGCATTAATACATTTTCATGCATTTCAAGCTTCTCTAATTCCCTGATATATGGAGGATTACTCACTATCACATCAAATTTAAGATCGGTCTGGTAAGTTAATATATCGGCCTTGATCAATTCAACTTCAACTTGAAGTGTTTGTGCATTTCTATGTGCAACTTCAAGTGCTTCAGCTGAAACATCAATAGAAAAAACTTCAAAATCAGGTAAGTGTTTTTTTAAAGAAATCGGGATACAGCCAGATCCCGTACCAACGTCAAGTAGGTTTGCATGATGTATTTGTGATAACTTATAATCCTGAATAATCCAATCTACCAATTCCTCTGTTTCTGGGCGGGGAATTAAAACATGGTTATTCACTTCAAATATACCTCCATAAAAATGTGCTGCCCCAAGAATATGTTGTATCGGTTTGCCAGTTTTTAGATCATTAAGAATGCTTAATAATTTTTGAAGATCAATAAAGCTGATTAAAGTATCCTTAACCATTTTTAGCCTGGTAGGTGAAAGTCCTAAAACATATTCAGCAGCTAAACTGAATAAAACATCTGCTTCATCGCCTCCATACATAGATTCCAGTTCAATTTTATATTGTGCTGCTAACGCTTCTATTTTCATTGTTGTAAAATTACTTAATTGCAACCATAACATTTATACATTCATTTAATCGATCATTCATTTTTACTACTTTTGCCACAATGAGCGATGAGTTTTACCTAAAAAGATGTTTGGAGTTAGCGGCACTGGCTATCGGGAATGTTAATCCCAATCCTATGGTAGGTTGTGTTATAGTTGCTGATGGAAAGATTATAGGTGAAGGATACCACCAGCAATATGGTCAGGCGCATGCAGAACCCAATGCGGTACGCCAGGTGATAGAAAGATTTGGAGCTGAAGCCGAGCATTTATTTAAGCGAGCTACAGCTTATGTGAACCTGGAACCTTGTGCTCATTTTGGAAAAACACCGCCCTGTGCTGATTTGTTTGTAAAACACCAGCTTAAGAAAGTGGTTATCGGTAATCGAGATCCCTTTGATGGAGTGGATGGTAAGGGAATAGAAAAGCTAAAAAATGCAGGCATTGAAGTAGTTAGCGGAGTTTTAGATGCAGAATGTAGATATTTCAACAGAAGATTTTTCACTAGAATTGAGCAAAAAAGACCTTATATCATTTTAAAATGGGCAGAAACAGCCAATGGTTATTTTGCCACAAATGATGGTCATCAGAAATGGATTAGCGGTGCCCTGGCTAAGCGACTGGCGCATCAATGGCGAACTGAAGAAGATGCAATCTTAATTGGGAAACAAACGGCACTGATGGATAATCCTCAACTTACATCGAGAGTGTCACCCGGGAAAAACCCCATCCGCCTGGTTATTGATAAGAATTTACAAATACCCCTATCAAATAACATTTATAACTCAGCAGCAAAAACTATTATTTTCAATGAGATTAAAACAGATGTAACCGACCATATTCATTACATCCAAATGGAAGATATGCACTTTTATCTGGCTCAAAAAATAGCTTTCCAACTCTATTTAATGGATATTCAATCTGTCATTATTGAAGGAGGTGCACAAATCCTCCGGCAATTTCTGGAAGCCAGTCTTTGGGACGAAGCACGAATTTTCACTTCATCAGATAGTTGGAGTGAGGGCGTTTCTTCACCCTCTATTAAAGGTAACCTGATTGAACAAATCCAGATTGAAAAGGATAAACTTTCTATTTATATAAATAATTTAAAGAAATGATATACATTGTTTTAAGTGTTATCTGTAGCGTAACTGTAGCTGTTTTGTTGAAGCTGGCTAAGCGGTATCAGATTAATATTATTCAAGCGGTGACTGTTAATTATTTCACAGCATTATCACTTTGTTTTTTATTCTTTAAACCAGATGTGCAATTGCTTACAACATCTGCACCATGGCCCATTTATATTGCGCTGGCCATATTGCTTCCCTCTATCTTTCTGGTGCTCGCCGCATCTGTAAAAAAATTAGGTATAGTCAAAACCGATATTGCCCAACGCTTATCCTTATTCATCCCCATTTTAGCTGCATATTTTATTTTTAAAGAGGGATTTAACGAATACAAACTAATCGGATTAGCAATTGGTTTCCTGGCTATCATATTAACCTTTGTCCGGAAATCTGATCAGGAAGCAACAGCTAAGCACTGGATTTATCCTATCGCAGTGTTTATTGGTTTTGGTGTAATTGATGTATTATTTAAGCAAATAGCTTTATATAAAGATTTACCTTATACTACTTCGCTTTTTATGGTATTTGCTTTGGCTTTTGTGGTATCAATGGCTATTGTAATTTTTATGGTCATCACCAGGAAAACCAAATTACAACTGGTTAATTTGGCCTGCGGACTTATTTTAGGCTTTTTTAATTTTGGGAACATCCTATTTTATATGAAAGCACACAAGGCTATAGCTGAAAACCCATCTACCGTATTTGCAGCGATGAACATGGGAGTAATTGTGGTGGGCAGCTTAATAGGTATTTTCATTTTTAAAGAGAAATTAAGCAAGCTGAATTACGTAGGTATCTTTTTGGCTCTAGTGGCCGTTATATTTATTACATTATCGCAAAATGCTATTCGATGATTCTTACAAAACGATAGAAGATACTGCAGAAGGTATTTTCCGTGATAAAGGAAGTAAGTTTTTGGCGTATGCTTATCCAATCCGATCGGAAGATGAAGTTAAACCTATTATTGTAAAACTTAAGGCAGAACATGGTAAAGCCAATCATTTCTGTTATGCGTATCGTTTAACACCAGATCGTTCCATATTTAGGATAAATGATGATGGCGAACCATCAGGTACTGCAGGCAGGCCGATTTTAAACTGCTTATTATCAGAAGACCTGACTAATATTTTAATCGTGGTGGTAAGATACTTTGGTGGCACTTTATTAGGGGTGCCAGGTTTAATCAACGCTTATAAAAACGCTAGTTTAGAGGCAATTAAAGAAAGCAGGGTTATTACTAAAACGGTGAATGATGTTTATGAGGTATACTTTGATTACCTGCAAATGAATGATGTTATGAAACTGGTAAAAGATGAAAATTTGCAAGTTTTGGCACAACAGTTTGATACACAATGCAACTTAAAATTTGAGGTAAGAAAGTCTCACTTGAATCAGGTTTTAGGTAGATTTGATAAAATTGAGCAGGTAAAACTTAAATATTTACAAACCATTTGAGTGGCAGCGTAAAACTTATTACATATGAAAATTGCAAAAAGCGACTTAATTATTAATCCAGATGGAAGCATCTACCATCTCAATTTATTGCCTGATGATATTGCCGAAAATATCATTACCGTTGGCGATCCTGATCGTGTAAGTGATGTAAGTAAATACTTTGATCGCATTGAATATAAAAAAGGTAAGCGTGAATTCATTACCCATACGGGCTATATAGGTAAAAAACGCATTACCGTTATTTCCACAGGGATTGGTACAGATAATATTGACATTGTTTTCAATGAACTGGATGCTTTAGTGAATATTGATTTTGATACACGGGAGGTGAAAAAGACATTAACTTCTCTTAATATTATCCGGGTTGGTACCTCTGGAGCCGTTCAGCCAGATATCCCTATGGGAACAATTTTAGCTTCATCACATGGTTTGGGAATGGATGCATTGATGAATTTTTATCTTAGCAAACCATCAGCAGAAGAAAATGATTTATTGGCTGCCGTTCAATCACACTTCGGGCATTTAAATCATATTCATCCATATTTAACTGCTGCAGATGAATCATTATTGAATACCATTGGAAAAGATTTACTACAAGGCATTACAATGACTGCTCCAGGCTTCTATGCCCCTCAGGGAAGAATGGTCAGGGCAAAAAATGCGGTTCCTGATTTTATTAAACTGATTAATAGCTTTAGCAGTAAACAACATCGCATTACGAATCTTGAAATGGAAACTGCGGGAATATATGCCCTTGCTCGTGTCCTAGGACATAAAGCGCTATCCATTAATGCCATCTTAGCCAGTCGTGTTAAATTGGAATTTAGCAAAGATCCACATGAAATTGTAGATCAGGCCATCAGATTGGTATTAGAAAGAATTTAAAATTTAACCCACCTAAGTTGAAAACGTAGGCGGGTTAAATTGCCAATTAAATCTTGGAAATGTTTTCTGTTAAAAGTTCTTCTCCTTCACTATTCAGATAAGTGCAGGTCATTTCTTCCAGATCGGTGATCCACTTTTCAACGCCGGCATCTGCAGCTTGTTTACAAAAGGTAATATAGTCTGTTTCGCCTTTTTGATGAATTTCTAAGGCATGTGTTAATTTCTCTGCTGAAGATTCTTCATTAACCACCAATTCTGGATATTCATCCGGACTCATCTGAAGCACCTGATTTTCACTATCGAAATAAGCAGACAAGCCATTTGAAACATACACATCATTTCTAATGACGCCCATTGCTTTAATTTCCTTTATAAACCGAGGAAAATCTGAGCCATTCGTGATTTTTGATTCCGCTTTCTGAATATCTTCTTTAATAAACATAATTTATTGGGTTAATGAGACTTTATAAATGGTTGTCTGCGTGTACAAATCTTCGGGTTGAAGAATGGTATTTGGAAATTCAGAAATATTAACTGCATTTGGATGGTGCTGTGTTTCTACACAAAAGGCATCAAAACCCACATAGTCCCTTCCACCCTTTCCATTTTTCACATCCAAGTATTTAGCAGTATATAAGTGTGCAATTGGTTCTGTAGTGTACACGCTTAAAGTTAAACCGCTGTTTGCTTCTATTGTTTTACTGGCTAAAGAAAGATCACCATATGTTTTATCTAACACAAAGGATTGATCATAACCAGTGCTTTCATCCCAATCTTTGCCAATCTCTTTCATAATCGTAAAATCAAGCGGTGTATCTACAACAGGTATTAATTTTCCGGTTACCGAATAACCTTGATCCTGCTCAAGATAATGTGATGCAAAAATTTGTTGTTGATGTTTGCTTACATTTCCACCGCCAGGTGCTAAGTTAAAATAACCATGATGTGTTAAGTTAATTGGAGTTGGTGCATCAGTTTCAGCTTCATAACTCAGAATAAGTTCATTGTTTTCTGTCAATTCAAAAGTTAGGTCTACAATTAAATTACCAGGAAAATGCTCCTCACCATCAATACTTTCATATTGCAATGTTACTGCGTTTAGGTTTTCATCAAGGTCGACGATATCCCAAACTTTTCTATCAAAACCCACTAAACCACCATGTAAAGTGCTATCATCTGTGTTCAAATCCAGCTGATAATGTTCATTACCAACTGAAAATTTCCCACCCTTAATCCGATTGGCATATCTGCCAATTACCGCACCTAAATAAGGATATTCAGTTAAATATGCTGGATCCATGTACTGCTCAAACGTATCAAATCCAAGTACTATATCCTGCTTTTTGCCATGAATATTTTCTACTATAAATTGATTAATGATTGCACCATAGTTGAATATCTTTACGTAAGTGCCTTTGCTATTGGTTAGTTCGATGGCAAAGACCTCTTCATCATCAATAAATTTACCTGTTGATATTTGTTGAACGCTCATAAATTGTAACTTAGGACTTTTGTTTATGAAACAAACTTACCATTATTAGTTGCTTTTAATAAAATATTTTTGGCCAAATGAAGATTGAACTCACACAAAAATTTGTTGAACTATACTATAAAAATCCTGATGCAGTTTATTTTACGCCAGGACGTGTTAATCTGATAGGTGAACACATTGATTATAATGGTGGCTTGGTGTTGCCCTGCGCCATTACATTAGGTACATGGCTGGCTATTTCACCTAACAATAATAGTGAGTACAACATGAACAGTTTAAATTTTGAAAAGAACTTGAGCGTTGAAGCTTCCAAAACACATGATAAAAATGGAAGCCACTGGGCAAACTACCCCATTGGTATTATTAATGAATTTCTTAAAGATGGCAAAGAAATTCCAGGACTAGACTTTCTTTTCTTCGGTAATATTCCAATTGGTTCTGGCCTGTCATCTTCTGCTTCCATTGAAATTGCTACTGCATTTGCTTTGAATGATTATTTCAACCTAGGTTATGATCAACTTGACCTGGTGAAGATGGCTAAACGCGTAGAAAATGATTTCATTGGTTTAAATTCCGGGATTATGGATCAGTTTGCGGTTGCCTTTGGCGAAAAAGATAAGGCTATCGTATTGGATTGTGAAACACTAAAATATAAAATGGTTGATGTAGATTTAGGAAACTATGTTTTAGCCATTATTAACACAAATAAGCCAAGAGAACTGGCAGATTCTAAATACAATGAACGTGTTGCAGAATGCCAGACCGCATTGGCTTTGTTAAATAAAGAAATTACCCTTCATCACCTGTGTGAGCTCACCTCTGAAAAATTAGCATTGCATAGTCATTTGATTGAAGATGAAATAATACTTAACCGTGCCACTCATGTCATTAAAGAAAATGACCGCGTTCATCTAGCAGCTAAAGCCTTGAATAATGGTGATTTAAAAGAATTTGGCCGGTTGATGTATGCGTCCCATCAATCATTAAAAGTGCTTTATGAGGTAAGTGGTAAAGAATTAGATGCAGTTGTAGAGTATTGTTTGACAGATGAACATGTAATAGGTGCCAGGATGACTGGGGCTGGATTTGGCGGCTGCGCAATTGCATTGCTGGAAAAAGGTTTCGAGGAAGATTTTGCTCAAAAATTGACAGATTACTACGTAAATCGGGTTGGTTATCCTGCTGCTATATACATCAGTGAAATTGGTAACGGAGCGCTAAAACTTTAAATAATCACTTAATATTAATAATGACCATGAGGTGTATATCCATACATGGCAAAATATAACATGAGAAAATTAAAATTAGACGAATTGAATCGTCCGGATATTGAAGCGTTTAAAGCACAGGATAAGTTGCCTGTTGTAGTGGTTTTGGATAATGTTCGCAGTATGCACAATGTAGGCTCAATATTTCGTACGGCAGATGGCTTCGCCCTGGAGAAAGTTATATTATGTGGTATTACAGCTCAACCCCCACATCGTGAAATTGAAAAAACAGCTCTTGGTGCTACCCAATCAGTAGATTGGGTTCATTATTCGGATGCTGTTTCGGCGGTGGAAGATTTAAAAATAAATGGTTATGAAATTGTGGCGATTGAACAAGCAGAAAACAGTACCATGCTCAATACCTTTATCCCTGATCAAAATAAAAAGTACGCCTTAATTTTTGGAAATGAAGTAGATGGTGTAAGTGATGAAGTAATGAGTAAAATTGATGAGTGCATTGAAATCCCTCAGTTTGGTACTAAACATTCCTTTAATATAGTTATTTCAGCTGGAATTGTTTTCTGGGATTTCTTTGCCAAACTTAGGCTTTAATTTAAGCTTATTAAAGAAGATATATTCTTTCATAATCGAAACCTGTATAGTAAACTATACGGTTAATCCTTAGTTCTTAATAATAGCGTAACATTTTTGTGTATTTATTTTTACATCCTAATCTTCTGATTCATTGATAATTGATGTATTTTATAAACTTTGGCAAGGTTTTTTCTTAGCAGTGACAAAACAGTAATATAAGAAAGGCTGTTTAACAACTATAAAAATAAAGAAATGAATACGAGAATTACTAAATCAGCAATGTTGATTGCATTATTGGGATTATCATCACAATTGTTTGCGCAAGAATCAACGCCAACTACATCTGGTAGATTTGGCAAACAATCATTAAGAACCTGGAGTGTAGGTGCACAAGGTGGTATATTCAGCCAAAACACTATTCTTGGTGGTGGAAGCGTTACCGCACGAGAATTTAAAAGTATCGGTTATGGTGCCTTCGTTAAAAAACAAATCTTACCAGCTTTAGGCTTACAAGCAGACTTTTTACGCGGTGAAATGAAAACTATCGTAGCGCCTAACGTAGAACAAAAAAACAGCATCAATTGGGCTGGATCATTAACAGCGGTATTAAATATTGCTAACTTCAGCTTAAATACTGAAAACGCTGTATTAATTCCTTATATTAAAGCAGGTGCCGGTTATATGGCTTCTGATTCTCAAGTGGG
>Ga0116227_10015690_pt1 | contig 11147 bp, 9 predicted proteins | sample S1TSphgellanicum_FD_89693 | JGI IMG/M metagenome (GOLD analysis project Ga0116227, IMG submission 89693) | Host-associated microbial communities from peat moss isolated from Minnesota, USA - S1T2_Fb - Sphagnum magellanicum MG | ecosystem: Host-associated > Plants > Peat moss > Unclassified... | reverse complement strand
GGTGGGCGGGAAAATTTATAACTATGTAACGAAATGTAAAATCGGCAGAAAGCTTATGAATGAATCGTTCCAAGGATTTTACAGAACTTAACATACATTGATTTTATCGTGCCCACCTACTTAACCATCATGTCTCGACCATTATCCGGAATAATATGTATGAGTTTAAGGCAACAAGTGATAATTTTTTCTTATGAAACAATTATTTGGAAAAAAATTGCCAGCAACATCATTGTTTTACGAAACACGGGCAATGGGCAATGGGCTAGGGCAGCAATTCTCATTTTAAGGTTTCATGACATTAAAACCCTTACAGTCAGAGGATTTTACAATTCTTAACGGATCTGGGGATCGCTGAAATGGCGCAAAATTGTTTCAAAATGAGAATTGCTGGGGCTAGGGGAATAGTGTTTCTTTCATTCACAACGGGTGGTACGCTGCCAGTGCGCCTGCTCTGAAGAATCTTCGTGGCGTAGCAAGGAAGAGTGCCAAGTAACTTAAATGACGATTAGCTGAGCCCACGCAAGTGAGATTCGTTTGCATAGCCTGAGGCTTGAGCCTGTGGGCTGATCCAAACTCCTGCAAATTTATTTCGTAACGACGTTACATGTAAAGTCTTTAGGGTCTAACAATTAAGTGGGCAGGAGGAGAATCGAACTCCTATGACCGCAAGGTCGCCACATTTTGAGTGTGGTGCGTCTACCAGTTTCGCCACCCGCCCTTGGGTGCAACTTCACCATTGTAACTCGATTTTTTGAGTTTGCAACAAGTTTTGATATTCTTTGCTACGGGTGCATCCCATTTTCGTAAATTCGTAGTGCGAGCATCTTGCTCGCGTATAGTCCACGTAAGCTTTCCGGCTCACACTACTGATCATTTTTGGGATGCACGCTTTGCTACTACTTGCCTAACGGTCAATTTTTCGCGATCGGAGACTTAAACTTAAGTCTTGGTTCAGAGAGATCTTCTGGCAACACACATGATTGATTGTGCTGCTTCTGGTAAGTCAGGGTTGATCCCAGATAACCTTTGAGATAATCTCATTCTCCCAGAGGCACGACCGTACTGACCCTCAAGCACCTCAGCACCAAGATCATGATTATGGGGATACAGCTTCGCGGTAAAGCCAAGAGGTTCCAAAACTTGATAATAAAGCTCTGGCGTGATACCGTCTCCTGGTCTTTGATTGTGAATTTCGGTTTTCCACCGCGCATTTCGTTCATCAAACGGGATGTAATACTTGCTACGGATCAGCCAGTAAAATGGGAAACGTATATCACGTAAAAACAGACCAAGACCTTTGAAGTTCCAAGCACTAAGCTGGGGGTCTAGGTCAGTAACCAATAGACCTCCAGGACGCACTATGCGAGAGACTTCTGCCAAAACCCTGCCCATATCATCGCAATGATGTATAGTAGCATTGGCTACAACAACGTCTGCAAACCCGTTGATAAACGGTAGGTGATGAGCATCAGCCAAAATTGGTGTATAGCCAATATTACGAGCCATCTGTAAAGCTCCATACGAAATATCAACCCCAATCATGATTTTTGGTGAACCACCCAGCGTCGCATAAACGTTTCCGGGACCGCAACCAATATCAACGACTACTTTGTTGTCCCAATTTCCGATTACTGCTTGCAACCGTGCCTTAAAAATCTCACTGCGGTGACTGGTTTCAAAATATTCTCTACTTAACTTAGGATCTCCAAAAAAATAGCTGTTTGCTTGCATACCTTTTGTGGACATGGGGATTGGACAGACAGGAATGTCTCCTGTCTGCCAATCAACACGAATATCCTCAGCAAAATATTGTTCCAGGGCTGAAGCCAGGGAATCTTGCATATTTTATTCCTTTGTTTGAATTCAAGCTAGTACAGCGCGACAGAAATAACCAGACAGTTATAAACAGGTTAAAATCTTGTCTATGTATGTATTCTTCCCTCTTGACTCCTGACTCCTTGTACTAGTACAAAATTGCACAAGTTCGTAACGATAGGCAAAAAACGCCTATCGTTCACAGTTGCCCTTCAGCACGCTTAGTACAGCGTTTCATAAATTCGTGGCTTTTTGGTTCGTAATTGCGCTGTCTTCGCTTGAGCGAAGACAGCGCAACTACGAACGATAGACATTATTTTCCTGAGCGTCACGAACTTGTGCAATCCTGTACTTAGCGCAACTACGAACCAAAATGCTACCAATGGATAAAATGCTGTACTTAAGATCTGTTACGCACGGAGTTTATAACGGCGGCTTCCACCGCTTTGCCTGCCTAGTCTACGCACCTTTCATGAAAATAACAGAGGAAAGCTAGGTATGAGTTCAGTGAATATACGCAAAATTATATAGCAAGGGAGCAGTTCGGTCATTTTGTAGCAGTTTTGAGTATGATGCGTTTACCAGTTTCTCCACCCGCCCTTGGGTACAGCTTCACCAGCACACTCAGTTTTTTGAGTTTGCAACAAGTTTTGATATTCTTTGCTACTTGCCCATCGGTCAATTTCGCGTGCTCGCAAGACTGGTACTGGATGAGTCAATTGGGCTGTTTGCGCTGCTTTGACCATTTCCCCCAGTTCTGTCTTGCTAATATCATCGTAAGCACGAGCCTGAGCAATAAAGGCATCTAAGTTGAGTTGCGGGGATAAAGTGGGTGAGCCGCCTGCCAGTTTCATCAACACCGACATCACCACTTTGGGTTTTTGAGTTGCTAACAATGCGGCGCGATCGCACGTAAACTCAGCACACCGTACCCATTCTAAAAGTTGTGCCTGTATTGCTTGGGCAAGGAATGCACCGACATTGGGAACAGTAGCCGCCGCTAAGATCAATAAATTAACTGGGGTAAGGTAAACGCTATGGTCACACTTGAGGTGTCCCAACTCATGGGCAATCACCGCCTGAATTTCTTCAAGTGTGAGCAGATCAATCAGGGAAGTGTGTAAAACAATAAAAGGCTGCTTACCTCGCATGGCAAAAGTGTAGGCGTTAGGAGTCGGATGCTGCCTAACATACAATGATGGTGGCTCCAAATCCAATATTTTGCAGGCTTCTAACAACAATCCATGCAGGTGAGGCAGTTGTTTATCACTTACCAGAACACTGGATGCAATGTTTTCTGCATAGAAAACCTGCTCTGCCACAGGTCCCAACAAATTCCGCACAATGATGTCTACACCAGGTATCTGCTTGAGTGCTTGGGTAGCCTCTAGGTCTAGCGGGTGGCGAAAAGAGTCTGCTTTGAGACCAATGAGCTGAGTCTTGAAGAAGGACATGGCGAGGCAAGCTGGAAAAACGTTAATTTTAGGGAGCAATTAGCTAACAGCAACTACCCCCACAAACTTAGTATAACGACAAGGAAGGAAAACTAGATTTGAATCGATTGTTCAGGAAGGGTACTATTTGAGACCAAGTGTGGCGCAACAGGAGTTTTTGCCTCCACACGCCGGATTTTAGCTCCCAACTGCTGCAACTTAACATCAAGCTGATCGTAGCCGCGATCAAGATGACGTAATCCCTGGATTGTAGTTTGTCCTTCTGCTGCTAGTCCTGCCAAAACTAACGCTGCTGCTGCCCTTAAGTCTGTAGCTATCACAGGTGCACCCGACAAAAGAGGTACTCCCCGAACGAAGGCTGTGTTGCCTTTAATCCGAATGTCCGCTCCCAAACGATTCAACTCTGAGGCATGACGCAGGCGATTTTCAAATACAGATTCATTAATCAAGCTGTCACCTTCAGACAGACTGAGCAAAGCCATGAACGGTGCTTGCATATCCGTGGGAAAGCCTGGATAGGGCAAGGTTTCTATATCCGTTGCTTTTAGGGTTTCCGCACTCAGGATATGCAAGCAGTCAGATGCTTCTTCTATGACTGGAACTCCAATATCCCGCAGCTTAGCAATTATTGGCAATAAATGCTCTGATACCACTGGCGAGAGGGTAAATTCTGAGCGGGTAATTGCTCCTGCTACTAGAAATGTCCCTGCCTCAATGCGATCAGGAATAATACTGTAGTCAGTAGAATGCAGCTTGGGAACCCCAAGAATTGTAATAGTACTCGTCCCAGCACCCTTAATATTTGCTCCCATTGAAATGCAGAAGTTTGCCAGATCTACTACTTCTGGCTCGCGTGCAGCATTTTCAATGATAGTTTCGCCTTCTGCTAGGGTAGCCGCCATCATCAAGTTTTCTGTCGCTCCCACACTAGCAATGTCTAGGTAAATCTTAGCGCCTTTTAACCTGCGGCTCTTGCCAGGAACAAAGGCATGACAAATGCCATGCTCAATTTGCACCTCAGCTCCCATCGCTTGCAGTCCTCGAACATGCAAGTCTACTGGTCTTGCTCCAATAGCACAACCGCCTGGTAAAGGCATTTGCGCTACTCCTAGTCGTGCCAGAATTGCACCAATCGCGAAAAAACTCGCCCTAAGTTGAGTCACCAGTTCGTAGGGAGCTTTAGAGGTTTTAATTTCACTGGCATTAATCTCTAAGATGTCATCATGTTGCTCCAACCGAACACCCAAAGCCGACAAAACCTGACCCATCCGCTTCACGTCCGCCAATGACGGTACGTTGCGGATGCGACAATCACCCGAACAGAGCAATGCTCCAGCCATGATTACCAGTGCCGAATTTTTCGCCCCGCTAATTTTTACATGACCTTGCAAACGATGCCCACCCCATATTTGCAGAACTGAGGAGTCTGCCGCAGGTGAAGACTTGACATCTGGTAAGCTGCAAGAAGAATTAATAAGCCTACCTCCAAAAGAAAAGAGTAAATTTTATAAACTTAAAGTTGGTTTCGATTCTACCGGAAAAATCTCGTTTGTCTACATTAATTATTGCACTACGCCCGTGATTGGTAAATTTACTGCCAAAAGCTCTGCTTTGCAATCTCCATAGCTCAGTACTTGCCCCAATAAAATCATTGCTTGACAAAAGCAAATGGTTGAGTAACAATGGGAAATGCCTGATTCAAAGGCAACCCCAGCGGAACTGGCGGAATTGGCAGACGCGCTAGATTCAGGTTCTAGTGCCGCAAGGCTTCCGGGTTCAAGTCCCGGGTTCCGCATCTGAAGGATGAATTATAAACATTTTCATCATTCATAATTTTTTGATGTTGACTAGCGTACAAAATCCCCTGGTAAAGCAAATTCGCAAACTGCACTCCGTTAAGGAGCGGCACAAACAACAGTTATTTTTACTAGAAGGGACGCATCTGTTGGAAGAAGCTTGTGCAGTGAATTATCCGTTAGTAGCTGTCTGTTGTACCCCAGAATGGCAAACAGCCCATGCCTTGCTATGGCAGGAGGCTGTGGTGCGCTGTGAACGAGCAGAAATTGTCAGTGGGGAAGTGTTAAATGCGATCGCCACTACAGTACAACCAGATGGCGTTGTCGCAACGGCAAAACGGGACTATCCCTATGCTGAAGTTCCCTTTACTGGCTTAGTTCTGGCGTTGGAAACGGTGCAAGATCCTGGTAACCTAGGTACAATAATTCGTACTGCAGCCGCCGCTGGAGCATCTGGATTATGGCTAAGTGCAGATAGTGTAGATTTAGACAACCCTAAAGTTTTACGTGCTTCAGCAGGGCAGTGGTTTCGCTTAGCAATGGCGGTGAGTCCCGACTTAAAAACCACAGTGTACACGGGTAAAAAAGCGGGAATGCAGGTAGTTGCAACCTCCCCCAGTGCAACTTTAACTTACTGGCAGGTAGACTGGAGCAAACCAAGTTTAATTTTATTGGGCAATGAAGGTGCTGGTTTATCAGCGGAATTAGCGGCGATCGCCGATTTTCAAGTCAAGATTCCCCTCAGTCCTGGGGTAGAGTCTTTAAACGTAGCGATCACCGCTGCTTTGATGTTGTATGAAGCCCAAAGGCAGAAATGCTAAGAATTAGGAGTCAGGAGTCAGGAGTTAAAACTCATCACTACTAAGTTCAGCGTTTCATAAATTCGTGGCTTTTTGGTTCGTAGTTGCGCTGTCTTCGCTTGAGCGAAGACAGCGCAACTACGAACGATAGACATTATTTTCCTGAGCGTCACGAACTTGTGCAATCCTGTACTAAGTTTTTTTATCAAAATATTGCTCAATATCAGCCACTGCTTCCTCGAAAGCTTCCAGATCAATTGCTGGGACACTTGTAGCTTCTTGATCCTCAATTGCACTAACACTTTCTAATTCTGGCGTCCCCTCGTCCTGATTTTCGTTTACCTGCAAAATATCCTCCAGTTGGTCGAGAGATTGAAAAAACTTATTAGCGGCAGCACGGCGCTTGTCTTGATTGTGTTCCATGTTCGTTTCAATCCCTGATAGATATTAATACAGCGCCACTTCCACCTGATACAGGAGGATCTTTGCAGACCGATTGGATATTGCACTCTTTCGTAAACTACCCACACTGTACCCGGTACTCCGGGTACAGTGTGGGCTTTCAGCAACCCTGAAGAGTCTGTACTGAGTTCACAATACAAACCCCTCGGATTTCCAGGCAGGTTTACAAAGACTGCCCCAATTACTGCTATGACTTTTGAGGCGTTTTGATCGGCGTCTCCACACCAACCACAAGCCGGATTAACGCACTTGAAAGATTTAGCAGAACGTTCACCAATTCATAAGCATTGATGGCAGGTTTGGCTAGTGTATTGAGGTGGTATTGCTACCACTTCTACTCCGGACATATTCCCTTTGTACTCTAGAAAAGTTCTGAGTTCAAAGAATGACCATGAATTAGATCTACGCTTTTCGGTTTTATTGCGAGGTTTGGAGTTAGTCCGCTCTCGAATTCCGGTTAAATCTTCAATGGCAATGATTGCCGCATTATTCTTAGCTTTTTCAATGATGGTTTTAGAAACAACATGATTCACGTGCGCCTGAAATCTTCTAAGGAGAGTTAACCCTACTGACCAGTTACGCTCATTCAAGGAAAAAATTCTCGCGTCGTAATCAGATGACGTAGGTTTAAAGCCTGTAACCGCTTTACCATTTTGCTTTGCGGTCTTTCGGTTTGCACCTACACGTTCTTACAGCTAGTTGAGCAGGTAGGTTGAATTTCTCTCTTAACTGGATGTGTGAGCATTTGCCAAACAGACCAATTTCTGTTAGGGACAGTGAGTATGGCTGTGCGCCTTTTGTCTTAAAGACTACTGATATTCCAGCAGATATTCTAGTCCGGTTGCGTTCCAATCTTTGCTTATGGGGCGAACCTGAAGCTCCCAACTGGTAAGGGTCGTCCGAAAAAGCATGGTGCTAAATTTCAACTTGAGAAGGCAGCTATGCTGAGGGCAGCTATACTGCTATGATCCCACGCTTAAAAACGTGGGATTCAAACAAGGACGCCCTATTTCTCGCGCCCTTCTCCTGTCGGAGACGCTGCGCGAACGGGTGACGCTCAAGTACGACGCTCGAGTACTCGCTAACGCTTCGCTATCGCTAACGCTGACGCGGGAGTACCCGCTACCGCTTCGCTATCGCTAACACCAGTCGCCTAGGTCGGGCTGACCCTCCTGCAGCGCTGGTTCACTGCGCGTCTCGCACTCCTATTTTATTTTTCGTTACGAATAAATCCGTGGGCTTTGACCCGTTATGGGCAAGGCAGGGCAGAAGGCATTCCATTCTCGGTATAATCCATCACATTGTATGTGGAGTCCTAGTTATTTTGTGGCTTCTACTGGACAAGTTAGCACGCTCATTTGTCAAGCAATACATTGAAAACCAACGCTCCAAGTGAACACTGGCGCGGGTTTTAACCTGCCCCTAGCTTTCACCCCCCGGATAGAATCCGGAGGCTCTCAGCATCTGATTTGGTAGGAGTAAGCTTGCAAACAATGGTTAAAATTTGCTCCATGTTTCGACCTCACATGTGAATTACTATATTAGACTTCCTCTTCTCTGTCTCATGTTTCCGGAAATTAACCAAAAATTCTAGATTGCCAAAAACTCATCCGTTCTGCAACTTGTCTTCGCTACGCTCTTTCTTCAGTTGTAGAACAATTCGTTTTTGACTCGCAATTCCTGAGCCAGTGCGTTGGACGGGTTTTCCGGCTTGAAGCAACTGGCGTCTCACCGTTGATTCGGAGTACCGAATCCAACGGGAGCCTCCTTGCTGAAATAGGTGATCAGAACCGCCATAACAGAGTTGGGTATCGTGTATCAACTTTACATGGCTCAACGGCTTGATGGCAAAATTCCCGTGAAAATCGTTAGTATAATTATTGACTACTAAGGTGCGGAGCAGTGTTGTTTCATTCATTTTGGTGTATGCCATTAATGACGGCAAGACGATTGAACTACAGCAGATTGCAAGTAAGTGAAGTACAATGCTTTTGTCTAAAAGCTAGACACAAAGCCTTTTTGACTTCTGACTTCTAACTCCTGACTCCTGACTCCTGACTCCTGACTCCTGCTGTAATGCCTTAACACCGTGATTACTGAACTATTGCAAAAACTCTTTGTGGCGTCGAAGAAAGATCAGCGCAAAAATGAAACTACCACAAAAGGCTGGCTGCAAAGTGTTGTTCTTACCAGTCTGGGCGTTACTGCCATAGTCTTGGGAGTTCGGGAATTGAAATGGTTGCAGTCATGGGAATTAAGTGCTTACGACCAAATGCTGCGGTTACGCCCTCTGGAAGCACCTGATCAACGTATTCTATTGGTTACTGTCACTGAGGACGATATTCAACAAGAGCAGTGGCCTCTATCAAACAGTACAATTAATCGGCTGTTAGCGAAACTACAGTCCTATCAACCGCGTATCATTGGTCTAGATATCTATCGCTCAATGCAGAAGAATTTGGACGCTGGTCTAATGCGTGACAACATCATTAGTGTTTGTGCATTCAGCAGCATAGCTAACATCGGCAACACAGAAATTCCACCACCGCCAAATTTCCCTGAAGACAATGTCGGCTTTACCGATCTGATATCTGACGAAGACCATATTGTCCGTCGCAGTTTATTGTTTGCTCGCTCTCATCGAGATAAAAAATGTAAAACACGATTCTCGTTTGCTTCACAATTGGCAATTAAGTACTTGGAAAAACAAAGCATTCAGCTACGTTTCCCTAATCAACATGATTTTCAACTAGGTAAAACTTTCTTCCGCACCCTGACAGATCATTCAGGTAGCTACGAACATCTAGACGCAAAAGGTCACCAAATTTTATTGGATTATCATGACCCAGATCACTTTGTCAAGCAAGTCACTCTGACACAAGTCCTCACAAATCAAATCAATCCCAATTTAGTCAAAAACCATCTCGTGATCATTGGCACGACTGCCCGCAGTGTTAGTCTTAGCTTCTATACCCCCTACAGCAGTCCGCAAAGAATGCCATCTCTATTGATCCATGCACAGGTGGCAAGTCAGATTATCAGTGCAGTGCTGGATGGGCGACCCCTAATTTGGTACTGGTCAAACTGGGTTGAAGCTGTTTGGGTTTGGGGCTGGTCATTAGCCGGTGGTGTTTTAGCATGGCAACTGAGACATCCTTTGCGTTTGGGGCTGGCTGGTGGGGTGATGCTGGGAGGTTTAGTTGGAGTCTGCTATATCTTGTTTCTGCAAGCGGGGTGGGTGCCAATAATTCCACCTGCTTTAGCCTTGGTCATGACAGGCGTTAGTGTCATGGGTTACACAACTTACCAGACTCAGCAGCAAACAAAGGTCATTATTCTGCTCCTTGAAAAACAACAAGAGGCGATCGCACAGTTAAATATACTCTTAAAAGAAAACGATCTTAAGCACTTACTCCCCCACTCTCCGCCACTCTCCGCCACTCCCCTACTACGTGGACGCTATAAAATCACTAGCGTCCTTGGTCAGGGTGGATTTGGTTGCACTTATTTAGCAGAAGATACCCAGCGTCCAGGCAATCCCATCTGTGTAGTGAAACAACTGATGCCAGCTCGTCGGGATACAAAATTTTTACAAGTTGCGAGAAGATTATTTGATGCCGAAGCCGAAATTTTAGAAGTTTTGGGTAAACATCATCAGATTCCAGAACTGCTGGCATATTTTGAAGAAAATCAGGAATTTTATCTAGTACAACAATATATTCAGGGACATCCTTTGAGTGAAGAATTACCACCTGTTTGTGGTGTGCAGAATGAATCCTTTGTGATAGATATGCTTAAAAGAATTTTGGAAGTTCTGGCATTTGTTCATGAGCATCGTATCATTCACCGAGATATTAAGCCGAGTAATATCATCAGATGCGCTGCAGATAATCAACTGGTGCTGATTGATTTTGGTGCAGTTAAGTTAATGCAACCACCAACGAGTGAGCAAACAGAATTAGCGACTATAGCCATTGGAACGCGGGGTTATGCACCACCAGAGCAATTTGTCGGTCATCCTCGCTTGAGTAGCGATATTTACGCTTTAGGGATCATTGGCATTCAAGCCATAACGGGTATACAGCCACACGAACTCCAGCCCAATGCCGATACAGGTACTGTGGTGTGGCGTCAATGGGCGCAAGTCAGCGTTGAATTAGCGGTGATTTTAGATAAGATGGTGCGTTATCACTTTGGCGATCGCTATCACTCAGCCGCCGCAGTGCTACAGGATTTGAACCAAATTGCATAATCAAAGTTAGTTCAACCGGTCGGTTACGGGTTTCCCCATTGCCCTTTCCCTTTTCCCCTAAAATCACTATGACTCAACAACAAACTGCAATTGAAGGTATCTATGAGGTGTGTATTGGCGTTCTAGAGCCAATTTCTGCCATTCAATATTGGGAGCAATTTGGTTATCGCATCAGAACATTGCTGAGAGATGCTGAGGCAAAAAGCACTAGTACAGCGCGGCGTAAATAAACCACCCATTTCAAACAGGCACAAGCCTTGCTCTATAATACTTTTGACTGTTGACTTTTGACTTCCGTCTTGCGGTACTAGCTGCCAATCGAAAGATGATTTGCCGATCCCCTCATCTCCGATTAAAGCAACACTGCTACCGCTATTGGCGATCACTTACGATTCGTTCAGAGGAAGATCTTAGCAGGGAAACCCACGACACCCATCCGTGGGATTGGAACTTATAGGCACGAATGTTTCTCGCTTAAGAGCGCCAAAGCGCAACACATCTTTTTTTTAAGTGGGCGCTACTCCCACAACGCGCATTTTTTCTGGTTCTTTATTCCCTGCTCCCT
>Ga0116227_10015687_pt1 | contig 11152 bp, 9 predicted proteins | sample S1TSphgellanicum_FD_89693 | JGI IMG/M metagenome (GOLD analysis project Ga0116227, IMG submission 89693) | Host-associated microbial communities from peat moss isolated from Minnesota, USA - S1T2_Fb - Sphagnum magellanicum MG | ecosystem: Host-associated > Plants > Peat moss > Unclassified... | reverse complement strand
TTATGGTGCTGATCTACCCCGTTATCAGTTTCGCCGATTCGCTTACGCACGAAGAATCGCGCAAGCGGCTGATTGGTCCGGATCTTACCCCTGAAAGGATCAGGTATTTTTCGAACGAATTACAGGTAACCGATGCAACGCCCCCCACCTATATTACCCACGGGATGGACGATCAGGGCGTTAAGGTTGCAAATAGCCTTTATTTCGCGGCTGCACTCAAACAGCACCATGTGCCTGTCGAGCTATTTCTTTACACCCATGGCGCGCATGGCTATGGCGTTTACAATAAGCAAGCCGAAACCCAATGGATTGACGATTGTATCAACTGGATAATAAAAGATCGCTGGAAGGAGCGATGAATTGCCAGGGCCGGGATTTGTTGGATTTGAGGAGGGCCGGGATGAGGAGTGGATTTTATGCCTGCGTGGGATTTCTTGTTGAGACCACTATCAACTAAAAATAGTCATCCTCAAATCAATCCGTTAATCTTCATTTTCAGGTAATTTGAAAATAAAATTGTTTAGGACTGCTGTAGCAGAAAGTCTTCGAAGTTATCCGGAGATATGATAAATGTTTCGGTGCCCGGGTAATTTACGGTGAAGGTTTGTGGGAAGCGTGGTTTTGAGTTTTTGCTCCATTTAAATTCAAAAGCTTTTAGCAAATCAGCTTCGTGTTCCTCTATCAGATCAATTTCTTGCTGTTGAGTAGTGCGCCAGAAATATTGTTTGGCATCCAGGTTATAATAGCGTAAAAACTTTAGCCTTTCGGCCAATACGAAATTTTCCCAAAGAGCCCCAGTATCTGTTCTCGACTGAAGAGGCTTAAAATTATTGATTATGGCATTGCGGATTCCACAATCGTAAAAGTATATTTTTTTTCCTTTTTTAATCTCGTTGCGCACATTGCGGTTAAATGCCGGCAATACAAATATTACGAACGCTTTTTCCAAAAGATCTATATATTTTTCAACTGTTTGCTTATTTGCGCCAATTGTTTGCGCTAGCTCATTATAACTTACTTCGCTCCCTAATTGCAGTGCAAGGGCTTTCAATAATTTTTCAAGTAAAATTGGCTTCTTTACCTGTTCCAGCATTAGCAGGTCTTTATACAAATAACTTTCTGCCAATAATTTTAATAGTTCTTTCGCGTCATCGGGGTTGGTCACTATTTCGGGATAATAGCCATATACCATACGCTGCTCTGTCAAGTTTTTTTCTGTTAAAAAGCCGTGGTGTTCTACCATTTCGCCAAAACTTAGTGGATAGAGCATGAATTCGTATTTACGGCCGGTCAAAGGCTCGTTTACATGGCTTGAGAGCTCGAATGCGGAAGAACCAGTAGCGATCACCTGTACATCTTTTATCTGATCGGTAATCAGTTTAAGGGTAAGGCCGATGTTAGTGATGCGCTGAGCTTCATCTATAAACAATATCTTATATTTTCCAATGATCGTTTTCAGGGTAGTAACGCTGGTGTTGGACAATGCTTCGCGTACATAGCTATCGTCGCCAGTGAGATGTAAATACTCATTCCCCTTTAGGGCCGCTTCCGTAAGTGTAGATTTTCCACACTGTCTCGGACCAAAGATCAATAACGCCTTGCCCTTAAATAACCGCTGCCTTATGGTATCTTCTAAAATGCGTTTTATCATATTTTCCCGTTTAAATATCAAAAATACATAATATTTTTCCGTTTGAGTATCTTTTTATTATGTTTTTTGGCTATTTGCGCGGTTTTGTCTAAAGTAAGATTTATAGGATTTGATGATGAGAAGAACAAAACAGGGGGGGGGATTTTATTTGATAGCGCAATAAATTCATTTCTCCCGACCCATAATCTGATAGGGTCGTTTGTTTAATTAGCGAAATCAATCTCTGTTGCAGGTGCTTATCCTATCAGCACGCGCGGAGCCATAATTTCTTCATAAACGCCATCCCAAAGCGCAATCCTTTTTTCAAGGGCTGATACCGAGGCGGCTATTGCTTCTTCCCATTTTTGCGGGTCATCGCCGCAAAGTTCGGCGGTCATTTCCAGGGCCAGGTGGCTGTGATGGTCGCCATCCACTTCTATGTGGCGGTCCAGGTAATATTTAAAAAGGGATACTTGCCCGGGGAATTTTTTATCGAGGTCGCCAACGATGGAAAGGAACATGTTTGGGATCAGGTCTTCGCGGCCAAAGGTAAATACAGCTGCCTGCAGATGCGGTTCGCCGCTGTTGATCACTTCAAATGTATGGCCAACAAACTCACGCGCTGCCACCGGTACATTCGCATCAGCGAAAGCTGCCGCTAAATCGTTTTTCTTTAAGGATGAGATAAAATTCAGGAAAACTTCGGGCGGTGCACCGCATTGCTGCATGGCTTCCAGGTACATTTCGTAATGGCTTTTTCTTTCGCCATTCAGGTCGATGTCCGATTCCTCGCCTGCAACTATCTCATTAATAAGGTAACGGGTAGTCGCCGAGCAAACCGGGAACCATGGTATGCTGGTGCAGGTAAGCTTATTTTGAAGTGCCTTTAGAAGCGACATAAAGTCCCAAACAGCATAGATATGGAAGTTCATGAAAACGGAGAGGTCTTCAATAGAGTTAATGAGCCCGTATACTTTGTGATGCACTATTTGCTGCCTTAAGGGCTCAATAGCCTGTTGCAGGCGCTTTATTTGTTCGTTCATTCTGAGATCGGCACTTTTGCGCCGCAAAGGTATGATAACGTACGAAAATATCCGGATGGCCGATGCCGTTGGACGTAAATATTATTACTATCGATGCAGGTATATTAAATGCGCATTGTAACTATTTTTCGGGAAGTTTGCACAAGTACAATAAATAAAGGGAAATTTTTATTTGACAATAAATAATACTTATTTTGTTGCGATGCAAAACGTTGACTTTTTACCAGTAAAAAAACTTGTATTAATTGTAACTGTCCTGTTGCTTACTACGGTAATAACTAAAGGACAATCAACGTATTTGCCGGAGTCGTACCAATTAGAGCAAAAGTTCGATGCAAGCCTTTATTCCGTAAATACAAGTCTGCATACCTCGCTGAGGCCATATTTGATGGATACCTCACTTACCCGGCGTTACAACGCCCTGATGAGCCTTGGTACCGATAACGGGTACAAAACCTGGGTATTCCGCAAGATATTTAACGAACATTTATTTGATGTTAAAAAAGACGACTTTACGTTTTACGGCGATTTTCTTCCCGATCTGCAATTAGGGCGCGATTTGACTGGTAAAACCACCACCAGTTTAAATACCCGCGGCTACCAGTTTGGCGGCACCATAGGCAGCAAGTTTTCATTTTATACCAGTGGTTACGAAGATCAGGGCAAATTTCCGTCCTATTATGCTAACTACATCAATAAAATTGGTTTTGTACCGGGGCAGGGGTACGATCGTAGCTTTGGGAAGCCTGGTAAAGACTGGGATTACGCCACCGCTATTATCTCCTACACGCCAAACAAGTATGTTAATTTTACTTTAGGCCAGGACAAAACTTTTATCGGCGATGGTTACCGCTCATTATTGCTGAGTGATAATGCGGCGCCTTACCCATTGTTCCGCTTTACGCTGAACCTGGGACCTGTTCAATACATGATGCAGTGGGCCTATCTCGAAGAGCTTAGCAAGGTTTCTCCTACATTCGACAACTTTGGCAGCAACCGCCGGGCCTATGCCGCTTTTCATTATGTAGATTGGAATGCAACCAATCGCCTTTCACTCGGTTTCTTTAACGCTGTTATAGCCCAGGAAGCGGATAATAACGGCACCCGCCACGGCTTTGATGTCAACTTAATTGATCCGGTCGTTTTTGCAAGTTCTTTAGGGCCCTCTTCCCAACCGGATAATGTATTGGCCGGCTTTACCGGTAAATACAAAATTTTAGATAAGACGGCTCTTTACGCCCAGTTGCTGCTGGATAGGTTTAAAGGCAGTTCGAGCCCGGTTACTACCAACGGCGTACAAGCTGGTATCCGCGGTGCCGATCTGTTTAACGTAACTAATTTTAACTATTTGTTCGAGTTTAATACTGTAAAACCTTACACCTATACCAGCGGACAAACTATTACTAACTACATAGAATATGGCCAGCCACTAGGTGATCCGCTTGGCGCGAATTTCAGGGAGTTCATAGGGATCTTAAATTATTCTATCGGTCGTTTTGATTTTACCGGGCAGGCTAATTATGCTAAGTACGGCCTGGATCCAACGAAAATGGATTACGGTAAGGATGTCACCAAAGTATTGCCAACCACAGTTACCTCATCAACCGTTGGGCAAGGTATCGCCACTAATTTATACTACGCCGAGGGTACTATTTCGTTCCTGGTTAATCCCAAGTACAACCTGAGGTTCGAAGTAGGGGGGCTGTTCCGCGATGAGAAAAATTCAGTTGCCGATTCAAAAACAACCTTGATCACCTTTGGCCTGCGCAGTTCGTTCCGCAACCTCTACCACGATTTTTAATCCTAGTTTGATTTGCTGAATCGAATCGGACGTAGAAAAGTGCCATTTCTGTATCAGATTTAACAGTTTTTCGCGGTATTTAACATTTATCTGCCCAATAAAATTAAACCAACGCCGTTTTAGTTACTCAAACAGGCCGGTTAACTATTTAATTTATCCTATCGCTAAAAGTCTACGCAACCCCCTTAATTATGCTAAAGCGAATATTGATAATCGACGATAACCGGGACATTGTGGATGTAGTCCGGGAGGTGCTCTCTTACGAAAAGTTTGAAGTCAGGATCACAACAAGCAGCAATGATATTTTAGAAGTTGTAAAACGATTTCACCCGGATATGGTCGTTATGGACTATAAACTTCAGGTATCTGATGGTGAGAAAATTTGCCGCGCAATAAAAGCTTATCCTCAATTGAGCGATATCCCGGTCATCATATATTCCGCTTACTTAACTACAAATAATTTGCTTGGTTGCGGTTGCGACGCCATTATCAGCAAGCCTTTTGGTATTGACGAACTGGTTGATAAAGTGCATAATCTGTTAGAAGAAGAAATCAGGAGTTAATGATTTCACCAACGTTTTTCCTTCCGTCAAAATAAAGCAACTAATTTAAACAGGCTCTAATATCTGCGGCCGGTAGTCATTAAAAAAAACTATTTTTGCGCTCAATTTCAACAAGCAATGAGTAAAGTGAAAATAGGCCTGGTGCAGATGACCTGTACAGCCAGCAAACAGGAGAATTTAGATAAAGCTGTCGTAAAAGTTAGGGAGGCTGCTAAAGGCGGCGCCCAGATAGTTTGTTTACAGGAATTGTTCACTTCGCTTTATTTCTGCGATGTGGAAGATTACGACAATTTTAAGCTCGCCGAGGCTATTCCTGGCCCATCAACAGACGCGCTTTCAGCAGTGGCCGCTGAGCTGAACGTGGTGATCATCGCATCTCTTTTCGAAAAACGTGCGCAAGGGCTTTATCACAATACCACAGCGGTGTTGGATGCGGACGGCGCTTACCTGGGTAAGTACCGTAAGATGCACATCCCGGATGACCCGGGTTTCTACGAGAAATTTTATTTCACCCCCGGCGATTTAGGCTACAAAGTTTTTAAAACAAAATATGCCACCATCGGCGTGCTGATCTGCTGGGATCAATGGTATCCGGAAGCAGCACGCATCACATCGCTTATGGGCGCCGAAATATTATTTTACCCAACCGCTATCGGCTGGGCTTCTACGCAAGATGATGAAACCAATGTGGAACAATACAACGCGTGGCAAACTATCCAGCGCTCGCATGCAGTTGCAAACGGCGTTCACGTGGTAAGCGTTAACCGTTCGGGCGAAGAAGCCGGACTGAAATTCTGGGGTGGGTCATTCATTGCAAATCCTTTCGGGGCCGTAATGTACCAGGCATCTCATACTGAAGAAGAAGTTAAGGTATTAGAGCTTGATCTCGATAAATCGGATTATTACAGAAGCCACTGGCCTTTCATGCGCGATAGAAGGATCGACTCTTATCAGCAAATAACAAAACGTTTTATTGACGAGGAATAAATTTTTTATAGTCATTGCGGGCAACAAGGCAACCGCTTAGCTGTCTGAACCGTGATTTATGGGATTAAAAGATTAGCATGATTAATCGTCTGGTGTCAAAATCAGGAAAATCCTCTAATCCCATAAATCATGGTTCAGACAAAAAATGCTTAGTGTCTCGTAATGACAAGTGTAAAATCATCGACCATCGACTATGGACTATAAAATATCCCCCAAGGCATCAGGTTTCCACTTTCCCGCCGAATGGCACAAGCATACCGCTACCTGGCTAAGCTGGCCGCATAAGCAGGAATCGTGGCCCGGTAAGATAGAATTGATCTATCCTAAATATTGCGAGTTTATTAAAACTGTTACCCAGGGCGAACTGGTGCGCATCAATGTAGCCGGTGATGAAATGGAAGCTTTTGCAAAACAGCAATTGCAACTGGCTGGTGCCGATTTAAGCAGGGTTGAGTTTTATCATTTTCCAACAAACGACGCCTGGTGCCGCGATCATGGGCCTGCATTCCTGGTAAACCCGGAAACTAAACAAAAAGTTATTGTCGACTGGGGCTATAATGCATGGGGAGGTAAGTATCAGCCTTTTGACCTGGACGATGTAATCCCTACAAAAATAGGCGAGCGGTTTGGCCTGGAAGTTTACCATCCAGGCATTGTGATGGAGGGAGGTTCAGTAGAATTTAACGGTGAAGGAACTTTGCTTACTTCCAGGGCTTGTTTGCTTAACGAGAACCGTAACCCGCAGCTAAACCAGCAGCAGATAGAAGAATATCTGTATAATTATTATGGTGTTGAGCAGGTGTTATGGGTGAATGAAGGTATTGTTGGTGATGATACCGATGGGCATATTGATGATACAGTACGTTTTGTGAATGAAGACACCGTAGTTACCGTTGTAGAGAAAAATAAGCAGGACGATAACTATCACATCCTGCAGGATAACCTGGAAACCTTAAAAACAATACGTTTGCTGAATGGCAAACAACTAAACATAGTTGAGCTGCCAATGCCCGGGCCGGTGATTTATGAAGACCAGCGTTTGCCGGCATCTTACGCTAATTTTTATATTGCTAATGCTGCCGTGGTGGTGCCGACCTTCCGGTCAAAAAACGATGAGAAGGCGTTGGATATCCTTCAGAGCTGTTTCACAGATCGTAAGGTGATCGGTATAGATTCGACAGACATTATCTGGGGCCTGGGAAGTTTCCATTGCCTTAGCCAGCAGGAGCCGGAAGTATAATTATACTATTGGTTTTCCAGGATCCTGCGCAGGTAATTTATTTGTCCGAGGTGGTAGTTAAGATGTCCGTAGAAATGTGACAGGTAAAATGCCGTGCTTTTCTTGCCGAACATCTCTAGCGGGTATTGTTCATCCAGTTTTTGCCGATCGATACCCGTTAAACTTTTTCTCACTATTTCAATCAGGTTATCAACCTCGGCTATCAACTGTTCCTGCGGAATATCAGCAGCCGAAAACTCATGCACCCTGTCCCGTACATACCCGGTTTTGCCTATTAAAGCGCCTACGGTGTAACTCAAGCTTCCAATCAGGTGTACGATCAATGTACCCGCTGTATTGCTTACGCCTTCTTCACGGCGCCAGATATTATCTTCATCCCTGAAATTGCTGATCTCTTCTCTTAATTTTTTTAGATCGCGGTCAAAAAGTTCCGCAAAAAAGTTATCCATTTGGTTAAAGGTTTTAATTGAATTGATGCTAAGATAGCAACCGTTTAGTTAACAAAATGTAATTTTTGTGCCTGTTGAAATTTTGACTGAATTGATTTTGCCAGAAGAAAAAGCTATCAGTTCACCAAAGCTACAACTGTGGTGGTAAGTTCCTTCTCGCGGGTAGCTTTATTCAGAAAGGCGGGCTTCAGGCGGCTCACCCAGTAACGCTGATATGTTTGCAGCGGAGTAATATGAAACCCTTTCGCCGAGAGGCGGTCTATTTCATCTGCGGAAGCATATAGCAAATATGGCTTTGTTGGGAAGTCGCTTTCTTTATCCGAAGTTGTGATAGTTACGGGATGTTCGCTATAAAATTCGAATGCAGAAATATAGTCATCGTCGGGCATGGCTACCGGCAGGTTTTTAGGGTTATGCTGGTTGATCCAGACCGCCGCCTCGCTGGAGGCCTGGTAATGCATCAGTGACGGATAAAAAGCAAAATTGAGATAGACGTTTACTATGAACGATATCAGCGCTGTACGCAAAATGATCTTTCCGCTGTTGGATGCGCCGGTTATTTTCGGCAAAAATACCATGATAAAATATAGCGCAAGGATCATCAGTTTAGCAAACCAGCCGAATGTATCCGGGCGGAAGAAATGATCGAGTGTAAGTATAATGATGAGCAGCAGCGCAATAAATACAGCCTGGATAGTAGTTATAGTTTTTATCGATTTCTCAGTCGATAAGTTATAGATGTATTGGGCTGTGATGATTGCAAAAAAAGGAAACACAATATTAAGGTAATGCGGTAGCTGAAATTTGGATGCCGAAAACAATAAAAAGGTTAATAACGATCCGCAGATGCAATACCATTCATGGCTTTGAGGCGCGCGGAAACCTTTCTTTATAAATTGAAAAATTGCCGCAAATAACAACAGTGACCATGGCAAAAAAGCCCATAACGTTGTATGGATAAAAAATGACGGATCGCCATGTCCTTTGATGGGGCCGGTGTTGAAGAACCGCCCGAACTGGCTGTCCCAAAAGAAAAATTTGATGCCCGAAACACCGGTTTGCCCGAAGACCACCTTTTCGGGATGGATATCAAATTGCTGATAAAGGCACCAGATCTCGGGGAGGATAAATATCAGCACCAATACGATCGCAATCGGCCATCTGAAATTAAACAAACCCTTCCATTGCCTGGTGATGACAAGGTGCCCCACAATTGCCCCGCCGATTGGCACCAACGCAAACATTCCTTTGGTCATGATCGAGCAGGCAGTAAATAATGCCCCCCATACTAAATGCCAAAAGTTATTATCGATATATGCCTTGTAAAAATGATAGACGGCAGCGATGATTAACCCCGTTAAATAAGGCTCTGCGCGGACGTCGTTGTCCGATAATACAATGTGTTGTGCGGTTAGCAGGATCAATACGCTCCAAAGCGCAACGGGCTTGTTGTAGAGACTTTTCGCGAAGAGGAAGGTATACCAGGCCCCCAGCATCAAAAATAAAATGCCGGGCAACTTATATGCCCAGGTATTGATACCGAAAAGTTTAAACGAAATGGCAGTTGCCCAGAATGGAAAATGAGGCTTGTCAAGCCAATCTTTTCCGTGCGCAATCAAATTAACGAAATCGTTGCGTTGCGCCATGGTTTTGGCAATCACCGCATACAGCGTACCATCGGGGCCGATAACCGGGATAAATAAGCCGCTGAAGTTTACAAATACGGCAAAGGCAATAAACAGGTAAAGCCAGTTCTCCTTAATTGCTGTATGATTTTGCTGCATAGTGATTACCGCCAAAGGTAAAAGATTTTGCCTAAATGAATGGCTCCGATATGTTGTAAGCCGCATCAGGATTTTTACACGGATAGCTGTGGTAATATCATTATATCAACCGATATTGTATTGGATTTTGGGTGCTCATCAATTTCATTGGTGCCTCCTGATTTGCGCTGAAGTAATAGAAAATACTCAACCAATAACTTCAATATGGAACGTAGAATATTTTTAAAATCTACCGCGATAACTGCGGCGTCGGTGGCGCTTTTAGGGCGGAAGAGTTTTGCAGCTATGCTGGCAGATCCCGTTTACCAATTTAAACCGTTAAGAAGCAACGTAGGTATGTTTGCCGAACAGGGCGGTACCATTGCCTGGATGATTAACAAAGAAGGCATCGTAGTGGTGGACGCGGAATTCCCGGACCCGGCCACACATCTGATTGCCGAATTAAAAAAGCAATCGGACCTGCCCTTTGAATGGCTCATCAATACGCATCATCACGGCGACCATACCAGCGGTAATATTTCATTCAAGGGCATCGTAAAAAATGTGGCTGCCCACGAAAATTCACTTGCAAACCAGACTGCCGTGGCAGTGAAAAGTAAAACAGAAGATAAGCAATTATACCCCGACACCACATTTAAGGATAAATGGAAAATTAAGGTTGGGGATGAGCATATCACCGCGCATTATTTTGGCCGGGGGCATACCAATGGCGACGCGATGATCCATTTCGAGAATGCCAATATCGTTCACACCGGCGACCTGGTGTTTAACCGCCGTTACCCGTTTGTTGACAACAGCGCAGGTGCCTCCGTAAAACATTGGCCCCTGGCACTGGAAGCCGCCCGGAAAAAGTTTGATAAGGACACCTTATTTGTATTTGGTCATGCCTTCGATCCTCAAAAGGTTACCGGTACGATGGATGACGTTATTGCCATGCAAAACTTTATGGAAAAGCTGGAAGACTACGTGGCCGGCAGCATAAAGGCAGGAAAAACCAAGGATGAAATTATGCAGGCTACTTCCATCCCCGGTATTACTGATTGGCAGGGCGACGGCATTCAACGCGGCTTAACCGCCGCTTATGAAGAGTTGACGACGTGATTTTTTTTCTGAATCAGGATTAGGGGATTTTAGGATTAACAGGATGCAAAGAAAGCAACTCCGAAACGCATCCTGTTAATTCTAAAATTCTGTAAATTCTGATTCAGATATTATGCAATCTTCGCTATAATATCATCCGTACTACCTGTTTCCCCAATTCTTGGGAAAATTATGTTCAGGCTGTTTTCGTGGGCTGATAGCACCATGTCGGTAACGGCATCGGTAGCAAAGCTTACATTGTAGCCCAGTTCGGCTGCCTGGCGGGCTGTTCCTTCAACTCCTATGCTGGTAGCAATGCCGCCCAATACAATTCCGGTAACGCCTTTTTTCTTTAATTCAGCATCCAAAGCGGTTTCAAAGAAAGCACCCCAGGTATGTTTGGTGATAAAGATATCGCCTGGTTCGGTTTTTATTTCCGGGGCAATATCGAGCCAGTCGGCTTTAGGGGTATGGCCGCCGCCTATGTTCGAGTCCTTGCGGGATTTTGTCCAGGCTGCATTTCCCGGGTTAACATTTACAATAACTATCGGTAAACCTGCTTCGCGAAAAGCAGC
>Ga0116227_10015686_pt1 | contig 11152 bp, 9 predicted proteins | sample S1TSphgellanicum_FD_89693 | JGI IMG/M metagenome (GOLD analysis project Ga0116227, IMG submission 89693) | Host-associated microbial communities from peat moss isolated from Minnesota, USA - S1T2_Fb - Sphagnum magellanicum MG | ecosystem: Host-associated > Plants > Peat moss > Unclassified... | reverse complement strand
GGTTGGGTTTTGTGGTTGGTGGTGTGGGGGGGGGGGGGGGTTGTGTTTTGGGGGTGTTGTTTTTTGTTTTTTGTGGGGTTTTTTGGGGGGGGGGGGGGGGGGGGGTGGGGGGGATGATTTTTGGTTGTTGTTTTTTTGTTTTTTTGGGCTTGTGTTTTTTCATTTTTTTTCTTTGTTTTTTCTTTTTTTTTTTTTTTTGTTTGGGGGGGGGGGGGGGGGGGGGTGGGGGGGTTGTTGGGGGAGTTTAGGGTTGGACACTGGGTCTGGGTAGTGGGGGTGGTGTCCACCATTTTCACCCGTTTCCCCTCCTCCCCCAATTCCCACCCAAAGACCAGTGTTTGACGGGTATTAAAAACCCCGCATCAAATACCCGGAACTGGCGGTTATCAATCATGGGTGTGTGATTGGTGCCAGAATTGGCTCATCCAAGGTCTTTCTGGTTGCCAGAATTCCCAATACCCACCAGCCATTGAGCTCAGGGTGTGAAAGGTGCAAGAATTGGCTCATCCAAGATCTTTCAGGGAGTCAGAATTCCCAATGCCCACAAGTTATTGAGCTCATGGGTATGATCTTTGACAGAATGGGTAGTAACCAGCCCCTTATCTAACATCAAAGGGAGGGGAATGGATGGGAGAACTCCATGGGAATGCTGCAGAATTTGGCTTACTGCAGGATAGGGTGAGATTTGACCTCCAAATTATGCTGCAGAAATGGGTGAATTGGCCGCCTGATTTCAACACTCCTGCAATTTATGACTTTGTATTAAAGGAAAAAGCTTAGTGAGTCCAGTTACATCTCTAGATGTCATCCTGAAATGGTTTCCAATTTCAAAGCCAAAACTGTATCCCAAATCCTACACAGATGCACAATATGGACCTGGTGCCCAATCCTACAGGGATGCAAAGTCTGAGGCATCCCGGAAGGATTGGCCACCAGGTGAAATATCAATCAATACCTTTCCCATTCTACTAGAGATAAAATGGAAGCATGATGAACCTGGATTGAAATATCTCTCATAAGAAACAAGAAATCTCCATTCTCACAATTAAAAAGCAAAGCAAGGCTAACCCTTCTTCAACAAGCCGCAAAGAATCCCAAGGAAGAAAAGACAAAACAGAGAACAAAGGAACCAAGAAAAAAACAAAATAAAACATGAAAGCAATATGAACAATAGTGCTGCCAATCTCACACCTATTCAGACACCATACTGTTCTCACATCTGTTCAGGGACCATCAACAGTAGCATGTATGATAAGGACTTCTCTATCACAACTTCCTCACTAACTTCATGAACTCCCCTACAGTGGATAAAGGCCCATTAAAACACTCACCCATATACCAAGTTTCTGCTGCAAATCAGCAAGCAGCGGGAACACTAAGCCATGCTACTGGCTAGCAGCAAACAAAAACACAATGAGATAACCAAAAACAGAAAGTCACAACAGGATAGACAAAATGCAGAGAAAAGGACAGCAAGAAAGAACAAAGACTAAGTCGGCTTACAAGAAGCTCCCCACTACTACAAAAATATTCAGCTCCAAATGCTGAAATTCCAATATTGAAATTTTCCTTATTCAGCAACCCTCTGGTCCTCTTTTAAGAGAATCTTTAGAGGGTAGCCTTTATTCCTCATAAGGACAATAAGACTGACCATCTGGCAGACAAAGAACTACTTACAACTACAAAGCCTCAAAAACCTCTAAAATTGACTATTGACAACTCTCAACTTAGCAGTAATTGAGATATTGGAATGAACATGAGGCATCCAAATCATTTCAATACATGCACATGCTGGTTGAGAACATTTGTCAAAGATATCACAGGACATATCTTGAGGACTTTGTTTCACATCTAGATCCAAGAAGTTACAAGAGAAGCCTGTAGAAGTACAATTCAAGTAAAAAGATGTTTTTGGGTATATGCACCACTAAAGGGTCTTGCTCGAGGTACATAAAATTCTCAAAGTCTGGAAAATCAGGAACAAAAAGATCATCCACAAACCTACGAACAAGGGGTGATCTATGAAGCACAACAGGACCTGTGTTATTCTTCAAGAGACACTTTATGAAATTAAACTTGTAGGAAAAGAGATAGAAATTAGCCAAATAGACCGCACATTAAAAGTTCATTCAAAGAGAAGGTACCATGGAGCACCTTCATCCAAGGTAGGTTCAAGAGATATCAGACTACCTATTCATGGAGTCAAAAAACTTTGGTAAATAGCGGACTAGCTGAATCCTGTAATACAACTCCCCTTTAAATTATATCATATTATACATCCTACATTAAACCCTACCCACTGATGTAAGAAAATTGTCATGGGTAAAGAGATTCGTCAATACATCAAAATAACATCATCCTCATAACTACTGAGAATTTCTCAAGACTTTCAAGATTTCCAGAATTCAATTGAGGGGCAAGTTCAGATCTGACTCCAAACCAGTAACAATCAGCAAGAATGAAAAAGTGGAAACCCCACCATACAGAAAACAAGACTATGAGACTGAATTGAGGAGCCTTTTGAACAATATATGACCAATTGCCACAACCTTGAGCCCTTCCACCAGCAAGTACAGGATGTCAGTAGCATTCTCAACTCACTGGTGCACCAACTTCAGCTCACCAATATCATATGACAAAATAACCCACTGTTTCCACAAGGAGCCTCAAATGAATGGACATACAGCAGGATTTTGGCACTTCCCAGGCTTCAGCTCATCCGAAACCTGAGGTGCAGAGAATATAGCAGCTAATAATGAGCACAAAAAACAGAGAAGAACATCCACAGCAAGAATCAACTACATTTAATGGGTCAATATTCAGGTGATACACATACCTACATGCATTTGCACCAAGATAGTACATGTAGGATGAAGCCAAGGTGCCAAAAGTCCGTGCCAACTATTTTCAGCATCAACTAGCTATGCTCTAGAATTTGGCCTCATCAACCTTTGCAAACAAGATTTGTCCAATCGATTTGGCCTCTCTGATGCCACTACCAATCTGTTCTCACCCAGGTCAGGATTCTAACCTCCTCAGCAGCTGAACCCTATATACACAATCATAAGCGACTGCAAAAACTCTACAAGTGATCTCACCTCATTGAAGAGATATCATACATCAACCAAACAAACTACAGATGAAGGCTACACTGTAGACCGGACAAGTCCCTACCTAACCCGGTCAAGAAAATCTTCCAACACTCTGTGTGTAAACTGGGGATTTGTCTCCTGCTTGCAGCGAGCAGAGAAGTATAAGACCAGCCAGCACACACAAAAGTACAATTGCCCAGCTGAGACAAGTAGAAGTGAAAGGAAGGGGCCCAGGAACTGTTGTAACACCCATCGTGCACTCCTCCCACACAACACACTCTCCAGAAGCTTGACTGACAACACCTGCTTACCATCAACAGCAATCCTGAAACATCAGATAGAGGACAACAACTCTGGAAAGGCCATAACAAAATTCTAACCTCTGCATCCAATGCAATTTATCAGTCATCAGTTGCCTGTGCTATCTGTGTGTCTCCGAAAAGCTGAATTGCATGCACTGTTGAAGTCCTCAGAAACATTGGTAAGACTTACAAAATGAAATGATTCCTTCTTTGTTCTCAACATGACAACCTGGCCAAGGGTCTCTTCAACAGTTATCACTGGGAACAAAAAAGTGTAGAAAAATGGTCCAGGCAGGGAGGGATTGAGCATGAGCAGTGATAACATAATCTCTAACCTGATTTTGCACACTTGTGACCAAATTGCATGCCCGTGCCAATGCCGCAAATCCCCAGTGCTCCCTCTCCATAATTGTCACCCAACAGGCCATTATGTAGACACAGGATGCCAGCATATCAAAAACATAATCCAAGATCACAAAGACAGCTATCCTGGATGCCATCCCCCAGCCACTGCTGTCAGCATCCTTGAAAGGTGCCAGGATAGGAAATGGCATAATTGACAGCCGCAAGACTAAACGATCCACTGCCTCACCCTTCATCACTCCACCAAAGGCAGTTTTGATTATGAGTAGACCCAGTAAGTCCCGAATCAAGTCATGGAGAACTGCAAGCCATATCAAGCGAAGCAAGCCTGTTCGGAATCCAGCCCTCATTGCCTGCACTGCACTCACTCTTTTCCCAACATAGGTGCTCACAACAGTGTAGGCTACAGTCCCCAAGAGGGCTGCATGTTGAAAAACCAAAACTGCAAAAAAAGTCATAATTGCACCAGCAAGGACTCCCAACATAAAGAGCACTGTTAACCCCATGTGAGGCATTGCTCCCCTGTCTACAGCTCTTCCCCCAATAAGCATGGCAGAAGGCATTCCTATTTTTACTCCTTCATCCTGCAATGTCTCAGTGTCATAACTTTCATTCTTGCCCAGTATTCTGAGCCTCAGAGATAACTGAGGAATTGGTTCCATGGCCTCAATGGCATCACTCCTTGCCTCTTGTGTCTGTGCTAGTGCTACTCCATCTTTGGTTTCCACGGTTGAAGACACCTCAAAGCCAGTGGAAATTGTCTGCAAAGCAAACAGCAAGGTAAGGAATCAACATAGCACAGTAAGAGAATCTCCCACCACATACCATAGTGTTTTATCCCCCAACTGATGTCAGTTAGAGTTCTCCACATTGCACAACTGGTAGATTGTGGAACTGGAGTATAAACCCTAAATTGGTAACAAAGGTGTGTATGCACTGTGCAGGATTTGACTGGAATTCGACAACTCAAAACCTTACCTCGGAGCTTTGGGATGGCAGAGGAGGACCGACTGACGAAGACTCCACGCCTCCTGATTCATACATTGCCATTCTGTTTCGCGAGTCGACAAGACTCTCCATGACAGCTTCGTCAAGAGAGATGAGAAACGATGCGATATATCGAGCCAGAAGTCCCTTGTCTTCCGAGCCTTCATACAGGCCGCCGTCGTAAAGCTTCGAAACCCGGCCTCCTTGAGAAGAAGAAGTAATATTGGAGTACGAGGGCTCCGTTGGATAGATTTTTTGATGCTGAGGCAGAGAAGCGTTGTTCATATCGGAAGAAGAAGGGAATCCAAGACCAGGGATCAGGGTATAGCTATCTTTTGCAGTACCATAAAGCGTGGAAACAAGGGACAATACAAGAAGAGGAACCCAGCATACACGACATAGCCGCACTGCCTGCATTAACAAACTCTCCACGCTCTCTTCCCTCAATTGCAGCCTCTCCCTCGTCGCCATCTCCACAAACCCTTGTTCCACCCCCGCCTCTGAATTCTACCAACTTCTTCCCCGACCTCTCAGCTTTCCTCTGAGAAAACCTAACCACACTCCAGGTCCAAAGACTTGCGGCTAACACACCGAAGCGATGACCACGAACCTCTCAATTGCTGCTGCAAGCAAAATCTGCAACTCGAAGACTCTGGCTTGTGAAACCGCACTCTTCTTTTTCCTCCATGGGCACTACCGCGGAGCTCTCCGTCGAGGCCATGGCGCTGTCTACGTTCCGCCGCGTGTGGAGCGAATACACTAAAAGACAAAAGGTGAGGAGGAATCTACGACGGGCAGCCAAAAAACAAAGAGGCCTCGAAAAGGACGCTCGAAAGGGAGACCTTCCGTCGTCATAGAGTACCATTACCGAAACTTCTGGAAGGGTCTCAAATTCTAGGGGCCGGTTCCTCTTATGTGTACTCTATGGAAAGGCCTCCTCTCTAGGGCGTCCCCTAATTTGAAGGTCCTAGCCTCAAGGGCAGTAGCCCAAGCGTTAGGCTTGAAAATTAAGGGGCACTCACGGGAGCAGGCCTATTTACTGTAACTTCGGAAAGAGTCTCAAATTTTATTCTAGGGACCTTTTTCCTGTTATGTAAAGTATAAGGCAAGGCCTGCTACCTAGGGCCTTCCCTAATTTGTGGGTCATAGCCTCAAGGGTGTAGGCTTGAAGATCTGTGGTTCAATACTTGCCAATTTTGAACTTTTGATTTTATTGAAATTTCAGCACAAATAATAAATATTTTTCAAAATTTCGGCAAAACAAAAAATAATTTAATTTATGCCGAAATGGTAAACATACTACGATATTTGTTTTATAAATGGTGAAGAAGGCATTGATGTTTCCCATTTTATTGTAATTGGGTTTTGGCATTAGTGTAATGGTGGTGTTAGTTGTGTTCAAAGCGATTTTGTTTTTTCAAATTCTCCAAGTAAGGTGAATGGTTACAATACGTATGTGGTGGTGTGTTAAATGTCACTTGGGGGAGGGGGGGAGGTTTGTCAATCCAATTGGCAACAAATTTAAATTTTTATCACATGTGGCTATGACCATTTATTCATGTTCATATTCTCTTGTGAGCACATGTAAAATGTTGTATGTTCATGTGGTTACATTTTTTTTAGTCTTTGAGTTTAGGAAGTTAATGGATTTTGAAAATTTTAGAATTGTGACAAAAAAATGTTTCAACATGGGATGTTTAATGGCTTTGGATTTTTGAAAAAATAAAATTGTGGTAACAAATGTTTCAACATAAAAGGTTATGCAGTGTGGACAATGAAAAGCACCTTCCACATGGGAAGTTTTGTAGATTTGTGCTCCATGTGGTAGGAAATCATAGCTTCTAGGACTAAGCAAACATGACAATTAGGCCTACAATGGGCTAATAACAACAACCATACATATTGATTATATCTTATAATATGTAAATTTAATTTGAAATTATAAATAAGGCTATTGACTTTATCTAAGACTATGATGACCATGCATTCATGAGTTCAAAAGAGGTCACAAGATGCACAAAAAATAAAGACTTAATTCATGGAAGAAAAGCTTTTGTTGTAGGTTCAAGCTTTCTATGATTTCTTTTCTTGGCTTCCTCCCATTAATGATGGGATTTATGATGCAAACATTAATAGAATGTCATGCCCCCACCAAAAATCATACTTGAAAACATTATTTCATTGAAGGTAGTTCATCAATGTCATCATAATCAGACTTGATGCTTCAAAGGAAATGAATGATACCTTTCATTGTTGTTTATAGTTCCCAAGCTTCAAAAAATATATGTGCAAAACTTCAAGGATGGAATATTCATGCTAAGAATCCATTGATTTTTTACAACAACAATTTGAACAAAAATAGATCCATTTTTCAAGCTTATTCCAATTTGAACATTGAAAACCTTGTCATCTATTTAGCTAATTATTTTGTTGTCCATTTTTTTCAAAAACAAAACACATTTTTTAATAAACATCAGTTCATCTAACACATGAGGTTGTTCAACTTATCCTCTTTATTTACAACATCACCAAATTCAATATAATGGTTGCATTTTTTTTTTAACCATCCAAATGGACTATTTGATTTAAATGACCATAAAAAGTTGTTGATTTTTTTTGAAATGAAAACCAACAATGTATATTTCATGAATAAGATCCTCAATGCAAATGACATCAAACTTGCTATGAATTAACATTGATAAACCAAATTGAAAGTTCAACAAGTCGACAAAAAGTGACATTTGTTGATATGTTTCAAATTAACCTTGTAAATTTCAATTAAATTTTCAATACAAACCAAAGTTGTATAGATGCATATTGTAAAACTCAAAATCATTCACTTTTTCAATTATTGAATTATCATCCAATAAAATGTGGGCCGCTTATTCAAGTTGCCATATTCACATTTGTAGATAAACTCCTTCACATTCTTGAGCTTGGGGTGCTTACAATGAAGGTGGACAAACAAGAAGTTCTACAAATTCAAAGGAAAAAGATTATGTGACAATTACATCCAATAATGCAAACCACGAACATGTATGGTAATGCAAACAAAGGTGTGGATGACAAGTTTCCTTTTCAAAGAATTCTTCTCATTTTTCAATGATTCTATTCCAGGTGGGATCTCCCAAACCAATTGTCATTTATTAATTCTAGATGGTCATGGATCACATGTTACACTAAAAGCCTTAGAACAAGCAATGGCCTTTGGTTTAGACATGATAACCCTACCTTCACACACTTCACATGCACTTCAACCCCTTGATGTTTCATGTTTTAAACCATTTAAAACTACATTTAAGAAAGAAAGGGATGCAACTATGGCTAGAAGCAAATACCAAGAACTAAACAAAATTACATTTGTTAGCATAGAGCTTTAAACCAATCCTTGACATCACAAAACATTAGGTTTCGTTTTAAGGTTACTAGAATATGGTCACTTAACCTTAGAATAATGTACAATTGAATAACACCTTCAACCATTTACACAACAACATTAGTAATAACATTAGGAAATGAAGAGGGTGAAGGTGAAGAAGGTGAGGTTGAAGAGGATTACATATTAAGTGACTAAGTTGGTCAAGATGAAAAAGAACAAAAAGATGTTGTAGAACTACTTAACATAGTAAATCAGGGCTTTGCAACAAAGGCTACAAATGATCCTATTATTATACAATAATAAGAGCATTGATATTATGTGCAAACGCTTTGAAGTTTAATCGAAAAAGTAGTCAACATAATTGAACCAACTCAACAGGAAGATGTTCCAACCTTGGCAAACTTCACTCAAGAGGCAATGCAATTGCATAATTTGTTAGCCCTACCTTGTTTACTTGCAAGACCTACACAAGGTAGAGAACCATTAGTGGATTACTCTAGATCACATGTGGTGACTTTTATTAAGTATTTGGGAATCTTGCACAAAAAGGCAATTGACAAAATAACATAAAAAGAACATAAGAAAGCAAAGCAAAAAAAAAGGGAGGAAAATAAAACAAGAAAAATAATAGAGGTGGTGGTTGTTATACAACCGGTAGCCAATCAACATGTAAAGGCCCAATTTGATGCAACTTTGATTATAATAGCAATAAAAAATGTAGGAGGTAGCTTCCACAAAAATTCCAAATGGGGTGGTGTGCACACCTATTGGGATACCAAGGTGTGAACCTTGGATTCACAACAAAGGCACAATGGGCTACTAGACATGTAACAATGGCAAGGCATCAAAAAAATCGACATATTTTAACACATTTGCACCCACCAAGCTCATAATTAAATGAACATAAGTGGGGGGAGGATCACAACTGCTATGACTTTGACATGTAAGAAAACATGAGCAAGAACATCATAGAAAAAACAAGAGAAAGAGGAACATCATGGAAAGAAGAGCATGAGTATCACAAGCTTGGAACAATTAGATTGTTAAGAAAAAGTAGCAAATGGAGCATCACAACTTGGAGTAACTAGTAAGAGTAGCATCACAACTTGGAACAATTAGTAAGAAGAGCATCATAGCTTAGAGCAACTAAACCATTAAGAAAAATGAACAAGAAGAACATCACAACTTGGAACAATTAGATCGCTAAGAAGCATGAGCAAAAGGAGCATCATGGCTTGGACCCATTGGACTGTTAAGAAGAGGAACATGAACATCTCATAAAAACGAAAGCAAGAGGAGTGTGACAAAAATCACAAGCAAGAGGAACATCACAACTTGGAGCAACTGGACTTCCAAAAAGCACAAGCAAGAGGAACATCATGACTTGGAGCCATTGGACTGCTAGTAAGAGGAACATGAGCATCACATAAAAGCCACAAACAAGAAGGGGCATGACAAAAATCACGTGCAATAAAAACATCAAGGAAAGCATGAGAAAGAGAAACAAAGGGGGGCATGACAAAAACCACAAGCAATAGGAACATCAAGGAAAACATGAACAAGAGGAACATTTTGAAAAGCATGAGAATGAGAAGCATTATGGCTCTAAAGCAATTGGATCACTAATAAATAGGAGCAAGAGAAGCATCATGGCTTTTGAGCAACTAGATTGCCGGGAAACATAATCAAAGGAACATCATAGCTTGAAACAACTGCATTGCAAGGAAACACAAACAAGAGATGCATCATGGATTTGATTGTTTTTCAAAAAAACATGAGCAAGAGGAGTAAAAACATCATTGGCTTGGAGTAAGAGGAACATCACCCAAAAGCTTTCAAAACTTGAAGGAGGAGGAGCTTGCGATTTTGCTAGAGAAGATGATTGCATAGGTTGGAAAGGAGGTTGTGGGGAGAATTTTTTTTCAAAAAGTATAAGGATCATGTTTCATGAGGATTGCCCATTGGTGACTTTTTTTGTTAAAAAAAAAAAAAACCAAATGTTGGGTGTTTTTTGAGTTTTTAAGTCACCAAATTTTTAATTTAAAAAAAATAAAATAATAATGTCCCCAATTGTTACACTAATGTTTAATAAGTTGTAAAAAATATAGAAGGAGGCTTCAAAAAAAAAAATTCAGATTTTTTAAATTGCCAAATTTGATTAAATTATCTTCAGAATGATTGCCACCTTTAGTTACATGACAAAATTGAAAAAAAAAAAACACATTGTCACCCATAGCTTTGTGCCATTCCAAAGTGCATGCAACCCTAAACCCTAAATTGAACTTGGCTATGCCCATAGCCGTTGGATTTTTTGCCCCTTTTTTGGGAGGATCTTGGCCATGGGTTGAAAAGTGAACATTTAAAAAATGAAAAACTATTTGAACCCTTTTCATCTGTGAACTGAAAATTGTAGCCTGCAATAATTATGAAGATTTTTCACACCTCAACTCCATAATTTCACAAAAAAATGCGTCACTAATTTTTTTAAAGGATTATTTAATGACAAAAAAACTGATTCTAGTAGGGGAGAGTATGGTCCTTTTTTTTTTTTGCAGCCTTGAGGCCAATAGAAGGCCATAAAGTTAAGCATTTATTAGTAACTTGGGGTAGATTAAAAAATATTTTTTTAATCTCAGCTTTGACTCCTAGTGTAAAGCCCTTGCTCGGGGCTATTTTCAACTTTTACTCCAATAGGAATGCTTGATTTGAGTTGAACATTGGCCTTGACTCCTTGTGTGAAAGTGGGCCTTAGTGTACAAATGCACAACAACACAAGATTGCTACTTTGCCATTACATAAATAATCCTCAACTGATGAAATTCTGAAAAAAAATATTAAATTTGAAACTGCCAAAGCTGATTCTTATAGATAAATAAATAAATTTTATATATTAATTCACTTGGTCTATCAATGATGGTGGGCCAGCACGGGCGGCTTGGGCACGGGAGAGGTTCAGGTTCATCCACAACAAGTTCAGGCATCCAGTGGATGGATGGTGCGCCGGTGGGTGCTGAATCACTCTGGCCCAG
>Ga0116227_10015685_pt1 | contig 11156 bp, 6 predicted proteins | sample S1TSphgellanicum_FD_89693 | JGI IMG/M metagenome (GOLD analysis project Ga0116227, IMG submission 89693) | Host-associated microbial communities from peat moss isolated from Minnesota, USA - S1T2_Fb - Sphagnum magellanicum MG | ecosystem: Host-associated > Plants > Peat moss > Unclassified... | reverse complement strand
TTCTTTAATATATTTAAAAATATTTTTTATTAAGATGGGTTTTGTAAGAGAACTGATGCTTATTGTATTCGTAAAGGTTACATTTTGATTTGAAATCTGATATATTGTACTAAATTTGATTTTAAAATTTATTATTAATTATGACTTTCCTTAACGAGCTTAGTGATGAGAATATTTCTGGGGTGGCTTATAAAAATGTCAATTTAAAAAAGGCAATAATAGCGTACTTTAGTAAAAATGGGAGTTGTACAATTGCAGATCTGTGTGCCGAGTTGGGCTTAAGTACGCCAAAAATCAACAATGTACTTAATGATCTCATTTCTGAGGGATTGGTAAAGGATTATGGAAAACTGCAGTCGCGTGGAGGAAGAAAGCCTAATATTTATGGGCTGGTTATGGAGTCAGGCTATTTTCTGGGTGTGGATGTTAAGCAAACACATATCAATATCGGATTAACGGATCTCCAGAAAAATCTTGTACATCTTGTAAATCAAATTCCTTATCAGTTGAATAACGATAAAGAATCACTTCAGAATTTATGTGACCTGATCAATAACTATATTAAAGAATCTCCTGTAAAAAAAGATAAGATTTTAGGTGCTGGTATTAATTTATCGGGGCGGATAAATTATTCTACAGGATATAGCTATAGTTTTTTCCATTTTAACGAGGAGCCTTTAAGCAAAGTGCTTGAAAACAATCTTGGTTTAAGGATATTTTTAGAAAATGATTCAAGGGCAATGGCTTATGGTGAATTCTCAGCGGGTATAGTTCATGAAGAGAAAAATGTACTTTTCCTGAATATGGACTACGGTATGGGAATTGGTATCATGATCAACAGCCAGTTGTACTATGGTAAATCTGGTTTTGCCGGAGAATTTGGGCATATTCCATTTTTTAATAATGAGATTATCTGCAGCTGCGGCAAAAGAGGCTGTTTAGAAACAGAGGTGTCGGGCTGGGCACTCATCCGTAATTTTAAAGAAAAGCTTGCAGATGGTTCATCTTCTATACTTTCTCAAATGCCAATAGAAAAAATTGGGCTTAATGAAATTATAAACGCAGTAATCAAAGATGATGTGCTGGCAATAGAGCTTGTAGCAGAAATTGGAGAAAAATTAGGGCGAGGCATTGCTGTGCTGATTAATATTTTTAATCCCGAACTTGTAATTTTGGGCGGTAATTTGGCACAAACGGCAGAATATATCCGCTTGCCAATAAAAAGTGCATTAAATAAATACTCGCTAAGCCTGGTTAATAATGATACACAGTTAAAAATGTCTAAACTTGGTGAAAAAGCGGGTGTAATAGGCGCTTGTTTATTGGTCAGAAATCGCTTATTAGGCTTGGTTTAAGGTTTTATTCTTTTTTCAATTTCACTAAGTGGCATTTTAATAATTCTGCTTTTTTGCTGGTTTCCCCTGTAGGTTACAACTCTAATATTTTTTGCCCCTTTAGGTATGGCCAGTGGTTTTTGCTCGTATACCGGATAAAATTGATCAGGATCCGTGTCGTCAAAAGCATAATAAATTTTTAGATCTGGTAATTCTGTGTCAAGTTTGATTAAAATGTCTCCAGCATCATTTTTAAAACCGGATATAAGGGCGTCGTAAAAATATTTACTATAGTTTACCGTGTCGGCTTCTAATAAGGGTAAATGTTTTTCTATCCTGCTTGCAAAAATAGGCCAGGCAGCTTTTTCATGGGCGCTCCATAAGTTTTCAATTAACGCAAAGCCCCTTGGCCAGGTCATGAACTGGAGTTTGCGTTCATTCGGAACTTGTTCTGTCCACAGACTACCTTGGCCACCCAGTACATTTTCTGTTTTGATGCCTTCGGGCAATGGATTAAACTTATAGGTGTTGCTTAGGCGGTTTACTGTAAATGGCCCGCTTTCTAGGTATGGGTCGCCCTGATAGAAATCTAGATATGTAAAAAATGCAGGGGTCATAATAACCTTGTTGCCATCATTAGAAGCTTTGATCCCTCCTTTATTGTCTTTCCAGCTCATTAATGTAATGTTTTCTGAAATCTTGCCCGGTAGGTTATCAAACCACCCAATAGGGGTCTTGCCCTTTGAAGAGACGATGTTCGCAACCCGGTTGATGAAATAAGTTTGGAGCTCGTCTATATTATTCAATCCTTCTGTTTTAATTCTCTGCTGACATTGAGGACATTTGTTCCAGTAGCTTCTGGTAACTTCATCGCCACCAATATGGATATATTTTGAGGGGAATAAAGCCGCTATTTCTGAAATGATCTGATCCAGTTTGGTATATACCGAGTCATTCCCGGCACATAATACATTGGTTCTGGCTGCATTCCACGGATCGCCGGCTAAAACCTGTTGAGGTGTTTTAGTGCATGAAACTTCTGGATAGGCAGAAACAAAGGCTAAGCTGTGTCCCGGTAGGTCAATTTCAGGAACAATATCAACATAACGTTTCTTTGCGTAAGCTACAATTTCTCTGATATCCTCCTGGGTATAATAGCCACCATAGCTGGCCTGCTCATTTGGCTCCGGTGCTTTCATGTCTTTCCAGTAGCCCGTTCTTGGAACACGCCATGCGCCAACTTCAGTTAATTTTGGCAGTTGCTTAATCTCTATTCTCCAGCCTTGATTATCAGTTAGGTGTAAGTGCAGTACATTAAATTTGTACTTGGCCATTTGGTCAATATATTTTAATATGATTTCTTTAGAAAAAAAGTGCCTGCTTACATCAAGCATTAGTCCGCGCCAGGCAAATTTAGGTTTGTCTGTTATGGTCAGGGCAGGAATATGCTTTCCATTTAATTTGATAAGCTGTATAAGGGTTTGCCAGCCATTAAACCACCCAGCCGGTGCATTTGCCTGTATAGAAATTTGATTTTCCTTTATCTGCAGGCTATAGCCCTCGTCCCCAATATTAAAATCGTAAGTTTTACTTAAAACTAAATAAATGGAATTTTTTAGAGCATTTGTATTGTTTGCATTCGGTTGGCTATTCAGAATACCAGCAAGCTGTGCGCCAATTAATCCAACGATGCCCTCATATTCCTTTTTTTCAGGAGCGCTGATTTTAGTTTGATTTGAAATATAAAAAGTGCCTTTTTGTGGTATTATAGATGCAGGATAAGGGATTAAGTTGTATTCTTTGGGCTGGGCTACGGTAAATAGGCATATTAGACTAAAGATCAGCGATAAAAAGGCACTTTTCATGGAAATTATTTGTTCGTTTTAACTAAGTGTTCTGCAAAAAATTCAAAATGTTTTGGAATGGACTTTGTCCAGTAGCCACCTGTATGTGCGCCTGGCTGTGCGATATATGTTGCTTTGATTTTTAGCTCATCGCATTTCTCCCTAAATTTCCTGCTTGTAATGTATAGGTAGTCTTCAGTGCCCGAATCAAATATAATAGCCTTGTTCAGTTTTTGTATGGTTTCGAGTTTGTTTACCGGAGAGTATTGGTCATATAGTTCATTTTTATCGTCATATGTTCCTAGCAAATAGGTGATTGTGGTTTTTTTGAAGGCGGAATAACGCAAGTTTAATACGCCTGATGTGCTGCCGGCACCAGCAAATAGGTTTGGATGGTTGAGCATTAGCCACATTGCGCCATATCCTCCCATACTTGCACCTGTTATGAAAATGTTTTGTTGATCAATGTTGTACTTGTTGCTGATGGCAGGCATCAGTTCTTTAATGAAAAAATCCTCGTATTGTAAACTGTCTTTATTAGGAGAATTGATATACCAGCTTTTTTTTAGCCCATCCGGACAAATGATGATAAACTGATATTGGTCAGCTAATTTTTGCAGGTTGGTTAAGTTGCTCCAGCTTTTATAATTTGCAGAGTGGCCGTGCAGCAGATATACTGCGGCATGTTTTTTACTCTTATCATATTGCTGTGGTTTAAATACCAGTACTGAATCTTTTTGCTTTAGATTTTTTGGAGAAAAAATAGCAAGTGTATCCTGTGCCTGCGCACAAGATACACTGAAACAAAGAGCTAAAATAAAATATACAATATTTAAGCGCATAACAAGTTTTAAGGGTTCATGTCAATTGGGATGAATATCAAAGGGGTAGGCAGGCAAGATGCGCCCGGTGGAGAATAAGTTAAACTGATGGTTTGTTCCTCGCCATTTTTTGCAGGAGGAAATATTTGAACCAAAACAGCTTCAGGTGCACCTTTGGTTACAAGGGTGTTTTTAGGCAGCTGAATTACGCCTTCGCTAAATTTTCCTTTGTTTACAATCATGCTTGCCGCCATGCCGCTGCACCACTTGCTGTCGGCAGAGCGTGGGTTCCATGTTACAAGTGCCAAACCTTTTCCATCAGTGCTTTTCCATTTCAGGTCAATATTGTAAATAACACCATAATTGCCGGCTAATTTAGATTGCTGTCCTGTTGTGCCTTCTTTGCCAATAATCCATGGATCGTTAGTGCCATCAGCAAGAGTTAACGTTACAGGCCCGTTTTGCGTATCTAAAATACCAGTTGTATTGACCTGATAATTGCTTATTCCATAAAGCCCTCTTCCTGCGCCGCTTTTGCTTTTAGGGGGCAAAATATTGGTTATGCGTTTTAATGCATCTGGTCCTTTTGTTTTAAGGTCTGTTTGAAGTACGGTTATTTCTCCGGGCTGATCGATTACGAATTCATAGAATCCATGTACCAGCTCATCATATTTGGCTACATACTTTTCTAACTGTTCATCTATAGCAACTGCTTCACCTGGTTTTACTGTGCGGATGGTTTCGCTTCCTTTCGACGATAAGAAATCAGCAAGGCCTTGCTTTCCAATTTTAAAATAATTGGCGCTAGGTGCTTGAGAAGCATATTTTAGCATGCGGATATGCATTGGCGCATTTCCGGTATTTTTAATTAATGCAGTAATACGCCTGTCTATTTTTTGTGGCTCTATAACCCCATTTACATTATATAAATAAAAGCGCACACTGCCCGGTACTACCTGCTCTTTTAGTGCAATCGCTTCAGGCACTCTAATGTATTCAGGGTCATCAGAAATAATGTACTGTGGTCCGGCCAGTACATATTTTTGAAAGTCTATGGCCTTGGTTTTTTGAGTAATAAAGCCTTCTAGATTAACAATAGTACCTTGTTCTGCTTTCAAAAGCAGTTGGTTTTGGGATTTGGTTATTTGCTGTGCCTGCCCAATGAGCGGTGCCACAAACAATGTGGCAGCAAAAAATAAGGGTTTAAAATTTAAATTCATATTTAGGTTTCATTTGAAAAAGTGAAGATAAATAAAAAAATATGTTTTTAAATTAATTTATTAATTATAATAAAGTTTATTAAAAATATTACAAAGTTAGATTGATATTTGGTTGTAAAAACAAATTATAGAGAAAACTAAAAATCTGTACCTTTGCCACCGTCACCAACAAGTTACGAAATGAGTAAAACAAATAGAAAACAAGATGCGCTCGACTACCATTCGCAGGGACGTCCGGGAAAGATACAGGTAATTCCAACAAAACCAACAAACTCGCAGCGGGATTTGACTTTGGCGTACTCGCCCGGTGTTGCAGAGCCTTGTTTAAAGATTGCTGATAATAAAGAAGATGTGTATAAATATACTGCTAAAGGAAACTTAGTGGCGGTAATTAGTAATGGTACAGCAGTTCTCGGTTTGGGAGATATTGGTCCAGAAGCCGGAAAACCCGTGATGGAAGGTAAAGGGCTTTTATTTAAAATATTTGCAGATATAGATGTTTTCGATTTAGAGCTGGATACCAAAAACGTTGATGATTTTGTAAAAATCGTTAAAGCTTTGGAGCCAACTTTTGGCGGTGTAAACCTTGAAGATATTAAAGCACCAGAATGCTTTGAAATTGAAAGGCGCTTAAAAGAAGAAATGAATATCCCGGTTATGCATGATGATCAGCATGGTACCGCAATTATATCTGCAGCTGCATTGCTTAATGCATGCGAAATCCAAAAGAAGAAAATGGATAAGGTTAAAATTGTGGTAAATGGAGCCGGAGCCGCAGCCATATCTTGTACCAAATTATACGTTTCTTTAGGAGCTAAAAAAGAAAATATTGTAATGTGCGACCGTAGCGGTGTAATCCGTAAAGACCGTACAAATTTAGATGCAATCAAAGCCGAATTTGCAACAGACAGGAAAATAGACAGTTTAGAGGAGGCTTTGAAAGAAGCAGATGTTTTTATAGGTCTGTCTTCTGCAAATTGTGTTACAGCCCCAATGCTTAATTCAATGGCAAAAAACCCAATTGTTTTTGCTATGGCTAATCCTGATCCGGAAATTGCCTATGAATTGGCGATTAAAACCCGTAAAGATATCATTATGGCAACCGGCCGTTCTGATTATCCCAACCAGGTGAATAACGTTTTAGGTTTCCCTTATATCTTTAGAGGAGCTTTAGATGTGAGGGCAACGAGCATCAATGAAGCGATGAAAATCGCAGCTGTTAAAGCGATTGCTGAACTGGCTAAAAAATCAGTTCCAGAAGCAGTGAATTTGGCGTATAATGCGCGGAATTTAAAATTTGGAAAAGATTATATCATCCCAAAACCAGTAGATTTTAGGTTAATTACCGAGGTATCTATGGCTGTGGCTAAGGCCGCTATAGAAAGTGGCGTTGCCCGTAAAATTATAACGGATTGGGATGCCTACAGTGAGGAATTAAGAAAGCGCCTTGGCTTAGATGATGCCATTATGCGTGCAATTACAATTAAGGCCAAGTCGGATCCTAAACGTGTGGTGTTTGCAGAAGCTGATAATTACAAAATATTAAAAGCAGCACAAATTGTAAACGATGACAATATTGCAATTCCAATCCTGTTGGGAAATAAAGATAAAATACAAGCCATCATTGATGAGCATGGTTTGGAGCTGGATGGTGTTCAGATTATCGATCAGATGCAGGAACCTGAAAAAACTAAAAAATACGCCGATGCCTTATATAAAAAACGTCAACGCAAAGGTGTTTCTGCCAGCGACGCTGTTAAGTTATTAAGAGACAGGAATTATTTTGGTGCATCTATGGTTGAATTTGGCGAAGCCGATGCAATGATTTCTGGCCTAACCAAAAATTATGGTTCAACCATTAAACCTGCCTTACATGTAATTGGTGTAGAGCCAGGCGTAAAAAGGGTTGCAGGTATGTACATGATGATGACTAAAAAAGGGCCTGTGTTTTTTGGAGATACCACTGTAAATGTTGATCCCACTGTAGAAGAATTGGTTGACATCACTTTGCTATTGGATAAATCGGTTAAACAATTTAACATAAAACCAAGAATTGCTTTACTTTCATACTCTAATTTTGGCTCAAATGACGGCGTAACTCCCGAAAAAGTAAGGGAAACAGCCAGGATTTTACATGAAAAACATCCAGAAGTAGTGGTTGACGGAGAGATGCAGGGCAATTTTGCAATTAATAACGAATTGCTTAAAGATAATTTTCCTTTTAGCCGTTTGGCTGAAGCACCTGCAAATACCCTTATTTTTCCTAACTTAGAATCAGGAAATATTGCCTATAAACTGTTGCAGGAATTAGGCGGTGCAGAGGCTGTTGGACCAATACTTTTAGGGTTAAACAAACCCGTACATATTGTACAATTGGGCAGCTCTGTACGTGAGATTGTAAATATGGTTACAATTGCAGTTGTTGATGTTCAGGCTAAAGAAGAAATAGCAACATCAAAGCGAAAAGGTATATTTGGAAAAACAACTAAATAATCAGTATGTACGCCTATATCGATGGTAAACTAACATTTAAAAACCCAGCTTATGTTGTGTTAGAAGCTGGCGGTATAGGCTATCATATTAACATATCATTAAACACTTATAGTGCAATCGGCAGTACGGAGAGGTGTAAACTGTATACCTGGCTGCATGTTAAAGAAGATGCGCACACCTTATACGGTTTTGCTGATGAGGGTGAACGCCGGTTGTTTTTACACTTGATATCGGTGTCGGGTATTGGGCCCAATACCGGAAGGATGATCCTGTCATCCATTACACCAATAGAAATACAGTCAGCAATTGTTCATGCTGATTTGCCTCTGATTCAAAGAATTAAGGGCTTAGGTGCTAAAACCGCACAGCGTTTAGTACTTGAACTACAGGATAAATTAAAAAAAGAAGGTGTAGACTCATTAATTTCTATGCCTCAGCACAATACGGTTAAGGATGAAGCGTTATCTGCATTGGTAATGCTTGGATTTGCCAAACAAACAGCCGAAAAGGTAATAGATCAGATTTTAAAAAGTACAGAAGGGGCTCTTTCGGTTGAACAACTAATTAAACATGCTTTAAAAAAATTATAGATCATACGCCTTTGAAGAGACTATCTACACTCTTGTTTCTCCCCCTTCTTCTGTTTGCTGTCAATAATACCTTTTCACAGGTAATTAAGGGCAAGACGGATACTGTTGCATCTAAAAATAATTTTAGCCTGCGCGAAAAACAGCTGCTGGGATTAAGTTCAACAACCAATCCTTTTTATCCCTTGCCAAGTAATGTAAAGCGGGTTGTAGAATATGATGCCAAAACACACAGATATGTGGTTAAAGAACTGATAGGAGACCGGTATGTAACCGATCCGCAGTATTTAACCGTTGATGAGTATTCCCGTTTAATAAACAGTGAAATTAAACGTGGAAACTGGCGAAGTATATCAAATGCTGAAGTAACAGACTACAGAAGTACAGGAATTATTCCACAGATTCAAGTCAACAGCAAAAGTTTTGAAAAACTATTTGGCGGAACAATTATTGATATACAGCCAAGAGGAGAAGCAGAACTGACTTTTTTAGGCCGTATTAATAAAAACGAAAACCCATTATTTAACGAAAACCAAAGGGTACAAACCAATTTTGATTTTAATCAGCGCATTCAAATGGACCTGATTGGAAACATTGGAACTAAATTAAAAATCAAAAGCAATTACAATACGGAGGCTCAATTTGATTTTGAAAATCAAATTAAACTGGATTATACAGGTGGTCCGGATGATATTATAAAAAAGATTGAAGCGGGCAATGTAAGTATGCCTTTAAATACCACCTTAATAACAGGTACGCAGGCACTTTTCGGGATTAAAACCCAGCTGCAGTTTGGTAAACTAAATGTAACCAGTGTTTATACGCAACAAAAATCACAGTCACGTGAAATTAGGATTACCAATGGTGCACAACAGAATATTTTTAGTTTCAGCGCCGATAATTATGAAGCAAATAAACATTATTTTTTAGCTCAGTACTTTAGGAACAATTACAATAAAAATCTGGCCAATGCACCCATTGTGACCTCGCCTATACAGATCACAAAAATTGAGGTTTGGATTACCAACAAAGCAGGAAGCACAACAGATTCTAGAGATGTTTTAGGTTTTTTGGACTTGGGCGAAAACCAGCCATATGATGCTCGGCAAAATCTTCCCGGAGGTTCTGGTTTACCTGCAGGTACAACAGCAACTGGATTTTCACAGCAATCAAATAGTTTATTGCAAAACTTACCAGCAGGTTCAAGGTTAACCAACTCAAATGCGGTAATTTCTTATTTTCAGGCCAATGGCGCAAATGATAATTATGCTAAACTCACCTATGCCCGCAAATTAACGGAACGTGAATTTACGTTTCAGCCTCAATTGGGTTATATCTCTTTAAATAATCCCTTAAACTCGGATGAGGTTTTGGCCGTAGCCTATCGTTATACCTATAATGGAGTTGAATATCAGGTTGGTGAATTTTCAACAGACATTACCTTTGATCCAACCAATCCAAAGGTTTTATATGCAAAGCTATTAAAGAATGAGACCACAAAAATAAACTTGCCCAGCTGGAAGCTAATGATGAAAAACATTTACTCAATGGGTGGGTATCAAATTAGCAATCAGAATTTTAAATTGGATATTTATAGAATTGATGACCAAACAGGGGTTGAAAAACCAATTTTAACTGAAGGTCAAAATACATCCAATAAGCAATGGATCAGTTTAACTGGTTTTGACCGCTTGAATCAACAAAATGAACGTAAGCCGGATGGTGTTTTTGATTTTATAGCGGCCAATAATGCCTTCGGCGCATCAGCTTCTAATTATGCTCCCAATAACAGCGCATTCGGATCAGGGTTTTCAGGTTCTGGCGTTACGGCATTAATCAATAACACAAATACCGGATATATAACAATTGATCCTGCAAATGGGCGTATTATTTTCCCGCTCGTAGAACCATTTGGACGTGATTTGGCTAGTCAGTTTAATGCAGCTACTGAACAGAGTTTGATTGATAAATATACCTTTACTGCATTATACGATTCTACACAAACCATTGCAAAACAGCTTTTTCAAAATAAAGACCGATATATAATAAAGGGAAATTATCAATCGGAAATATCTTCAGAATTTAGTTTAAATGCAATCAATGTACCCGAAGGTTCAGTAAAGGTTTTTGCAGGCACTATACCCCTGCAAGAAGGAGCAGATTTTACAGTAGATTATCAAGGTGGAAGGGTAAGTATCATTAATCAAGCCCTGCTCACTTCAGGTCAGCCAATAAGAATTACAACTGAAAATAATGAACTTTTTGGGCTGCAGCAGAGATCTTTATTTGGTACAAGATTAGATTACCGGGTAAACAAAAAATTGAATTTGGGAGGAACCATCATGAACCTCACCGAGAAGCCGCTAACGCAAAAAGTAAATATTGGAGAAGAACCAATATCAAATACCATTTGGGGTGCGGATATTAATTACAGTTCTCCATCTAGGTTTTTAACCAAAATGGTTGATAAATTGCCATTTATCTCTACAAAAGCGCCGTCAAGTGTTACTTTTTACGGAGAATTTGCACAGCTCATTCCAGGGCATCCAAGCGCCCTTAATTTTGCAGGAAGTAAAAATGGAGTGAGCTATTTAGATGATTTTGAAGGCTCCAGGTCTGTTATTGATTTGAAAAGTGCAGTTGCATGGCAAATATCAGGAACCCCTCAGTTATTCCCCGAATCGCAGCTTTTTGATGATTTGGCATATGGATATAATCGGGCAAGGGTGGCTTTTTATAATATTGATCCGACTTTTTATAATTCCACGGCTTCAATAACCCCTTCTAACATTAGAAACAATAAAAATGAACTGTCTAACCATTATGTCCGGCCAATTATAGAACAGGAAGTTTTTCC
>Ga0116227_10015683_pt1 | contig 11158 bp, 6 predicted proteins | sample S1TSphgellanicum_FD_89693 | JGI IMG/M metagenome (GOLD analysis project Ga0116227, IMG submission 89693) | Host-associated microbial communities from peat moss isolated from Minnesota, USA - S1T2_Fb - Sphagnum magellanicum MG | ecosystem: Host-associated > Plants > Peat moss > Unclassified... | reverse complement strand
AAAAAATTTTTTAAATTATTCAAAACAAAATAATAAAAACCATTCTTACTAAATATTTATTTTAAAAAAAAAAAAAAAAAAAAAAAAAAAAAAAAAAAACCTTTACATACACTCTCTCCCTCCAACATAATTTCAATGGTAGTTGTGGATTCCTTCATTCATCAATGTCTGTCTGCCCAACAGAATGGGTTGGTGAGCCAAAAACAAGTGAAGAAGAGAAACAAGAAGAGCAACAACTAATTAGGACATCCACTGATTGCCAAATCATTTGGATATGGTTTTCAATGTTGTTTAGGCTTCTCACAAAAAGCATAATGGCATGTAGATGAGTGATTTTTTTCCAACAAATTTTTTTGACTTTTTAATTTGGGAAAATTTTGGAGGAATGTGTTTTCTAGTGTAAATTCACCTTTTTCTGTTAATTTCTTGGAATTTTTCATCAATTGCATGGTAACCATATAAGCCAATTGAATTTGAAATGAAATTCCTTTGGTGGTGTGTCCATGTTGGGGGGTCAAGGTGTTTAGAAATTGAGTTACAAGTGTATTTTGATGCTCAAGCTTGCCAATAAAATTGGCAATGAGGTAGGTATGATAATTTTTTGAAAATCGATGATAAATATGAAAGATAGTTCGACAACAATTGCATTTTTTGGAATCAATTTTGACCTACCAACAATGCTATCTTTGACATGTTGATGGATTCATAAATATTGTTGATAAAACCATCTAATGATTTTATGTCAACACACATGTCATCTAGAACACAAATTATGTCCTTTTTATGACACAACCTTCATCAACTTGTTCTAAGAAATACATAAAAATGCATTGTTCAATTGGGCAACATCTCCTTGCAATTGTTGGACATGTATGTCTTGTTGAATCAGCACAAGTGGCATCCATAAGTCACTAGAGATATGATTTTTTCAAACATATTTTTGAAAAATAGCACTTGTGTGTTTAGTTATTGGCAACACTTGTTTATAATTGCACCCTCCTATGTTGAACTTGTTTTCAAATATTTGACAATTGGAATATGGGATGAATTTCTCAAATGAAAGCTTTGATGAATCAATTCACCATTCCAACAATGCGCCAATGTGCCCTTCAAACAATTATCCCATCAATTTGCATACATTTGATTGCATGGGAGTGCTACATGTGCAAGCATCATCTCTGGTGAAGGAAATTTTGATTCATCAATGGGTAATGCAACCTCGTTAACCAACAAGGTTTCCATCCTTGATATGCCATCATAAGATTGATTCCATTCTTTGAATATATGTTATTGAAGGATGAAGATGTATGAAAATGTTTTATTTGTGTATGTCCACAAAACATGAGTTTGGCCCTAGTTAATATGATCTTCAAAGGAGAAGGATAGGTTGTGAACGAGAGTTTTTTTTTTCTTTCTTTCTTTTTTCAATTTTGAAATGTGATCAAATTGGCAATCATCCACAATAATATTTAGCCAATTTTTAACTATATATTAAATATGAAAATGTGATGTAAATTGTGTGGCATATATTACAATACTTTAACAATTTGACAATAGATAATGACACATATTACACAAAGTTTTCAAAACAGTTGTTACATTCAATATTATTTTCCAATAATCCTTGGTGCATTCTTGTGTTTTTCAAAGCAACATGGGTACCATTGAAAATGTGTATGTTTTGATAACTTTTGGCTTCACCTACCTAGTGTTACACAAGCCATAGATAAACTTTTTGACCTTTTCTTGAGTGAACCACATATAATTGAATGGTCAAGATATCGGTGTGAGAAGTTCAATGTTGAGTCCATGCCTTTCTTATTTATATATGTGAAAATGGTGGTAATGCATTACCATACATATAAAGGTGATATATGGATATATTCCACGATCATTACATATTATGTGACCTTGCCATTAATTGAGGAATGTTTTGATGTGCTAGGTAAAATTAAAATTATTGGTTTGGAAGGTTCACTTCAATGCAAATTATGTTAGGATATTTGTAAAGTAACAAAAAATGAAAGGATTTGTCACACATCTTTGGACATGGATGTAAACTAAGCATTTATGTAAGATGAAATTTCATCCACATTTTGAAGACAATTTGTGAGACACTTGGAATTGCACATTCATTTTATCATGATTTTTGTATATGCATTTGTATATGCATTTTATGTTTTTCGCTACATGCATAATCATAAATTACTAATAGATTATGGGGACAATCCAATGGACAATTGTTTGAGGTGTAAACTTGATATAAGGAGCCACTCATGCCAAGGACTTGAGTGCTTATATGCAAAATATTCCTAGAATCATGATTAACAAAATCCTTTCGTCAACTCAAGTAATTTTTACCACAATGAAAATCAAGCAATGGTTATAGGCATGAAGAATTACATGTTCACAAGATATTGATTCCATAATGTTTTACATCCATTTTGGATTACTTATGCACATAAAGAATGTATATTTAACTTTCCAAATTCACAAACATATGAAATTGTGTTTTGATACTACTGTTGCATCTAACTTGGACCTTTCATAAAAGATGGAAGTAAAATTGTTAGTTGTCCTAAATCAAGCATCCATGTTTCCATAGTTGGTGGCATTTGTAATTTTGTGATAAAATTGTGAAATGTTCTTTATGATGTGTTATTGTGCACGATTCAATTAACATGCTTCAACTAGACCATATAAATCAAATGTATTATTTAAGAATGAGTTGATTAGTGGAAGCCTAACTTGTGTTTTTTCATGCTTTATATCAATAGTGGTTAATGCCAAGGATGTTCATTGGTGATGATATTCATATCAAGTGCATTGATCACAATTACAAATGAATTATTGCACTAAATGATTTTTAGGATCTAACAATTTGTATGAATATTGAAACAATATTGCAACATAATCCTTGATTAACATTCTCGTGATTTTTGAATCTCAAATTGTGTCCTATCAAAGGTGCACAATCAAATAAAATGTTGAAGGGGCATAAGTTGTTAACAATAAATGACTTATCATGTGAACATTGATATATATATTCATTAATCCATTTTTTTGAAATGACCCATGTGTAAGAAGCCATGCAAGTTCAATGAATTATTATGAAATTGAACATCCTTCACAAAATTGTTTGATTAAACAATTTTCAACCTCTAAAAAGGCTTGCTAATGGTGTAGACATGGGTTGCTAATAGGTGGCAAAATATTTTTCCCTTTGGTTCAACTTGTGTTGAAAATATGATTTAATTTAAATTCATTGACTTTTTCTTGTGTCACATCATTGTGTGACAATGGTTACAAAAAGATCTATGGTTACAACAAGATTTCAAGATTCATACATTTAAGCTTGTGTCATCATAATGCTCGTTGTTAGTTAAGTTTGGTAATGCATAAAACTTTGCAAAATGAATTCATTCTTCTACAATGTTTAATAACTAGTTTTATTAAAGAAATGGAAAAATTGAAAATTAATTCACATTAATGAAGAAGTATCTTATCTTTTATCATTAAAATTTTAAAAATTCAATATAATTTTTTCATGAGATTTGTTATTATTTCACTTTTTTTTTCTTTTTTTTTTGGTGAAACTACTACAATAATCCAATTGTTTATTTTATCTTGGTTATAGCCTATAATTGGTTTGTTATTTGTAATATAGTAGGTGTTTTTGCTTTCTTAACAAGTGTCCTAATTTGTTTATTTGTTTAAGTTGTATGTTTTATGCATTATATGTGTTTCTACATCCTTCATACATATCTTGGTTTGTTTTTTTATAATCTCTTACACTTCATGTAACTTGCATCATATTTTTCATGGATAAAAAATTTTGTTTGAATTTGATCTATGGCTTGTAATGAACAACTTGTTGAATAACTATATTTCATAATGAGTTGATTATTATTGTTTAACAAAAGACTTTAATTTAATTAATAATCAATCCAAGCATGCACTTGAGGAAAATTGATTGGAAAATTATTAAAGAATTAATATTTTGTATGATGCATGATGAGAGTGTGTGTATGATGGATAAATTGTAGTCTCTCACTCAATACACACACACACACACATATATCTTCTTGCAATTAAGATGCCCTACCATAATGTCATTTGGTGACAATTGGACACTATGTTTTCATTCATTCTTGTGGGTTTGGAAGGACTTGATTGATGATTAGTTTTGACATCAATTGGATATAGGAATTTTTTTGTTTCACTAGTGATTTATTCTTATTATCTTGAATTGGGGATTTAAGTTGTGTTGTTGGTTTTAACAACTTTACCCAATGAAGTTTGTTTGTTGGGATTAACATGAAGGTCAAAATTCATCAAATAATTTTGTTGGGGAGTTGGATTATGTTAGGTTTTCAAATGTGGTGAAGTTGTGTTTTTGCTTTGTTTCTTTTTCACTTTAAAATACTCATTTGTAAAATTTTATATGCATTATTAGCATCCAAAAGAATGTTATTATGGATATGCAATATGTCATAACAATATAATACTACAATTTGTTTATACTTCACATCATTATGACAATGGGATTTTAATATTCTTCAATGGACTTGTTAGGAACCATCTCAAGGAATGGTAAAACTAGTAAAATTTGTCAAATAATATTCTTTTGATTTTGACTCTAGTTTTGTCTTGCATTCTTTACAATCTATTCAATGACTAGTGATGAAGAAAAACAAGGGAAGGTGGAGAATAGTATTATTCCTCCAAAGTATGTGTCAAAAGAAACGTTTGTTGTATTGGGGATCTATCTTTGATACATTTTGTGGCATACCCTTAAGCCTACTTGTTCTCTTACACCTTTTTAGTTTACCAAGTTATGGCAATTTGGGAGGCAAAATGTGATTCACAATTGTGTATTTCAAATCAAAGTTCTCACATTGATGGATTGCATGGTAGGTTCTTGATCAACTCAACGTATTTATGATTATCCATGGGGAGCTTTTGTTCCAACAGGAAAGTCATGCATGCATCTAGATATTGATATGTATGTGAAGGCCAATTAAACTCTCGAGTTTGAAGTGCAAGATATTTCTAGAAGCCAAATTTGTTGCCCAAGGGCATGCAACAATAATACTCTGCATGGACCAAGGAATTGTGAAAGTGAATATTTTAATTCACAACTCTCAATGCCTTATCTCTATTGTGTGTTAGATTTGTGTGCATACTTAATACATGCTAAACAATGAGATTAGCATTTGAACTGTATATAAGGTTTAGGGTTTAGGTTTTTTGATTGAAATTGAGGTATAATTTATTTCACTCATTATTCAATAGGTGGATTTGTACTTGGGACATGCCCAAGACCACAATTTTGTTCATTCAATAAGCTTGATTTGCCAGATTCAAGATGGCTTCACAGGGAACTCGGTTTCTAATCTTGTGTTCTGAAACATCACAATTTGGGTTTAGTGTAAATGTTCCAGGATTGAGAATTGCCGATGTTCTTGCAGCATTCAACAGCTTGTTTGGCTCTGTAATGTAGTGGTCAGGAATCACTTTTCCTGCAATGGTTTTAGTGCCTTCAATCATTGTGGAGTGGAAACATTTGTTAGTTTCTGTGATTACCATCCACAATGGTAATTCACCATATATCATATTTGTGGAACTAGGGTTAATACAGGTCCAGATCGAACAATTAAAGACTGGTATCAAGGACCCTACCAGACTGGTATGGGGCAATACCAGCCTTGTGATAGGTGAGAGATTCCTGGAACTTCCAAAATTGCATAGACAACAGTAATGGAAGGAGAGGCATGCTTGTTTCATACACTCACAGCATTCAACGGACATCTGCAGGACATCTTGAAGTAATATGGCATTGCAAACAAAAGCAAACAATAAATTGATCTTCCAGTGTTCCACTTTCTAGTGTTTGAGCTCACAAAATCCGCCAGTTGCGCTGATTTCCATGTTGGTCATGGATGATTCTTTGATAATCTTGCCATTTGGCTTTTATAATCTAGTCTAGCAATTGCCTCTTTGAATTGATGCAAGCAGTTGACCCTTGGGTATTCAAAGCTTCACCACAAATGGGTACTCAGTAAGATGGCATAGCCCTGTCAAATCCCAGCCTTTTAGTACATGGTGGACAAGAATGTTTCCTCATGGTGGCGGATTCTGTTCATTCAAAGGCTTACTAGCTTGCAAAGCTGCAATTGTATAGGTTGAGATCTCTCTGGCAATGATGTCCCGCATCATACCCACCAACTGAGAGCCTTGTTCACTGGTCGTATCAGTCCCAAGTCCTGTACAGAAGTTTCCAAAGCTGGTTGGTGGCTGCCGGCCAGTTTGAAGCATGGGAACCATCATCTGGGCCACCACTGCATGTATGGCAGATGACAGCAGTTCAGACGTGGTGGTGCCCTGATTCTCTGATGCCCGCAGCAATCCAGTCAGGTTCACTGGAGTGCCTCTGCTGGAAATTGGGTCCTCCACAAAATCCACATAATCAGGACCCACTAGCAGGCTTTTCGGGGAGACAGAATTGTCACTGGGGGGCATACCATATGCTTGAGGGAAACAGCAACCACGCCCACAATGACTGGGGACCTCTGGCGTTTTCCATGTCCAAAGTGGGTGCATGAAAGAGGACACTGTTTTGGAACCCAATAAAGAGTTGTCATCCTTGCTGTTCCGGCTACCTGCAGGCTCAGAGAAACATCCTGTGCCTGCTGCTGCATAGCCAATTGCACATGTCTCCGGTCTTGAGGGACCACCACAGTTGCCTGCAACCTTCCGGGCAGCATATGTACTGAAAGCACTTGGCCATGGCACAGGCCTAATGACCTTGCTATCTGACGCTTTCACAGCAGCTGCAGGTTGCACAGTTTCATTTTCAGCATCCCTCACATCCAGCTCTCTGCCATCCCTGGAACTGTCCACCAACATTTCTGCATCCTTATTTGCTTCTGCAACTGAGAGTTGCTCAAGTGATGGCCACAAATGCTGCCTCTCCTCCAAAGAAACTCCCAGTTCATCTCCATCATTCTCCCTACTGGAATCATCACCTATATCGTTTTCTTCGTGCCCTGGTTGGGTGGGCTCTGTATCACTTCCCTCTTCCTTTCCCTTATCTGAACCATCTGATGACCCTTCCTTAATACGGCCTTGATCATCTCCTAGATACTTGCGGCGGAGGGTGGAGTTCCAATGGTTCTTGATGGCATTGTCAGTTCGTCCAGGTAACATCCTTGCTATGGAGGCCCACTTATTCCCATGAATGGCATGTGCTGCCACAATTGCCCGGTCTTCATCCACTGTCATTGAGAAAAGAGTTCAACTCATTCCATAGCCGAAAGATGAGGAACACTCATAAAAATCGTTCATGCATAGCTTGAAGCTGTAGCCTTCAACACCAGTTTACATGGAGTAAAAGGAGAACTAAGTCACAGAATTGGATACCATCAAAACCAGAAGTGGGGCAAATACTTGTCCATTAAGAAATATGCTCTAAAAAAAGGATCAAGCAAGCATGGACGTGCAATGTGATATACACTACGAGTGGTGATACCCTAGCAAGGTTAGGGTTTGAAACCTCCCACAATGCAAAAGAGGCATACAGAATTGCAGGGATTGTATGAAATCAGCTGATGGGGAGAAAAATGGTAAACAGAATTCCAAGCTCCATACTTGGAGTCTAATGGGTAACTCAAGAAGGATGACAAATGGTTGGCTTTCTCGTATCCACCATTTCTGATGACTATAAAAAATTAGCAGCTAAGAAGGTGCAAGAGTTGCCGCCAATTTTCTTCTTTTTCTAGGGAAGATGGATCAGAAAGTGCATATAACATGCTTCATAATAACATACATGACCGAGCTGCACCAGCACCAGCAGCAATCTCCAAAAAGCTCTATGCTCACAAATAGAACCAAAGAAGAAGAAGACTCTTGATCAGTTGCAACAAAAAAGCAATTTAATGCAAACATAACCGCACACTTGAAACACCTAATTCAGCCACTTTGCAAACCCAAAAATTACAGTTGAGAAGAAGAAGAAAAAGAAAAAGAAAATATAGACAATGGGTAATCTCTTTAGTCAAACCTCTGAAGGTCTTGTTCTTCTTCTAATTTTCCTAGTGCAGCAGCAGCACATTGATCATGATGATTCAAAAGCTTGAACTTATGAAGTCTAAACCTAAAACTGATCTGAAAAAACTCTTTGTCCTGAAACACCCTAACTAGTAGCCAAACAAGAAAACTGGGATGGAGAGAGATGTTCACTGATTGATTGATTCTTGAGGAGGGAGGGAGCTAGGGCGGGTGGGTGGTGAGCAACAAAACAAAACTCACCAGTAAAGGGTTTACGCTTCACACCAGGGTTGAGCTGATTGCACCAGCGCAAGCGACAAGACTTGCCGGATCGACCTGGGATCCCACGAGCAATTAGACTCCAGTTCCTTGCCCCAAATTTCTCCACCAGCCGATTCAATACCACATCTTCCTCAGGTGACCAAGGACCCTTAATGCGATCATCTACTACTACAGTTCCTCCTCCTCCTCCTCCTTGTTGCTGCTGCACTCCTTGACCAGCAGCTGCCTTCATCCTAGTGCTTCCTCCTTGCAACAACACTACTCCTGCACTACTCTCCCCATGACCCATCGCACCAATCATTCCTCAAACTCCTGGTGAAAAGGCCTATCTTGTAGTAGGTTTCCACTCTACCTATCTTCTTCACCTGCATGAATGACTGACTCCAGACCAATAAAAAGAAATTCCTAGATTTTCAATCCCCCTGCATCATGACCAGCAAAAAACAAAAACACAAGCTTTCCTTCTTCTTCTTCTTCTTCCCACCAGAGCTCTTGTTGCAATCCAGCCACCCACAAAGCCCACCACCACCCACAAGCTTCAATTCTTATAAAACAGAGAAAATAAAAACCACCCACAAACACATCCACCTAAATCTCATCATCATCTTCATGAATGAATCCCTTCCCCCCATTCCCTCCTCTCCACTCCACTTCCCCCACTCTCCTCCTGTCTTCTCTCTTTTGTAAAACCCTCCATTCCTAACAGAAGTAACAGATGTCCAACTAGAAGGAACAAGGAACTAGGCTAGTTGTTGTTTCAGATTAGATGCAACAAAAAGAAGCTACTACTAAACACATCATCAAAGCCTCTCTCTCTCTCTCTCCCTTCTCTCCTTCCTCAAAACTGCTTCACCCACCAACCACCACTCTTCCTTTTTTCCTTTTTTTTTCTTTGACTTCCTCAAAACTTCTCCATATCACCACCAACAACAACAAACTTTTTTTTTTTTTTCTTTTTGGGGGAAAACTTTTTCTTCTTCACCACCAACAATAAGTTCAGCATAAGGAAATAATTTTTTTTTTAATTGTTAGATAACTCAATTTATGTTGCATTCACACTTGATGTAAAGTCAGTGTTAAATGAAAATCTAGGTGACATCTTAGGCGGCATTCAATGTTAAAAAGGTGATAGCTCAATGTTAAGTGAATGTTAGCTTAATATAAAATCTTCATGGTAAGTAGGTTTAAATCCTAAATAACTAACATGATGTTAGGGGACCCAACACTTGAGTCCCTAACACCAAGTGTGAATGCACCTTTAGTTGGTGAGAATTTTAATTTTGGATGGTGTTTTTTTAATTTTTTTTGGTTGGACCTTGGTTGGGAAAATCTACGAGAGAGAAGTCTTTAGTTTGCCAACTAGGAATGAATGAGAGATGGAATGAGTTTGCAGTTTCCAAGCTAAATAGGGATAGCCTAATTCTACTACTAGCTCTTTTTTTTCTTCTAAATTGTGCAATTTTAAAATGCTATAATTAGAGAGGGATACAATTGTACAACCTTGGCTTAGAGGTTAGTATTGAACTCACCTACAATTCAACATGACCTAATGAAGCCCTTGTCCAATGATATGTAAATTTTTAAAAATTATATCATATCCATAACCTTGGATATATGTAAAGAAATACCTTGTACCCATAGTCAAATATGTTTTGGTATTTGGGTAAAAATAATTATGATACATATGCTTTAAACTCTAAAGTTTGTTAGTTCTATTAATCAAATGGAGTCTCTTAGATAGTTTGCTTTTTTATTTATAATTAGTCAATTTGATTGACCTATGACAAGAAAAACAAAAATACAAAATTGGAATTTTAGAAGCACCCAAAAATATAACTTTTCATATAAAGTTGAATTTTTTTTTGGCCTAAATATATAAGTGAGAAGGTGAGGATTTTGGGCAAACCATATGGGATAAAATTGAGAATTGTTAACATGTGATAGAAGTGCCTATGCTTGGAGTGGTAGGTGTGTATGTGATAAGAATATATTTCTAATGGAAGACCTCCTCCTATTTTAGAGGGTCATATTTTTCATTAATGAAATTAAATGTTTCAAAAACTTACTAGAGTGTTAATAAATAAGTCACAATTTAATTATTTAAAAAATCCATCATCAATCGAATGTCAATTGTATCAATTCAATGTCAACCATGATGCCATTGTCCTTTGATACATTTAAGTGTTCATTCGTAAATATGTTTATCCTAGTTAAAGATGAATCAAAACACTTTGATTGTTGCATTTTGAAGTTGTATTTGACCTTTGAATTTTTTTTAAAATTTTAAAATGTGAACATTTTTTATTTAAAAATTATAAATAAATAAATACACATATTCATTTTTACTTTAAAAAGGGGTATGTGATAATAGGGTACACAAACCCTACCCATGTACCAGAAATTTTATTTTTTGTAAACCCTAACCCTAACCCTAATCCGATGCAATAATTGAACATTAATACACCTTTAATGGGTAAATAAATTGAAAAAAATATACTTTTACCCAATGTTCTATCAAAAATAATATACCCACACAACATTGGTCAAAACGCGCACAATCGCCAATTCCAATTGGGTGGGGTATTCTACTCAACTCTTAAATCCTAAGTTGTTGAACACATATTGTAATATATGACATGATATATTGAATGAATTTGGAAAAACAAAATGATGGTATATAACATACACCAATGTTCAACAAGGTTTTTTTTTTTTTTTTTTTAAATTTTTTTTTTAACATTGGTTGCAATCATCATTAGGAAAATTTACCTAAATTTAATTTTTTTAAAAAATATAAAAATTTAAATTTTTAAAAAAAACTTTTTTT
>Ga0116227_10015682_pt1 | contig 11158 bp, 11 predicted proteins | sample S1TSphgellanicum_FD_89693 | JGI IMG/M metagenome (GOLD analysis project Ga0116227, IMG submission 89693) | Host-associated microbial communities from peat moss isolated from Minnesota, USA - S1T2_Fb - Sphagnum magellanicum MG | ecosystem: Host-associated > Plants > Peat moss > Unclassified... | reverse complement strand
GCGAGTCAGCGCGTTGACCGCTTTCGGGTAATCATCCAGCCAGGATAAATCATAGCCGCGCTGGATGTTCCCCAATATCGTTCCGGCAATTCCGGCGGTCGTCGACATTCCGACTTGGTAGCTGCCGATGACGCCTTGTTTTCGAGCCGCAAGCTCCTGGTCGGTGACGCCGTCCTTCCACCATTTGTCGAGTTCGCGCCGAGTGGCCGCCACGCCCTTCGCCAGCAGCGGGGGCGCGAAACTTGCCGAGATGTCCCACGCGCCGTCGGCAATCGCGTCATCGGTGACATTCGCGCTGATGTTGTAGGTCAAACCTTCCTTGTCACGTACCGTCCCCATCAATCGGCCGGTGAAGCCTCGGCCTAGAATGGCGGTACCAATCCGCAATGCCAGGGAATCTTCATCCTTGGAGCGCAACCCGGTCGCTTGACCGAGAATGATCGTGACGCTGGGCTTGTCCGCCAGGGGCACTGTGATTTCCTTGGCGCTCGTCACTGCGGGCTTGGCGGGACGCACATAGTCCTGTCCGCCGGACCACCCGGCAAAGGATTTGGCGATTTCTTCCTGGATCTCGGCATCCACCACGTCACCGGCGACCACCAGCACCATATGCGCCGGCCCGTAGTACTTTGCTTGAAATGCCTTGACCTGATCGAGCGTGACGCTCCGGGCGGCTTCGATGTATTCATTCAAGGTATGCGGGTGGTTGGGGTGACCGGCCGGAAAGATGGCACGATCGAAGGCTTCACGGGCGCGGCCGCCGCTATTTTGTTCGGATGCCTCCAGCTCGCCGATGAACTGCTGCTTGGCCTTGGTGAATTCCGCAGCCAGCATGGCCGGCGTGCGCAGGTCGGCCGCCAGCAGTCCCACCACCAGGGGCAGATCCTTTCGCAAACACCTGGCATGAAACTCCAAGGACTGCGGACCGACCTCAAAACCGATTTCGGCGCCGACGTTGTCGAGCTTTTCGGCAATCGCGAATTTATCGAGCGCTTTGGTGCCGCGGTCCAACATCATCCCCGACAAGGTTGGCACCGCAATGTTGCCGCCACCCGACATGGCATCGCCGGCAGGCAACGCACCCACGATCACCACCATGTCTTTCACATTGGTCCGATAGGTCACCAAATCGATGCCGTCCACGGCCGTGCGGCGCGCATGGTCTGCCATGGTCGCCGACGCGTCCAGGGCGCAGAGCAGCAGCACAGTGAGAGCAATTCCGCGCATCATGTGCCCCCCGCGGCCAACGGCACGAACCAACCAGTGATGCTCTGATCGGTAGTGAAGTACTGTTTAGCGACGCGCTGTACATCGGCAGGCGTCACCTGCTGGATTTTTTGCGGGAAAGTCACATACAAGGTCCAATCGCCAATTCCGACCCATTCGCTCAATTCGTCGGCGATGGCCGCCGTCCCGTCGCGTTTATACGCATCCTCGGCAACATACTGCTGTTTGACCCGGGCAACTTCTGCGGCGGTGACGCCTTCAGTTTTGATCTTATTGACCTCCGCCCACAGGGCCTTTTCCACCGCTTCGTGGCTGGTGCCGGGGGTCAGGGCGGCAAAGATCGTATGCAGCGACAAATCATGCCGTAGATCGGCGCCGGCACCTGCGCTCAAAGCCAGGCCTTGATCGACCAGCGCCTTGTACAAGCGCGCGTTCTTACCCGATGTGAGCACGGCGTCCAGCATGTCGATAGCGGCTTGATCTGCATCCCGGCCGTCGGGAATTTTGTGCGCGACGATCACCGTACCCAACTCGCCCGGCCGCTTGACTTGCACGCGCCGCTCACCGCTCTGGGCGGGTTCCTGCGTGTACATCACGGGAATCGGCGCCGGTGAATGGGGATACTGTCCATAGTATTTTTTGACCAAGGCCAGCGCCGCCGCCGGTTCGATGTCCCCGACCAGGGTCACCACGGAATTGTTCGGCCAGTAGAACGTATCGTAGAACTCGCGCAGCTTGGAAATAGGCGCGTGCTCGATGTCGCTGCGCCAGCCGATGGTCGGATGGTGGTACGGTAGCGCCACATAGGCCGCGGCATTGACCTCCTCGACCAGCACATTGTCTGGGTCGTTCTTGCCGCGCTCGAATTCATTGCGCACCACCGTCATTTCAGATTGTCGGTCGCTTTCGTGCAGCCACAGGTGGCGCATGCGATCCGCCTCGATGGCCACGTAACCTTCGAGATTCTCCCGGGCCACCGTGGCGAAATAATTGGTGCGGTCGTAGGAAGTACTGGCATTGAACTGGCCGCCGACGCGCTCTAGATACTGCTTGATGCTGTTGCCCTTGGCGTCATTGAAGGCATCGCTGCCCTTGAACATGAGGTGTTCCAGTATGTGAGTGGCCCCCGTAGTGCCAGTCACTTCATTGCGCGATCCTACTTGGTAGGTCACCTCGAACGTCACGACCGGCGCCGAGTGATCGGGCATGACCAGCACGGTCAGACCGTTGGATTCGAGCCGGTATTCCTCGATCCCGCCCAGAGTCCTGACCGCCGTGAATCCTGCCTCGCGGGGTATCCCACTGGCGGTCGGAGCGCGGACCGCCGTCGCGCCGACCGCCGCCGCATCGGCGGCCGCCGCATCGGCGAGCTGTGTCGATGCCCAAAGCAACATCGCCGAAATGCCGACGCGCAGCGCGAATCTCGAAATTTCTAGCATGCCAACTCCAAAACAGCCGCAAGCGCGGAGCCGGCAATTCTAATTGTTTATCGCTGAGCGCGGGCCAATATTAGGCAGCGGCCGTTTGGACTTCATCCGTCCAGACTTTGAAGGATTGCAATGTATTGGGCCCAAAGGTCATGCTGATGGCCACATCGGCGGCGTCGCGGCCGCGCGCGATGAGTACCCGCCCTATGCGGCGTTGATTGTTGCGCGGGTCAAAGGTGTGCCAGGCGCCTCCGAGGTACGCCTCGAACCAACCGGCGAAATCCATCGGAGCATCCATCGGAGGGACTCCGATATCGCCGAGATAACCCGTGCAATAGCGTGCCGGGATGTTCAGGCTGCGGCACAGCGCGATGGCCAGGTGGGCGTAATCGCGGCACACACCGCGCCGCTCATTAAAGGTATCCCTCGCCGTCTTGGTAGGACGCGCACATTGATAGTCGAAAGCAATGTAATCATGGACATAATCGCAGATCGCCTGCACGCGCGACCAGCCTGGCATCATCCCGCCGAACATGCCCCAGGCATGCGCGGACAGCGTCTCCGTTTCGCAGTAGCGACTCGGCAGCAGGAACTGCAGAGCGTCATCCGGCAAAGACTGCACGGTGTGCTCAAAGGCATAGGGAAAGGCGGGCTCGGCCAGCCCGCTGTCCCGGATCACGGCATCGGTGGTTACCCGAAAGTATCCAGCGGGAGCCACCGCCCGGGTACACCAGTTGCCAAATATGTCGCGATACATGGAGAGCGGAACGGAGGGCACGGTGACCAAGGTATCGGGCTGCATCAAATCCGAGGTGCGGCTGTAGTGCACGTTCAGGTTCAGAATCATGGGCGTGACTTGCGCGAATTCGTACGCAAGTTCGTAGCCAAATCGAATCAACATGGAAGTCCGCCTATGATTGAATTGCAGCAGCGTGGCACATTCAGCGAGCGGGGCGCATCGGAAGTGCGGCCCAATAATCGTAGGGTGCATCCTACCCGTCTCAAGGATCGCAACGGCGAGGTTTAGCAGGTTTTAGTGATAATCTCTTTATATAAGGTCCGTAACCGTATGAATGACAGCCTCTTCTTGTGCCCATGTCCGGAAGTCTAGAACCACCTGCTCGCGCCTGGGTCGCACTATTCGATTTGGATGGCACCCTCACCTGGCGGGATACCTTGCTTCCATACCTCGCGGGGTTTTTGCTGCGGCGGCCGTGGCGGGTGCTGCGCTTATGGGCGGCACCCTATGCCCTGTATCGTTACTGGCGTGACCGCGATCGGGGCGAGCTCAAGTCACGCAGTATTCGCATGATCATGGGCGGTGCCGAGCGGGCAGCGGTGACTGCCTGGACGCAGCGTTTCGTGGAAACACTGAAAGCCCACGGTAAGTTTCGCCCGTTGGCGCTGGCGGTCTTGGATGCGCATCGCGCCGGCAGCGATCATCTGGTGCTGATGTCCGCGAGCCCGGATTTGTACGTCCCGGAGATCGGATCATTGCTCGGATTTGAACTGACGGTGTGCACCGAAGTCAGCTGGCAAGGCGAGCGGCTGGATGGCAGGTTGTCGTCGCAAAATTGCCGTGGCGAGGAGAAATTACATCGTCTGCAGTGGCTGCGGCAGAAATACCGAGGCGTCCCCGTCATTGCTTATGGAAACTCGGCTTCCGACCTGGATCACATGCGCGCCGCCGATCGAGCCTTGTTGGTGAACGGCAATATGGAAGCGCGACGCCTGGCGAAGAAATGGGGGATCGAGGCTTCGAGTTGGACCTAGCGTTGCCGCCGCTGCAGCGACTCGTGCAGCTTGAGCAGCAGCGCTTCCGTCGATTGCCAATCGATGCACGGATCGGTAATGGACATCCCGTACTCCAACTTGCTGAGATCCTTCGGGATTGGCTGACTGCCTGCTTTCAAGTGGCTCTCCAGCATCAATCCGACGATGGATCGATTGCCATCCATGATCTGCGTGATGCAGTTTTCAGCCACCAAGGGCTGCAGACTCGGATCCTTGTTGGAGTTGCCATGGCTGCAATCCACCACGATATTGGCCGGCAAGCCCGCAGCCTTAAGTTCACGCTCGGCCAGCGCGATGCTCACCGCATCGTAGTTGACCCGACCGCCCCCGCCGCGCAAGACGATATGCGCATGGGCGTTGCCGCGGGTGCGAAACACCGCCGACTGGCCTTGCTGCGTGATCCCCAGAAAATGGTGCGGGTGCCGCACCGATTGTAGTGCGTTGATCGAAGTCGCCAAGGAGCCGTCGGTACCGTTCTTGAAGCCCACCGGCGTGGACAGTCCGCTGGCCATTTCGCGATGCGTTTGCGATTCCGTGGTGCGGGCACCGATCGCGGTCCAGGTGATCAGCTCTGACAAATACTGCGGCATGATGGGATCAAGCGCCTCGGTCCCGGCCGGCAACCCGAGTTCGGCCACGTGCAGCAATAACTCGCGCGCCAACAGAATGCCTTTTTCGATATGAAACGAATCGTCCAGGTCAGGATCGTTGATCAATCCCTTCCAGCCCACCGTGGTTCGAGGTTTCTCGAAATACACGCGCATGATGAGCAGCATGGTGGAATCCACCTCGGCCGCCAGCTTGCGTAAACGCGCCGCGTATTCGCGAGCTGCGATCACGTCATGAATGGAACAGGGACCAATGACCACGAACAAACGCGGGTCACGACGCTCCAGTATGGCGCGAACCACCGAGCGCGCATTGAACACCACGTCGGCGGCATGGTCGGTCACAGGCAAGCGACTCTTGACCTCCTCGGGCGTCGCCAGCAGGTCGCTCGAAACCACATTGACGTTCTGCAATTGTTCTTGAATATCGGCCATGTCTTACATCGACGTGCGGATGGTCCACAGTTCCGGGAAAAACTTCAGCTCCAAGGCTTTTGTCAGATACGACACGCCGCCCGTACCGCCGGTGCCGCGTTGGTTGCCGATGATTCGCTCAACGGTCTTCACGTGCGCGAAGCGCCACAACTGGAACTTGTAATCGAGGTCCACCAGGCGCTCCGCCAACTGGTAAAGGTCCCATTCCTTGACCGAATTGTGGTAGACGCTGAGCCACGCAGCGGCCACCTGCTTGCTGGCCTGGTAGGGTTGGGTAAAGTCGCGATCAATCGCTTCCGCCGGCACGTCCAACCCGCGCCGGCTGAGCAGACGCAGCACCTCATCGTACAAGCTCGGTGCGCGCAAGGCGCGTTCCAGCAACTCAAAGGCTTGGCTGTCGCTGCGAAATACCTTGATGGTTTCGGCGTTCTTGTTGCCGATCAGAAACTCCAGCATCCGGTACTGCGGCGACTGGAAGCCCGAGGATTTGCCCAATGTATTGCGAAATGCGGAATAGTCGTGCGGGGTGATGGTGGCGAGCACGTCCCAAGATTGCAGCAGTTGCTGCTGCACGGTGGAAACCCGCGAGAGCATCTTGAACGTGGGTCCGAGATCGTCGCGCCGCACGCAATCCACCGTGGCATTGAGTTCATGCAGGCACAGCTTCATCCACAGCTCCGATACCTGATGAATGATGATGAACAGCATCTCATCGTGCTGGTAGGAAAGCGGGTGCTGGGCATGCAGCAGCTTGTCCAGATTGAGGTACTGTGAATAACTCAATGCTTCGCGCAGGTCCCAGTGGACCTGCTCGTCGCTCAGATCGACGAACGGCTTAGGCGGGGACGCGGGCTCTGCCATGGCTCAAGTCTTGAACACCCAACCCGGTACGGTGCGCCAGCCGGCCAACAATTCGCGGTCCAGCAGGCGATAATTGGGTTCGAGCTTTTCAACCAGCCGCCAGAAGCTGGGTGAATGATTCATATGCTTGGTATGCGCCAATTCATGAACGAACAGGTAGTGAACGACCTCGGGGCGCAGGAACACCAGAGAACAATTCAGACTCACCGTGCCGCGCGTGGAGCAGCTACCCCAGCGGGTTCTCTGACAGCGTATCGCCACGCGCGACACCGAATACTTCAAATTGGCGGCCAGTTGCAGCAGTTGCGGCGTCAAGCGGGCCGCGGCCGCCGTTTTCAACCAACCGCGAAGCGCGATGCGCGCGCTGATTTCATCCGGTTCCTGCACCATCAGCCGTTCGCCGACCTGCTCGGGTTTGCGTGCGCAGCCGCGCTGCCATTCAACGACGAGCCGTTCGCCTGTAAAGGCGAATTCGATCAGCCGCGGCACCGGCTCGCTCGGCGCAACGAAACAGCGCATGGCGGCAACCTTGCGATTGATCCACGGGGTAAACCGCTGCACGAAGTCGCGTACCGCATGTGCATTGACACCGACAGGCACCACGATTTCTACGCGGCCGCCCACATGCACACGCGCGGTGAGCCGGCGCGCGCGCGGGCTCACTCGAACAGCAAACGGGTCGCTGGAAGCGCGGGTTTCAAACAGCGATAACTGAGTGCCTTGTGGCTTCATCGCGGCAGATGATACCAGGTTGATCGGCTTTACGGCTTGGCCAGCGCTGCGAGTTGGCGCTGCGCCGCCTTGTAGTCCGGAGCGGAAATCAATGCCTTCTCGATCCAGTTGCGCGCACCGAGGGCGTCGCCCCGCAATTGCAATTCGCGGCTGAGCGACATATAGCACTCGGCGTGACCCCACCCCGGCGTGTCGATGCTGGTGGCCGAGCTCGCCTCGAACAACTGCGCCGCCAGCTGCAGTTGCGCGAAAGCTCGCTGACGCTGCGGCGACCCTGTTTTCGCATGGTTTAAGTCTTCAAGCGCCGCCACCAGCACCACCCGAGGATTGCGCGGCGCGAGTTTCGCGGCTTCCTTGAGCCGCTCGCCGGCACGCGTGCGCAGCACTATCGCCTCCAGTGTTTTCAAATCCGCCAATTCGAAGTAGCACGCCGATTGCAGCACCATGACTTCGGCCGATTTGACAGTACCGTCCAGCGCCGGCTTCAGTTCGTCGATGCAGTTGCCGAAAGCAGCCGCCGCCGCGCCGCCCTTGTCATGCCTCGACAATTCGCCCAAGCGATACTCGGCGTGTGCCAGATGGTAGCGCAAGGCGAGATCCTGCGCGTCGCCGTTGACCTGCGTCGACAAATTCTGGATTAAGTCACGCAGGCTGTTGCTATCCTCCGTCTGGAACGCATAGAGGATTTGCGCCTGAAGGTCTCCGCCCTCCTGGGCACGCAACCCCGCGGCGCTCAACAACAAGACAGTCGCCAGCAGCAATTTGGCACGCATCGAATCTTAAGATAGCACACGGGTTTTGAACTTGAACTTGGATCTGATCGACATCGGGGCAAACCTGACGCACGAGAGTTTCGCGCCGGATCTGGACGCCGTCATGCTGCGGGCGGTGCGAGCCGGAGTTCGTCGCCAGATCGTCACCGGAGCGGACTTGGACAGCTCACGGCATGCCGCCGACATGGCCGATCGGCATCTGCAGAATCTGCGCAGCACCGCCGGCGTACATCCGCATCACGCCGCCGATTTCACGGCTGCACAGCGCGGGGATCTGCTCGAGTTGTTGGGGCGTCCCTGCGTCGTGGCGGCCGGCGAATGCGGATTGGATTATTTTCGAAACATTGCGCCTCCCGTAGCGCAGCGCCTGGCCTTCGTCATCCAGCTGGAAGCGGCGGCGAGCGCACGCAAGCCGGTATTCTTGCATCAGCGCGATGCGCATCCGGACTTTACCGCCATCCTCGAGGAGCACATCGGCGCTTTGTGCGGCGGCGTGGCGCATTGCTTTACCGGCGGCGCCGCGGAACTGGAGGCCTATCTGGCGCTGGGATTGTTCATCGGCATCACGGGCTGGGTGTGCGATGAGCGGCGCGGTTTAGGTTTGCGCGATGTCGTGCCGCTGATCCCACAAGATCGGCTGCTCATAGAAACCGATGCGCCCTATCTGCTGCCGCGAGATTTGATTCCCAAACCGAAGTCCCGACGCAACGAGCCGGCTCTATTGGTGCACATCGCGCAAACCGTCGCCGATCTGCGGGGCGACAGCATCGAGTCGGTCGCCGCGCTCACCACCCGCAATGCAGAGACCTTGTTTGGTTGGCGCGATCAGCCCTAGGGGCAGTTGCGCTCCGCGCTACATATTGGTGAACTGGTGTGGACTCGGCCGCAGCTGCGACACCAGATGAGTCCAAGCTTGTGCAGCCTGCGCATAGGCGGGCGAGGATTTGTCGCCTTGATTGACCACCGGAAACTCCACTTCGATGCTATCGAGCATCACCACCCATTTGGGAATGCCCTTGGTAAATTTGCCCGCGTTGGAAAACAGCAATCGGCCTTCGACCGGCACATCGCCGACCAAGGCTTTCACCGCCGCGATCCGGTCGTACAGTGAAGGCTGCGGATTATCGAAGGTGTAGCGATGACCCCGGCCCATGACGGTCCAGTCGCTCATCTGATCACCCCCGAAAATCAGGCCCGCGACTCGGCGCGTATCGAGCACCAGCACGCCGCGCGGCGTGAGCAGCAGGTGATCAATGTGGATGAAGCCGCCCATACCGTCCGGAACCAGCACCTGGTGTGCTGTTTCGAATGCAACACGCTTCAATCGGACCAACAGCGCCTTGCGGCGCGAGCTGCGTCGATAGGCGCGCAGTCCGAAAAACGCAGCCACGCCGACCAACCCGAGGGCGGCGGCGATTCCTACCCACTGCGGGTCTATGCCGAGGTCATTCATGCAATTGCAGCGCGCAAGGCCCGCAAATCGGGCGCCAAATCCGAGACATGGCGTGGCAGACGCAGCAAACGCTCCAAGCTGACTGGAACTTCCACAGACTTGCCGATCAAGGGCTCGACTATTTCGTTGAATTTCGCCGGATGCGCCGTTCCGACCAGCACCCAGGGATGCTCGGCACGTTCGCGCGCGCTCAAGCGGCTGTAGACTTCCGCCGCAGTCGCGGTGTGCGGGCACCATTCGCGACCATACTGCATGAAGTCACCTCCGATACGAGAACGAATTGTAGCGTCATCGACGCTCTCCGCGCTCAACTGTTCACGCAATAACGGCATGGATGGATACAACGCGCGAACCCGCTCCATGTTGCTCGGGTTGCCCACATCCATCGCCGAGGCGAGAGTCACCACGCTGGGGCGCGGCTGCCACTGCCCGCTGTCGAGAAAATCCGGCACGGTGCGATTGGCGTTGTGCGCCAATATGATGCGCCTGATCGGGCTCCCCAAGGCACGTGCCCACAAAGCCGCGAACGCGTTGCCTAAATTGCCCGACGGTATGATGTAGGAAGGCGGCTTTCCGGTAGCTGCCGCAACTTGCACACTGGAGGCCACGTAGTAAACCATCTGCGGCAACAGGCGTCCGATGTTGATGCTGTTGGCCGAACTGAAGCGGTGTTGCTGATTGAGCGTCTCATCGGTGAATGCCTGCTTGACGAGGCGCTGGCAGTCATCGAAAGTCCCGTCGACCCGCAGCGAGGTGACGTTCTCGCCCCAGCAGGTCAGCTGCTGTTCTTGCCGTGGGCTCACCTGGCCCCGCGGGAACAGGATGACGATGCGTGCCCAACTGCGGCGGTGGAAGGCCGCCGCCACCGCCCCTCCGGTATCGCCCGAGGTGGCCACCAAGATCGTCAGTGGCTTAGGCGCAGTGCCATTCAGCTGCTGCAGACTCTCGGCCAGGAATCTCGCACCAAAATCCTTGAAGGCGGCGGTCGGTCCGTGAAACAGCTCGAGCACGAACAGCGGATCGCGACTCGCGGCGACGGCCGTGGTGGGCGCTGACAGATTGAGCGACTGGTCGGAAATAGCTCCCAGCCAGGGCGCCAATGGATCGCCGGCGAAGAAGCCGGCGAGGCTGGCGCGCGCAACTTGCGGCAGCGTTGCAGTCGGCGCGACCGGTGCATCGATGCTTGGCAGATGCGTCGGGACATATAAACCGCCGTCGGGGGCGAGCCCCTGAGCGATGGCTTGGCTCAAGCTCACCAGAGGTGCGCCGCCCCGCGAGCTGGCAAACCTCAATTCGGGCATTAAGCCTTCACCACCCGCGCGCCAAACACCTCGATGCGAGACACCCAGGAGTCGGATTTCAAGTTGTTTCTCGCAAAGGCCTCCGCCATGGCGCCGCGCACCGCCTCGGCATTCTGAAATTCTGCCCATGCAAAGATGGTGGGGCCCGCTCCGGAAATCGAACACCCCAAGGCGCCGGCCGACATGGCGCCGCGCTGCACGTCCTTGAAGCCGGGAATCATGGAGTGCCGCTGCGGCTCGATGATGACATCGTTGAAGGAGTCATGAATCATGTCCAAATCGTTCGAGTAGCAACCGCTGATGAAGCCTGCGAGGTTGGCGCTCTGCCATACGTAGTCCGAGCGGCTGACATCGGTTTTCAAAATGGCGCGCGCTTCACGCGTGCCCAGATACATGTGTGGGTGTACCAGTACGCAGCGCAACGAGGAAGGCACCGGGATCTGCTTGACGCGCGGTGCATCGATGCCCACGGTGAGCGTCAAACCGCCATAGAGGCAGGGAGCGATGTTGTCGATATGTGCGGCGCCGCTGGCCACGATCTCGCCTT
>Ga0116227_10015681_pt1 | contig 11158 bp, 9 predicted proteins | sample S1TSphgellanicum_FD_89693 | JGI IMG/M metagenome (GOLD analysis project Ga0116227, IMG submission 89693) | Host-associated microbial communities from peat moss isolated from Minnesota, USA - S1T2_Fb - Sphagnum magellanicum MG | ecosystem: Host-associated > Plants > Peat moss > Unclassified... | reverse complement strand
CAAGCAGAGAGCTGAAAGAATGGGGGGTTCTTAAATTTTACTTTTTTTTTTTTTTGTTTTTGTTGTCGTCGTTTTAAATGCAAAAAAAAAAAAAAAAAAAACAACCTTGGATGATTGTACATGGATTTTTATTTTTTTTCACATGTATATCGACGTGCCTGTGCAGGTCTTCTTAGATGCGGGAAGAGTTGTCGGTTAAGGTGGACCAACTACTTACGCCCGGACATTAAGCGTGGAAGATTCTCTCTGGAGGAAGAGCAAATGATCATTCATCTACATGCCATTCTCGGCAACAGGTAAGTACTGTGAGCAGCAGCTGCATGAAAGTCCTCCTCAACTCTGGAGTCTTTTGATCTCTCTCCATTAGGATTTCAACATTTATAGTTGTTCAGCATGGTTTGGATTCTGAAGCTTCTTGTGGTGATGATGGGTAAGAGCTCACGTGGAAATTTGTTTTGTGTATGTGTAACTTGCAGATGGTCAGCTATAGCTGCACATTTGCCTGGTCGCACTGACAACGAAATCAAAAACTACTGGAACACACACTTGAAGAAGCGTCTAATGCAGATGGGCATCGACCCTGTGTCGCATCATCACAAGACAAGCACTGATGATCAGTCTAGTTTGGAGCATCTCGCCGCCCGCGACGTTGTCCAGTCCCAGTGCACTACTAGTCCAGATATAATTGTGTCAAAGCCTTTGATTTCTTCAAAGCTTAGCCATATGTTGCAGTGGGATAGCGCACGCTTGGAAGCTGAAGCACGACTCGCCAATGAATCAGCTTCCCAGCTCAAATGTTCACAGGTACGTAGTCGTCCCAGGCCGAGCTTCCTGCAAATCCAGTCTTCTTCTTCTTTCTTCATCTCTTTCCCTGATCAGCTCTTCTCAAGTGGGTTTGCTTCAGTTTTTGTGGTAGACCTGTAGTTTGGTCTGGAGTTGTTCTTGTTGTGTTTGTTTCCTGGCTGTGGCTTTTGGGTCCAGGGTTCTAGAGGAGCATCGATGATCTGCGGGATCTCTCTCTCTCTCTCTCTCAGGATCCTCGATCTCTGAGGAATTTATCGAGGAATTTTTTCATTTTTGCAGCTTGGAGCTAAAGTGGATTTGATCAGCAACAGTAGCAACTCCTTGGATCATATTCCCAACACATTGCTGGCGCACCTCGTGAGTAGCTCCGATGCCTTGATGAGGTCGTGGAAAAACCAGCAGGTTGCTCATGAGGAATCCTTGCTGCAACAAGACTTGGGCCCGGGCATGGTGAACCTAATGGAGCTTGAGAAAGGCGGCGCTGTAGTAGCGGCAGCTGTTGCAGGGCCGGATCTGCTGCTGGGAAGCAGCGAGGATCTGCATCATGTTGACAACAGCAGCTGCTTCCAGAAGTCCTTGCTGCAGGAGTGGGAGTCGATGCATGCGAGTCCAGGACCAACGGGCCTGAAGATCTACGACTCTTTGACCATGCACGCGGGTCTGGCTGCTACAGATTCTCCAGTGTTCAACCAGGCAGCTGAGAGGCGAAGTCCTGCAGCAGGCTTGCAAACGTTCCAAAGTCTTCCTGAAGCTGCCGCTGCTGCTGCAGCTGAGACAACTGAAACAGCTTCAGATCCATTCCAGCAGCTTCCGTTGGAGAAGCAGTGCCCACTGTCGAATCTATCAACTTCTTCTCTGAGGCAATATGCAGATCTGGTAGATCATCAGCAGCACATGATATCACCCACCTCCACACTCTGCTCACTTGATCATCAAGCTCATCATCAAGGACTCTCCACAGCCTCTATTAGCAGCAGTACTAGTCCTGCAGCAGCAAACTCGGTGGAACTCCTTCATGCTGGTTCTTACTTGCAGAAGCCTGCTGCTGCAGATCATAGTTTCATTCTCAACATGATGCAGCTTCTCAAAAACTCGGTGCAAAGCTCATCAGGAGGTTCCCTGGAAATCTCGTGTAACCAGAGTTGTTCTGGGACCACCACCACTGGATTCGTGCAGCATGGCCCCCCAGCCACAATCAGTAGTCCCATGTTTTCATCAAGCTCTGCAAGCTCACAAAGTCCTCCATCACCATGGCAGCAGCAGCAGTCTCTGAATCATGACCACAAGAAGGTGGAAGATTCTATCAAGCTCCACCTTAATGCAGCAAGCCCTGGAATATCAGCCTCAAGCCTAATCTCAGCAGAAACTCAGGAGCAGCAGCAGCAGCTGAATCTTATCTCAAGATCATCTTTGAGCCCTCAGACAACCAGCAGCAGCAGCAGCAGCATCATCTCCCACAGCTGCTCATCATCATCAGCAGCAGCAGCAGCTATGTCACAAATCCCTGCTGCACCCTCAGAGCTTCTCCTCATGGATCACATTCCAGGCCAGTATGACTACACCAACACGAGTCAACCCAGCTCATGTGTGAGCCAGTCTAAAAGCTCTTCTGCTACTACTGTGGGTGGTACTTGGTCTCGGCTTGGAAGCTCAATGGAAAGCAAAGAGTACTGGACCAACATGCTGCAACTGGTTGGTCCTCCTGCCAGCTGCTGCAACCAGATCCTCACCTGTGCAACAACAGTCCCCACCATCACAAACCAGTGAAATTTTACACAAATTAGATCTATCAAGCTGGTGAGCTGCAACGCTTCAAGCTTATGATAATTACTTAGCAAGTTCAATTCTGGAGCTCATGACTAGACTGAAACTGCTGCTTCATCAATCTTGGAGCTCAGATCATGACTCTGAACCACCCCCAGCTTCTTCAGTCTTGGAGCTCATTCATGGGCTTGGAGCTTTCTTACCCATCATCAGATCTCTACCCAACATTGAGCAGTTGGACCACACAAACACAACAATTCAAGCTTTCTCAGATTTTTGTGAGCACCTGAAGAACTTCTCCAATGAAATATCAGACCAGCTGCATGCACTGGAGGAACTGCAGATGCATTTGTTGGCCCAAACTGAGGCCCATCTCTGCACAAGTTCTGCTATCGACCCACCCCAAAACAAAAATAAAACAAAAAAAGACCAATTTTTTAAAATGATTTCCTGGAGAGAATTAGCCTAACAACCCTGGAGACATACATGGAGCTTGAAACTGAAGATTTGTCAAGGTTTGAGTAGACTAGTATTTGACACTAAATTTTAATTTTTTTTGCTGGTGGCAGAAGACACAATTCCAGAGTCTCACACAGAATGTGGAAATCAGAGATGTATCAATTACACAAATTTATTGCTCACAGAGAGAGCTCCTGATTGCTTGCTCACAAAGCACTGAGCTCTTGGTTGCAGGTTCAGCTGAAAGGGGGGTGGGGTTGGTGTTTCAAGAGTCTAAGATGTAGGAAATTTACCCGTAATTTGGACAAATTTGAGGAGTTTGATGATCTGATGAGCATTCATTCATGAACATTCCATGTGACACCAGTGAGTGCCACAAAACAACTTCTTTTATGGTTTTGTTTTGTACAGCACACAATAGTGCAATTGTAAGAGACACCCATGACTCATTCTCCTCTTAAATTCATGACTTCTGCTACAACTTGATACTTACTTGTCCCTAACAAATTTGGGCTTTTTGCATCCAGGATTTCTTGCAAGCTTGCTTGTTGATGTTGTTGAGAGAACTTGCTACTTTGTGTGAACATGAATGCACTTTTAGTTCCACTAAAAAGTGTAGAGTAAAGCCCTAGGGTGGGGACATTCGCAAAATAAGGGGCCTATTAGGACAAGGTGGTTGTGAAGTTTGGACTTTGGACCCGCATCAAATGGGAATGTCCCTCACCTATACGCTTTAACTCATTGTAAAGCACAAGGCCAATGTTCCCATGAACCTACTCATACACATGTCATGAGGCACGGGGCTAGAAGGGATATACCTAGAGTCCCTCTTGGTGTCCCTACCAAGAGTAACTTCTTTAATCTACTCCTTTTTCACCTATAGTTATTGTTTAGGTTTGGGAAAAGGTTTGGATGTATCTAAATGTTAGGGCAACATCAAAAAGATGGGCCAATCGTACCTTGTCATTTCCCTAGCATGCTTTGTAGTTTCCCCAACATCCAGCAATGTCCCCAGCCTCTTTCCCTAGCATAAAACCGACATTACCAATGTCTCTCATCCTTTCCCCAATGTTGATGTCAACATCGTTGTGTCTCAAACCCTTTCGCTATTTTCTCACCCATTGCCAAACCTCGCCCAACATGTCTCAATGTTTTTCTTGCCATTGTCGAGCCAAATGATTGTAAGCCTAAGCCTTGATTTGTGACATGTTGGCAAATGACAAGCTCTTGAACTAGTCCAACATTTTATAGACCTCCCCAACTTAGTCCTAACATGGATACATAAAAGAGATAACAAGCTCACTTTTACTTTTCATTTCCACTTGTGCTCGTTTGAGAGAATCAAGAACAACTTCTCATTGGTTGGATTGTTTGTTTCTTGTAACAAGAATTTGACAAGTGTGGGCATGTTTTTTTTTCCCCTATTGTTTTCTCTATCCCTTGACTAGATCTTTGCCTTAGCCCTTGATGCAATTGAACTTCACAAGTCACAAACCAACCTAAAGGCTAAAACACTATTACAAATCACATCTTATCCACTATCTTTTATGACTAGATTTCAATAAAAAAAAACATTTGGACAAGATGAATTTACAATAAAAAAAATGACCAATTGTTTATGACAAGCAAAACAAACATTTACTTGTAGTTTAGTTAAATTGAATGTGACAAGGTGTTTAGTTATGTCCATTGAATGTCATGTTTGTTTTGACTAAAAACAAGCAAATGTTAGTTGATGTGACTTGTCTATTTTGATTAAAAATTAATACATAAGTGTTATTTTGACTTGAGTAATAAATAGAATAAATAATGATTGGTATTATTTATTTATTATTATACATTTAAATTTATTGAAAATAATAGGTAAATATGAATAATTAACCTAAGTAGACTAAACATTTTATAAGTTGCAATCATGAAGAGTTGAACTTTTCACCTTCACCTTTGGGCCTACTTTCACCCCCCTATCCCCTCTTTCAATGCCATTTGCAAAATAAGAAAATTTTATTAAATCTTAATATGAAATGTTGAAATTAAACATTTAATGCACAATATTTGAGAATAATTATAATACTTGTACAAGTAGGAACAATGAAAACATATGTAACAACAATGGAGACACCAAGGGAAAAGGAAAGACATGATGAAACTCAATTTACAACCAAAATTGGTGGAAAAGCTAATTTGGGTCCTTTTGTAAAAAATTCATTCCCAATTACGCATTTGATGCCTTATTATACTAAAATTGGCCATTCTCACCCCCTAATTGCAAGACTTTATGAATAACTCTATCGCTATGAACATGTTTGTTCAAAACATATTTTACACTATTATTGAAATAAATTGGAAGGTAGGTAATAGGTAGACAAGTTATAAGTCTATAGATGGTCAATATTTTGATACACCTATCTACTTATGTACTAATTACATACATGACAATAAGGTCAACCTAGGGGAGCCTACACACCTACATGCCGACTAGGTGCATCCAATTTTTTAAATAACATTTTAAATGATTTAAATCTAACAAATGTGACACATCATAGGTCACATTGACTTACACCATGTTGGCATCACACAATCCACGTGTAAATGTATTGTTCAATTTATTTAAAAAACAATCAACTCAATCATATTGGACATACTTACTTTGGAAGGAGGAGATGGAGAAAATTTTATCCCCTTAAGTCATTTTGGACAAGTAGCTTATTCACATTAGTCATCTTAGTCACAATGTTAAAGGCCTAAAAAACATGTTTTTGTAATACTGAAATTTGAAACCTAGATTGGAGTTTACACCCATGGCAAAAGTGCAAGTGTGAATGAAAGTGGGAATTTGAACAAAAATAGGGTCTAAGAAATCCCAAACCAAACCTATCATGAAGGTAGAAATCACACATGGCACTATATGTCCAAAATATCATTCTAGAACATGAAAAGACAAAGCCTAAATGGGAAAATAATTGAAGGAGGGGGAGTAGGGACAGGGGTAGGGATTTGGAATAAAAACTTTTGCAAGGAATTTATGCAACATATGACCACTTTGCTTGCTATTAGCCACAAAAACAACAAGCCTTGGGCATTTAAAATACCAAGTTGAACATCAACACCTATTTCCATGTTGAATTCAAAAAAATTATCCAACAAGTATGGAGGACATTGAAAATAAATCTAAAAGATAAATGAACAATGGTAACACGTATTTTAGTAGGTGGTTAAGGCCCAAGGATGTGCTACATAGCTTTTTTTGGATGTGGATGTGGATTAGATGACTAAACCCAAATTTGGTCCTAGTGCAAAACCAACTCTTGGAACCTTTGACACCATGAAACACCAAAAGCCATGTACTTGATGTGTATGCAATGAAGGCATTCATCAAATAAAGGTGCCAAATGACCCATGTCCAACCATAGATTCAATAACAAATATAGCCATAAGTGGAGTCACACATGTGGCACATATGGTGCAATCTCCACCATTGATGTTGTGAATGATATCAATTATATCAATGAACTAGTTGATACTTTAAGAACAATTTTTGTAGTAGATGTACACACAATACAAAATCAATGAATATACATTTGAAAATATAATTTTTTCTGCAAAATTCACAATCAATTGCATAAGAATTGGAGCAATGTCGAAATCCTATATATGTGGACACTATAAACCTCAACTATGATCATGCAAAATTGTTAACTCCATTGCAACATAGCAAAAGGAAGCACAAGTTCTTGCACATGATACAAATTCCATAGAAATCAAAACAAAAAAGTTTAGACAATTAAATTTGAAAAACTATTATATTCTTCTCATTAATACAAAGAGGTTAAGGCACATGGCAAACTTGGAGACCATTGGTTCAAAAGCAATATGGAAACTAAAGCCATGCACAACAAAAATTCATTTTTTAGGTTATCATGGAAGTTGGTTCTAGGACATTTTGGAATGGTTTAGGGGTAATGCAAGTTACACTAAACCAAAATGGAAGTCACAATGGCAAATCTTGCAATGTGCATGTAATTCAAATGGGGGAAATGTGTTTTTAAAACTAGAATTATCAATTTAAGGACTTTAAAAATTTGAACTTATTAACTTGCATACATATATATGATATAAGTATTTTTTGTGCATAATAAATAGATTTTAAAAAGGTACATGTTAATGTGGGTACACCCAAACTGTATTTAAAATGAACATTAAATATTTTAAAACAAAAAAGGACTTCAAAGTGGTCCAATCATTGATATTATGGTTGTTAGGGACTCAAATTTAACCAAATAATATATCAATGAAAACAAGTTTCAAGAATTCACACCATATCAATTGTATGCTTTGCATAGACTTCTTTTTGTCAAACAAAAAGTTTGTAAACAATGGTTTTTAATGAAGTCCATGTCATGTTAAACAAATGAATTTTAAGCTAGATTTGTATACACATGCACACAAAATAGTGATCTCTAGGTGGGTTGGAACATAGATGAAAAAAATTGCTCAAAATTAATGGATTGTTTTTACCCAATTACCACATCATCCTAGAACAACAAAACTTGAATAAAATACAAAAGAAATGCTTCTAAAATGGACTTATATGGGGGAAAAATTTTATTTATTTTTTCAATTCATTCAATCTTTCACTCAAAATTGGAACATCATCATGAAGGACAACCTCATTTTGGGATTACTATAACACTTCACCAAATTGTATTATGGCATGATTTATATGGTCATGAGTGGAAAGTCATGCATAAATCCCTCACATTCTAAAGATTTCATGAAGTCAAATGATAAGGTATACCATGTGCAATTGTGCAACCAAGTATTTGTAATCAAATGTTAAATCAATAGATGATGTTAAAACAACTTCAATGATTTGTTCCAAGTAAAAGACATTGAAAGATAATCATCTCCATTCCTTGCCAATCCCAATGTATAGCAATGTCTAAACATTGTAGAAGAAGATAACAATTAGTCAAATCTTAAGTTCATGACGATTTCACTTTATCACAATTCCAATTAAAAACTCACTTTAAGTAACCCTCCAATTTGAACCTTGTTTAAACCAAATTCATGAATCCAACCACATAAGATTAAAATAAATCATTCGAGCTTTTCATACATTCTAAGGATAATTGTTTCTATACAACCAAACAATGTAAACAAAATTGTAAAACCATTTAACAATGATGATGATGATGATGATGATGAAGAAACCCTACACCATCAAACAAAGCACCCAACAAAAGGGGAAAGGAAGAATAAAAAGAGAAAACTTAAGTCAACCACAAAAACAAAACCTAAACAAGTTCATGAAGAAGGTGATGAACAAATTATGTTATAGAACCTCCATTAGTCACAAGAAGCATATCAAAAAGAAAAAAGGAAAGGAAACCTAAAAAAACCAATAAGCCTAAAAAAACTTACAACTATAATGATGGCATGTTTCAAAATAAAAATGACGTGCTCTTTATGAAGCTACCAACAACTTTTGCCTATAAAAGGCATGTAGAACCGCTAGAAGAAAGCCACCAATGCCTTTTGTTAACCACACCACGTTAGCACATCAATGGCCATTTGTTGATGTAGGCAACCAAAAACCTCTATGGCAAGGGGAAGAAACGTATTTATCAGGTGCTGATCATGGTAAAAATCCTTCCATCGCCTAAATCACCACCATTGTGGCTACCTTACAAAATGAAACAACATGTGAAACCAAATTTGTTCAAGTGGGATTGGCAATGACCACAATGGCTAAAATGTGAATGTCATTAACCAATAACACAATGTCAACTTGCCAACAAAACAACTTAAAGAAAGCAATGGAAGGATATGACTTTATTCACATGAAACATGAAACCTTGTTTCTTTCATGATGAAAGCATCCCAAACGACATCATGGGATGTAGTCCATTCCCCACCATGGGAATAATAGACAATGAATAATTTTGGCACTAAAAGCATAGAGTGAAAAAAAAATTATACACACAAAAGTCTTGTTGAAGTAATAAAAAATAGAAATTAAAGGACATGGAACTTATGGATTCAAAAAATTGCATGTACATGAGGTCAATTGGGTGTCCACATTAGTAGGAACCATATGACACATAACCAATGCTTAATTTTACATGTTTTTGTGTCAAAATTTTAATTAATGTTACAAACTTTTAATTTGTTTACATGATAATGTTTTTAATATATTATTGAAACATGTGCTATGATTTGGAATGAATTTAATGATAGAATATTCAAATGCATTTATTAAATATTGTAACTATTATTTATTAATCATTGTAAGGACTTTTACTTTTAGGGGAATTATTCCTAAATGACATATTATGGGGTTCTTTGAACACATATTTACATGATAATAAATTGTAACATATTTCTGAATTAAACTTGCTTTTTCTAAAACTTTCAAACAAAATATTTTAAAGATATTTTGGGAATGTTTCAAAATAAGTAATCACATAAGTGAGTGAGTGTGGCTCCTATGAACATGGAAGTACCCAACTTACAAATTGAAAGGAAACAAAAATTATAAACACAATAAGACATTTTAAAGCAACAACTCTGGAGTATTTTAAATAAATTCATGATAAATAAATCAACAAAATTCAAAGAAGCATGGTTCAAGCAATTATGAGTATAGCGAAATTGAGGCAACAAACATTATCAACATATTAGAAGTTGTTTAAATTTATAAAATCTTGCAAAGTTATTATCATTAAATGATTTTTTATAATGTTTGAATGAACATCATTGATCTCTTGTAATTTTGAGCATTACAATGACACCTTACAAAGTTGATATTTCACACTATTTTATGTGTAAACTTTTGCAAGAATGACAAGAACAATTATAAGATACAACAAACAATAATAATTAACAAAACAATGCAAACAACAAGGATAAAAAAACATAAAGCAAATATAAAATTACACTTTGTTGTAGGTACCTAAGATGTTACAACAAAGGTGTTTGTGAGTTGTGAAAGGACATGTGTTGTTTGATAAAGGTATTACAAAATGGTGGAAAGATGTTGTAAAACAAATGAGCTACAAAACTTTGCAAAACAAATGGCATACAAGACAAATTCATTATGAAACAAAACATAAACAAGACAAAACTAAAACAAAAATAAAACAACACATTACAAAATGCAAAACAACACAAAGATGTCACCAAACTTGCTAAAAAAAATGTTGTAAAGCGAGAAATTCAAAACAAAAATGTTACAAAGTGAAAGCATTCCAAAATGGAAGGTTGAATGGTGTAAGACAAAGGTGGTAGGAAAACACTCCACGACAATTCAAGCAATGCAAGATAGAAACAACAATTGAACGTTTCAAATGGACTTCAAGCGATGCAAAACAAGGAAGCTACAAGGTGTTACAAGAACATTGCAAGGGAGGTTGAACAACTAAAGAAAGAAGTGGAGTCTACAAGGGAAATGAAAGGGAAATGAAATATTTTTGCAAGTGAAGACCTCATCACTATGGAGGCACTTTGAGTGGGAAGACACAAGACAAAAGAAAAGACAATCCAAGCCAAAAGTTGGTGTGGGCATTGTTTCATCTTTTGGCATTAGTACAAAGTCTATTATAGCTAGTGGACATTGTTTAGGTGTGAACATGTCATGCTAGGGTTAGGTTAGATGGTATTAGGGTTGGCAATGTTCAAAGGTGTAGATAAGTCGCCATGTGTTAGGTTAATGTTTGCTAATATAGGGCCTACCATTAGGTCTAACCATGTCATAAATGAAGGAAACAAAGTTTTGTCTATGTTAAGGTGCATTCACAGTTAGTGTTAAGGACTCTAGTATTAAGTCCCTTTAACGCCAAGCTAGTCATTTAAGACTAAAACTATTTACCATGAAGATTTTATGATAAGTTAATACTCACTTAATATTAAACAATCACCCACTTAACATTGGGTGCCACCTATGATGCCACCTAGATTTTCACTTAACATTGACTCAACATTAGGTGTGAATGCACCTTTAGGGTTTGATTGGTGAATGGGAAAGTAGCAAATACTTCAATTGTTATGTTAGTCATTGATATGGAATAAATCAACAATTGGCGGGTATTTGCTTTCCTTAATAACCATGGGGTTTTTTTTTTTTTTTTTT
>Ga0116227_10015679_pt1 | contig 11158 bp, 10 predicted proteins | sample S1TSphgellanicum_FD_89693 | JGI IMG/M metagenome (GOLD analysis project Ga0116227, IMG submission 89693) | Host-associated microbial communities from peat moss isolated from Minnesota, USA - S1T2_Fb - Sphagnum magellanicum MG | ecosystem: Host-associated > Plants > Peat moss > Unclassified... | reverse complement strand
GTCACATTCCGGCTGAATGTGTTCAATGTGACGAACCAGCAATATTGGGCAAACATCACACCAGCCAGCCAGAATGGCTACAATGCCACGGGCTCCGCTACAGGGGTGTTAGGCGCGCCGCGCACCATTCGCGCCTCGGTTCAGGTGGACCTGTGATGAGCTCCATCCTCTCGAAAGGCATCTCAGCCGTCCTCTTTCTGGCATCGATAACGGCCTATACAGATGAAGCCATCGCCGAGACCGCGGCACTGCGCGTCTACGCGGCGGGCAGCACACGGGGTGTCCTTGCCGAAATCGCTCATGATTATACAGCCATGACAGGTCAGCCCATCGAGCTTATTTTCGGACCTGCCGGGATGCTGCGGGAACGCATAGAAAAAGAGGGCCAGGCTGACGTTTATGTGTCCGCCAATATGGCCCATCCACAACGCTTGGCGGATGAAGGAAAAGGCACTCTTCCTATAGTCTTCGCAAGAAACCGGCTTTGCGTCACTGGCCGCGCGGAGCTTTACCTGACGCGTGAAAATCTTCTCGATAAACTGCTTGAACCGTCGGTGAAGATCGGCACTTCGACACCCGTCGCCGATCCAGGCGGCGATTACGCTTGGCAGTTTTTTGCCAAGGCCGAGACAGTACATGCCGGAGCGAAGGCCTTGCTTGAAAGTAAAGCGCATCAGCTTTTCGGCGGACCTGACAGTCCGAAAGTGCCCGCGGGCGAAAACGCCCTTCACTATTTCATGGCACACGATCAGGCTGACGTGTTTATTGGCTATTGCAGCTCACATGACAGGCTCGCAGATGCTTCCGCGAAGCCCGCCGATGCGTCCGAGACCAAGCTCGAAGTGCCTGAACCGCTCGCATTTCCCATCAGCTATGGGGTGACTGTGCTCACAACCACAGATGAGAAAAAGCAGGACGCAGCCTATCGCTTCGCGCTTTATCTCATGTCATCGCCCGCGCAAAAATTGCTTCCGGATTATGGTTTTCTGCCCGGCGGGACCGTATGGAACCCTTAGCTGCTCAGGCCACCGATCAGGCTCGGCATATCGAGCGGGCGAAACCCGTAATGCGTGAGCCAGCGCACGTCGGCCTCGAAGAAGGCGCGCAAGTCCGGCATCCCGTATTTGAGCATGGCGATACGGTCGATGCCCATGCCCCAAGCGAAACCTTGATAGACATCCGGATCGAGGCCGCAGTTCCGCAATACGTTGGGATGCACCATGCCGCAGCCCAAAATCTCCAGCCAATCCTCGCCCTCGCCGAAGCGGATTTCGCCGCCTTTGCGTGAGCATTGAATATCGACTTCCATCGATGGCTCGGTGAAAGGGAAGAAGCTCGGACGAAACCGCATCTTCACGTCTGGCACTTCGAAGAAGGCTTTGCAGAATTCTTCCAAAACCCATTTGAGATGGCCCATGTTGGCTTGTTTGTCGATGACAAGCCCCTCGACCTGATGAAACATGGGCGTATGGGTCTGATCGGAATCGCAGCGATAGGTGCGCCCAGGACAGATCACACGGATCGGCGGTTTTTCTTTCAACATGGTGCGCACCTGCACCGGACTTGTGTGGGTGCGCAGCACTTTGCGTTCGCCATTGGCGTCGGGCATGAGGAAAAACGTATCATGCATCTCGCGCGCGGGATGATCCGGCGGAAAATTCAACCTGGTAAAATTATAATCGTCGCTTTCGACATCGGGGCCTTCGGCGATCGAAAACCCCATATCGGCGAAAATAGCCGCCAGTTCGTCCATGACTTGCGTGATGGGGTGAATACGGCCCGTTTCCAATGGGGCCGGACGCGCAGGCAAGGTGACATCGAGCGTCTCGGCGATAAGGCGCGCCTCAAGCGCCGCCTCCGTCAGGAGAGCCTTGCGCGAAGCCAACGCCTCAGCGACCTTATCCTTGAGGGCGTTGATGGCCGCGCCTTGAACCTTGCGTTCGTCCGGCGCCATTTTGCCGAGCGTTGCGAGCAGAGCCGAGATCGATCCCTTTTTGCCAAGCGCAGCGACACGCACAGCATCGAGCGCGGCCTCGTCGGCAGCGGCTTCGATCGAAGCCAGCACCTCGGCTTCAAGTGATCCCAACTCGGCCATGAATCGTCTCTGCGCCTGCCACATCCAGTCAATGCGCAGGTTTTGCCATGCGCATCGGGGGTTTGTCGAGAAGCGTTAGCTCTTGCTCACGGAAGGCTTGTCGCGCCTGAAGCGAGCGGGCTTTGCCGAAGCCGCCGGGCCTGCGGGCCCATTAGCTGCGCGCGGCATGGCGCTTCGACCGGGTTGTGGCCGCTTGCCTGGAACATGTGCGCCGGGAGCATGAGGGTTGGAACGCGGCGCCGCGGGTGATCCCCCCGCGCCGTCAGCACGTGCGAAGTCTTTGCTCTTGCCCGGTGCGCGGGCGGGACGCCGGCTGGTACGCTCTTTCGGCGGCCGCTCCGTTACAGCCGGACGCGGCATCGGACTGCCGGGCGGCAGCCTGCGGTCGGTCGTCGCGATCCGTTCACGGATCAGAGCTTCAATGGCCCGGAGAAACGGACGCTCTTCGCCATCGCAAAACGAGATCGCAATGCCCGAGGCACCCGCCCGCGCGGTGCGGCCAATGCGATGGACATAGGATTCAGCAACATTCGGAAGATCGAAATTGATGACATGGCTCACGCCATCGACATCGATGCCCCGCGCAGCGATATCAGTTGCCACGAGCACTTTGACGCTGCCATCGCGAAACCCAGCCAGAGCCCGTTCGCGCTGGCTCTGGCTCTTATTGCCATGGATGGCGCCCGCGGGAATGCCATTGGCTTCGAGGTGATCGGCGACATGATTGGCGCCGTGCTTCGTGCGCGTGAAAACCAATATGCGGCCTTCGCTTTGCTCACGCAAAAGCTCGACAAGCACCATGCGCTTGCGCGCCGTTTCGACAAAGATCACTTGCTGGTCGATCGCTTTGACTGTCGTGCTTGCTGGCGTAACGGTCACCTGGATAGGATCGCACAGAAGCTCGCCCGCGAGCTGGCCTATCGCTTGCGGCATCGTCGCAGAGAAAAACAGGCTTTGACGCTTTTTCGGCAGATCGCGCGCAATCCGGCGGATCGCGTGAACGAACCCCATGTCGAGCATTTGATCGGCTTCATCGAGAACCAAAATCTCGACACTGCCCAACTGCAAGGTGCGTTGATCGAGATGGTCGATCAGCCGCCCGGGTGTCGCGACAAGAATATCGACGCCGCGTGCGAGCCGTTCGGCCTGCGGCTTGAACGAAACACCGCCGAAAACGGTCGCGATCGAGAGATGCTGATGGCGTCCGTAGACGCGGAAGCTCTCCGCGATCTGGCTCGCAAGCTCTCGCGTCGGCGACAAGATCAGCGCACGGCACGCTTTGGGTTCGACGCGCGCGGTGTTTCCCGACAGCCGGTGCAAGATCGGCAAAGCGAAAGCCGCCGTCTTTCCGGTGCCGGTTTGTGCGAGCCCTAAAATATCGCGGCCGCTGAGAGCATGGGGGATGGCCTGCGCCTGAATGGGCGTAGGCACGGTGTAGTTTTCCGCAGCGAGCGCACGAAGGATCGGCTCGGCGAGATTCAATTCAGCAAACTGGGTCAAGAAGGATCTTTCAAAAAAGCACGAAAACCGCGGCGCATGCGCATCGCGGGTTCGGATCACAGGAGTATGTGCAGACGGCCTCTGGTTATGCTTTCCGCACTCAGATTGGCCATTCGGAGCCTCATCGCTCCCATGCGGCGGCATTGATTTCAAATATGCTTTGAAACAAATCCACTGGCCACGCACATCCATGTGGCCTGAAAGCGACAGAAGGTCAAGGTTTTCGTTGTGAGGCATAGGCACGCGGGCGGTTAACTAAGTCTTCATCTCAAAAGTCTGCCAAAGCCTATGGTCAGACCGGCCCGACTCGGATAAATAGTTTTTATCGTCAACCAATTGGAAGGAGGTGATCTAGTGTCTCAATGTCACATCGCAAGGCCGCTGGAGATCTCCGCCGAGGGTCGTCTTCGCTGAACATTTTCGGCGGAGGACCCTTTGGCAGACGTCGGCGGTTTCGCTGACATTGTCTTTTAGCCCTTTGCACTTCGCCAGTTCTGGCAGAGTCAAGGAAGCAAATCGGAAAACCCCGGCCTTGCCGGGGTTTTCTTTTGAACCGCGGCGCGCGATAAATCCCGATACGCAATGTTCAGGATTGATCGATGACCCATGTGGCGACTCTCGTCTGCGATCCGAGCTTTCCCATCGTGCAGGAGCGCCATCTCCAGCTTGCCGCCGAACTTTTGCCGCAGGCCAGCACGGCGCAATGGCTCGATCAAGGCATAGCCGCCGATATAAATTTCACCCCGGAGGCTCGGTCCAACTTGCGCGCAATCGAAGATGCGATCCGCGCTGCCATACAGCCCTGGCAAATCGACGTTGTTCTTCAACCGGTCGAAGGACGCCGCAAAAAGCTGCTGCTGGCCGACATGGATTCGACCGTGATCGGTCAGGAATGTATCAACGAGTTGGCGCACGAGGTCGGCAAGAGAGCCAAAGTCGAAAAGATCACCGAACAGTCGACGCTCGGCGAAGTCGATTTCGAGACCTCCTTGCGCGAACGCGTCGCTATGCTGCAAAACCTGCGCGAAGATACGGTCCAGCGGATTCTCAGCAAGAAAATCACCGTGACCAATGGCGCTAGGCTCTTGGTGCAGACCATGCGGGCCAACCGCGCCTATACGGCGCTTGTGACCGGCGGCTTTTCGGCCTTCGCCGCGCCGGTGTCTGAGAAAGTCGGCTTCAACGAATTCCAGGCCAATGTGCTCGCCGTCGAAGACCGCCGCTTTACGGGGCAGCTGGTGGAACCGGTCCTCGGCCCGGAGTCAAAGCGTGCGATCCTGATCCGCCTTCGCGAAAAAGAGTTTCTGCCGAAGGTGCAAACGATGGCGGTTGGCGATGGCGCAAACGATCTCGGCATGATCGCCGAGGCCGGCCTCGGTGTGGCCTTTCATGCCAAACCCTCGGTCGCAGCGGCGGCGGATGCACGGATTCATCATGCCGATCTCACCGCCCTGCTCTATCTGCAAGGCTATCAGCGCAGCCAATTCGTGACGGATGACCGCAAAGAGGTAGATGCCTCCGAATGGATGAAACGCTACGGCTGGGCGGTGCGGGAAAACAACCGCAAGAATTAGCTCCAAACCCTCATGGCGAGGGCCGGCGCAGCCGACGTCTCGAACCACGAGGGTTTAAACACACGATGTTCGAGAGGGCCTTCGGCCTCCTCACCATGAGGATACATAATTTTCATACAGGTTCTGAGCAGCATCACCGCTGACATACTCTGCGCGCTTTGAGCGTCATTTATAGCGCTCGCAACGCGTTCAGGTATTCATCCAAGGCCGCATCCAACCTCTCATAAAGAAGATATTTGAAATCTTCATCGCCCAGACCCGCTTGCGATTGCTGCAAAGTGTGAAGATAGGCGAGGCGATCCTCGGGGCGGACGGCGACTGGCGGATAGCCACCACGGATTAGGATGAGGTTCATCAGCAGCCGCGCCGTTCGGCCATTGCCGTCATTGAAGGGATGGATGTCCACCAATCGGCGATGCGCACCAAATGCTGTTTCCACTGAGATGGGCGCGGTGCCGAGCCAGACGGCAAAGTCTCCCATGAGCGCCGGGATTTCTGCTGGCGACGGGAACGTATGACGTCCCTTATCGGTATTGATGTAACGGCCATCGGTCGCATAACATCCCACGATTTCAGGGCTCGAACGTTTCATCACCAGGGCATGCAGATTACGAATATCAAATTCGCTGAGAGGCTGAGTTTGACGCGCCATTTCACGGACGTAGATGATGGCATCGTAATGGTCTATCGCTTCAAGATGGTCCTTCAATTTTTTGCCGCCGATCGTGATGCCTTTTTCGATCACGAGATTGGTTTCGATCTGTGTGAGCATGTTGCCTTCGATCGCGTTTGACGTGTAGGTCAGTTCGAGGTCGTAAGCGTGATCGAGGTTCGTCAGTGCGCCCGGCGACACCGGACGCAAAAGATCGAGCTGCGCCTTTTTTTCGCTGATGCTGTCTATCAGGGCCGTAAGCATCGAAGATATATATCATGGGGTCGATCTTAGATCAGCTTCCTAATGGGAGCTTCGATCACCGCGTCGTCGAAGCGATCCATTGCAAATAAGCAGGCAAGCCGTTCTCGATGGCGATCTCGACGATCTCAGGCGTTTCGTATGAGTGAAGCACACGGATCGCGGCTTCGACGTCGGCATAATCCACAGATTTGATTTTGCAAAAGAGCATCACCTCTTGCGTCCGCTCGATCGCGCCCTGCCATCGGTAGACGCTTTCAATCGGAAACATTTGCACACAGGCCGCGAGGCCCCGCGTCACAAGATCACCCGCGATCGTTTCGGCTTCGGCGCTCGATCCGCACGTTGTTAAAACCATCGCGTAAGGCAAACGCACATCCGGCACGGCTCTATAAAAACCTCAGCTGACACATAAGTTTGTCATTTTAATTTGACACTTAATTGAGGTTTCAAAGCCCACCGAAATGCGGCGAAAGCGAAGCGCCTTTACCATTAGCAATAAATTCCTTACAAGCGCGCTTGATTGATTGACGCTGAAGCCGATGAGAACACGGAAGAGCTTTTCCGCCATCGTCGGTTTTAGATTATCAGAACCGATCACGTTAAGAGGCTTTGTGCTGATGCAGCCCAAATCTATTCGTGATCTTTGGGTTGGGAGCTTTCTATGGTCAAAATTCTCGAGAAGATGAACAGCGCGATCATCGCTGGGTTTGTGGGTGCACTGGTCCTCTTAGTGATCTTCAACGTCAAAGAATTAGGCAACGCGATTTTTTGGCAGGGCTTCTTTACGGTCTTGCATGTGCTGTCGGGCATTCTTTGGATCGGTTTGCTGTATTATTTCAATCTGGTTCAAATCCCCACAATGCCGAAAATTCCTGCTGAGCTGAAGCCTGCGATCGGCAAGTTCATCGCTCCCGAAGCTTTGTTTTGGTTTCGTATGGCCGCGGCTTCGACTGTCCTGTTCGGCATCATCGTTGCCATCATGATGCGCGGTAACCTCACCACCATCCTGAATATCGGAATGCTGCTCGGTCTCATCATGGCCTTCAATGTTTGGTTCATCATTTGGCCGAACCAAAAGAAGGCTCTCGGCATGGTACCTGCCGACGATGCTACGAAAGCCGCTGCGGCGCGCCTCGCAATGCTGACATCGCGGACGAATTTCGTGCTGTCGATCCCAATGCTCTATTGCATGGTGATGTCGCGTTACGGCGTCAGCGCTTTCTAAGATTTACATCTCTTAGATAAAGAAAAAGGCGCCCCTCACGGGCGCCTTTTTTATTGCCTGAGATATGCGAGGCCATCCTTCGCCTATCCCAGATTGAGTTCCTTGAAAAAGTCATTGCCTTTATCGTCGATCACGATAAAGGCCGGAAAGTTCTCGACATCGATCTTCCAGATCGCCTCCATGCCAAGTTCGGGATATTCCAAGACCTCGACTTTTTTGATGCAGTCCTGCGCGAGCCGCGCTGCCGGACCGCCGATTGACCCGAGATAGAACCCGCCGTGCTTTGCGCAGGCCTCGCGCACTTGCGCTGAGCGGTTGCCCTTCGCCAGCATGACCATCGACCCGCCCGCCTTTTGAAACTCATCGACGAATGAATCCATGCGTCCAGCCGTGGTTGGACCGAACGAACCTGAAGCAAAGCCCTCGGGTGTCTTGGCTGGTCCCGCATAATAGACCGGATGATCTTTGAAATAAGCCGGAAGAGACTCGCCCTTTTCCAACCGCTCTCTGATTTTGGCATGCGCCAAGTCGCGCGCAACGATCATCGGACCCGTCAGCGAAAGGCGGGTCTTGATCGGATAGCGTTTAAGGTTCTCGAGAATCTCAGCCATTGGCTTCTTGAGGTCGACGGCAACGACTTCACCGCCAAGCGCAGCCTCATCGATCAGCGGCAGATATTTCGCCGGATCGTGTTCGAGCTCTTCGATGAACACGCCGTCTTTCGTGATCTTGCCGAGCGCCTGCCGGTCAGCGGAACACGACACACCAAGCCCGATCGGGAGCGATGCGCCATGCCGCGGCAGGCGAATGACGCGTACATCGTGACAAAAATATTTGCCGCCGAATTGCGCGCCGACACCGAGCTGCTGTGTCAGCTTGTGGATTTCCTCTTCGAGGCCAAGATCGCGGAACGCATGCCCGTCGCTGCCGCCTTCAGTCGGCAGCCCGTCATAATAGCGCGCGGAGGCGAGCTTCACCGTCTTCATCGTCTGCTCTGCGGAGGTGCCGCCAATCACGATCGCGAGATGATAAGGCGGACATGCGGCCGTACCGAGAGTCAGGATTTTCTCTTTCAGAAAAGCGACAAGTTTGTCATGGGTGAGAATTGAGGGCGTCGCCTGAAACAGAAAGCTCTTGTTGGCAGAACCGCCACCCTTCGCCATGAATAAAAATTTATAAGCATCTTCACCATCGCTAAAAATTTCAATCTGAGCGGGCAGATTGTTTTTTGTGTTGGCTTCTTCGAACATCGAAAGCGGTGCCAATTGCGAATAGCGCAGGTTCTTTTTGAGATAGGCGTCCATGATGCCTTGCGCGAGCGCACCTTCATCGTCACCTTCGGTAAAAACAAGACGCCCTTTCTTGCCCATCACAATCGCCGTGCCTGTGTCCTGGCACATCGGCAAGACACCGCCCGCCGCGATATTCGCATTCTTCAAAAGGTCATAGGCGACGAATTTGTCGTTTGACGTCGCTTCCGGATCGTCGAGAATCTTAACAAGCTGAGCCAGATGACCAGGACGCAGGAGATGATTGATGTCGCTCATCGCGGTCTCGGCGAGAAGCCGCATCGCTTCGCGGTCCACGACAAGCATCTCACGCCCGTTGAACGGCTGCACGGAAACGCCCGACGAGGTCAACTTGCGGTAAGGCGTTTCATCATGGCTGGACGAAAACAGCGGTTGATAGGAAAACGTCATCGTCCCCTCCTGATCCGATCGAAAGTCTATTTAAGCGCGGCTCGCTATGATTTGAAGGAAACCTCAGGGCAATCGGATGGAGCGCGTCTCGAAGGACCGAGGAACCTTCAAAATGCGCCATTGCATTATTTTTCTATCGCCCTCGTGCTTCGAGACGCAAGCTCTGCTTGCTCCTCAGCTTGAGGGCGGCAGGGGAGCCGCTTCATCCAATTGCCTTGAAGACAACGTTTGGCGTGCTTGCGCGACTTCCTGCCCTATGTGAAGGGAAAGTTTTGAACGCAGGTGCGGGTCGCCAATGGTCATGAGTTTTCCTTTTCCAGTCCTGCTCTCGGATATCGGCGGCACAAACGTCCGTTTTGCTCTCGCTAAAACTCCGGGCGGAGCGCTTGAACCAGGGCCGCATCTGAAAACGTCGGATCATCCAGGTCTCGAAGCTGCGATTGATGCCGCGCGCGGCGCGTTTTCGGCTGCGCCGCGCTCAATGATCGCGTGTGCCGCCGGACCGGTCGATGGGCGTAAAGTCACGATGACCAACGCCTCCTGGAACATAGACGGCAGCGCCGTAGCCGCCTCGGCGAAATTCGATCAAGGTCTGCTCCTCAACGATTTCGAAGCTCAGGCGCTGAGCCTCGCCGCTTTGCCGCCCTCTACGATGAAAGTGATCGGCAAACCTCTCGACTCAGCGGGTCCGCAGCTCGTTCTGGGTCCAGGCACAGGGCTAGGCACAAGCCTTTTATTGAAAGTGGCGGATCAGTTTCTGGCTCTTCCAAGCGAGGCTGGGCATGTCGATTTCGGCGCGACGGATCTCGAAGAAACAAAAATCTGGAGCAAGATGGCAGGACCGCCATTCAGGATTACCGCGGAGAGCCTTCTCTCCGGGCCTGGGCTGGTACGGCTTCATAACGCCCGGCTCGCATCGCTCGGCAAGGATATCCCAGGCTTCGACGAAATCTCTCTCATCGAAAAAGGCCACGCGCAGCCGCACGGTGACGAAGCCGAGACCTTACGCGTCTTCTGGCATTTGATCGCAAGATTCGCGGGAGACATGGCCTTGGCCTTCATGGCCAGAGGCGGCGTGACACTGGCTGGAGGAATTCTTCCCCGGATTGTCAATTTTCTGGATGAAGACGCTTTCAGATCAGCGTTTGAAAATAAGGCACCTTACACGGCGATGATGCAAACCATAGGAACGAGGCTCATCGTCGCCGAAGATTCCGTTTTAGAGGGCATGGCGGCGATCGCAGCCGCGCCGCAACTTTATCATTTGGACTTAGATCGCCGAGCCTGGTGTTAGCAAGCGTTTAGGCCGCACGGGACGCAGGCTCTTGTGTCAATACGGCGTAAAGTGCCGCGGCATCCCGCGTCGCGCGAAGCTTCGCGGTCAAAGACGGGTCACGCGCCATACGCGCGATACGTGCGAGTGCTTTCAAATGATCCGCGCCAGCCGACTCAGGCGCTATCAGTAAAAAGATCAAATCGACCGGAATCCCATCGAGCGCCTCAAAATCGAGGGGCCGTTCGAGCCTTGCGAAAACGGCGAAGATCGCCGGGACTTTCTTCAGTTTTGCATGCGGGATCGCGATCCCATTGCCAACACCCGTTGAACCTAGACGTTCGCGTTGGAGGAGAGCGTCGAAAATCTCGCGCGCGGGCGTATCGCACAGAAGCCCGGCATGGGCGCCTAATTCTTGTAAAGCCTGTTTTTTCGAATTGGCTTTCAATGAAGGAAGCACAGCTTTGGGAGTGATCAAATCGCTTAAAATCATCTATCTAAAAAATCCGATCTGGAGCGCAGGCCTCGGAGGTTGCCGCAAGCCGCTATCTTTTGCCCACTTACATAAGCATGAGGCTGACACAGCCTAGAGTTGATAACCGCGGATCAACGGACGAGATTTGGATTATACCAGGGTCATTTCAAGCTGAAATCCGATCGATCAACCCTATATTCCCATCGGCACGGCGATAGACGATGTTGGGGCGGCCGTCTCCCGCATGACGGAAGACGACGACCGGAACGTTGCTCAAATCGAGTTCGAGTACCGCGCTTGAAACAGTCATTTCTTTCAAGCCGGATTGCGTCTCAACTATGACAGCTGGACGCGCGTCAACCGAAGGGGCCGAAATCTCATCAGGCACTTCTTTTGCCGG
>Ga0116227_10015678_pt1 | contig 11159 bp, 11 predicted proteins | sample S1TSphgellanicum_FD_89693 | JGI IMG/M metagenome (GOLD analysis project Ga0116227, IMG submission 89693) | Host-associated microbial communities from peat moss isolated from Minnesota, USA - S1T2_Fb - Sphagnum magellanicum MG | ecosystem: Host-associated > Plants > Peat moss > Unclassified... | reverse complement strand
TGCATCGGTGTGTGAATATACGGTGAAGTCCCACGAAACGTGTGTCATCTCCCGTGGAGATGTGCCACTTCCCATGGAGGGAACCGCCGATTTTTGAACCTCTGTGTGCGGGGAGCCGACACACCGGAATAAACACGCTGCGCTTAACTGATCACCCACACATCATCTGGAGCGCTCACCGTGAAAAAGTCTAAATCTAATATCCCCTCTGCCGAAGCCACCGGCGCCGCTGATACCTGGCTAGAAGACGAAGCCGGTTGGGACAACGAGGCCCCTGCGGACAAATCCAAAACACTAATCTTCAAAGTTCCTGAACCCTGGGGCGCCGATAGCTGGGCGATCCCAAGAGAGTTTACAACGGGTGCTCTCTTCAGCGCTCAAAAGCGTGGCCGCAGGTTCGTGGTCAACGAAAAAATCAACACGAACGATAACGTCATTTTACATGCCACCGGAGAGAGTCTGCTCCAATACGATCTGGACGTGTTCGCGAATATCGCGCATCAGGGTCGCGCCGGGCAATCGATAAGTTTTCGGGTTCGCGATTTCATCGTCGCTCTGCGCGGCGCGGGTAAAGGCCCGCGCAAGGGCATCGAGCAACGCGGGCCCATCGATAGTGTGGGCGGCGCATCGGCTGTGTCGGCGCTAAAATCAATCGCACGAATGTCGATGTTCGATATTTCGCTGGTCGTAATGAAACGAAAGGCGGTCGATTACTCTTACGAGGGCCGGCTGATCGACACGGCCACCGTGGTAATCGATGGAACCACACTGACAGTCAATGACGAAATCGCTACGCGTAGGGACTTGTCCGATCTCGTTGTGAACATCACGCTGAACCCACAAATGGCAGTTCTCTTCGAAAAGGGCCGGCGCGTCTACCTCAATCCGAAGAAGCGCAGCAGTTTCAGTAAATCCCCTCTCGTTCTTTGGCTATACGCTTTCATTCGTAGTCACGGAACTCCCTTCGATCTGCCCCTGGAATATTATCTTGAGAAGTGCGGGTCGTCGAGCAAGTCCGCCGAGTTCAGGCGAATGATGACGATCGCAAGAAAGCGGCTACAAAAGGGCAAAGTGGTCTACTCATCAAGAATGGTGAAAGGTAAATTGCACTTCGAAATACTGAAGCCCGTTACGACGAAAAGAGCAGCAAAAGCTGTGTCGCCGGCTGCCACGACTTCGACCGCTTGCGCTATCACCAAAGCAGTAGATGAATTACCGGCCCGCAGCAGAATGGATTGACTTGGATCACAAAATCGCATGCGGCTTCGCACTGATCCTTATGTCAGATGCGAAGCCTGAAGGCAGCGGACTCTGGTAAAATACACGCGAATCGCGGCATAGACTGCGAACAAAACAACAACAAGACCGCCACAGGCGGCGAGGATTAGAATGTTTCAGCTACGAAACAGGTGGCCTATACGTTTGCACGTCACGTCGAAGGTGCACACGCAATGCTAACCTGGATTTTGGATACGAAGTTTGCCGAGATTTCCGGGTACACAGTCGATGCAATTCGCACGAAGTGCAATCGGGGAATCTGGCTCAAGGACAAAGTATGGCGGAAGGCGGGTGGCCGCCTTCACATCAACACGCAGGAGTACGAGCGTTGGGTAGCGACGGACGGGAGCCTCGCGGTGGCGTCCGCGACTCGGGCGACGGCTCAATAGAGATAAGTTTTCAATACCAAGGCCGGCGCGTCCGCGAGCGGCTGGCCTTGGACCCTTCTGTTCCCTCCAACGTCAACCGCGCGCGCCGCCTCCGCACCGCGATTCTCGAAGCGATAGACCGTCAGAACTTCAGCTTCCGCGAATTCCTGCCTCAATCCCGACACGCACAAAGGGAACTTGAATCGATCGAGGCTGCCAAGAGCCTGACGCTCGCAGAAGCGTTTGAGAAGGCGCTCGCAACCCTCCCGCACCTACAGCCCGAAACGCGCGCAACTTACGTCCGCGAGAGCCGTGCCTGGCAAGACGCAAAAATGCTTGGCGCCAACACAGCCGTCGAGACGATAACTGTGGCCGATATCAAAGAGGCACTCTCAACCCTCAAAATCGGTCGAAAGAGAATACGTAACTTTTTGATCCCTTTGCGCCATGCTTTTGACCACGCGCGGGACGCCGGAAAGATCCAGATCAACCCGGTTGATTCCATCAAAGTAAAGAAATTGCCGCGGGATAATATAATCGAGCAGGATCGAGAGATACCCTTCACGGTCAAAGAGGTCGAGCGCCTTGCGAAGGCCGACCCCTACTCCGGTCATATTTGGAAACTATGGGCCGCTACCGGGTGCAGAGGTCAGGAACTTAACGGGCTCATGTGGAGCGATATCAAGCGCGACGGCATTCATATCCGGCGTGCGATCCGGACGGGCCGCTCAAAGTCTACGAAAACCGCGTCCGGCCTGCGCGTCATTCAAATATCGCCGCAGGCGCAAGAAGCGCTCGATGCATTGAAGAAGCACACGGGCCGTCAGGAATACGTGATCCTCAATCCCAACACTCAAAAGCGCTTTCATGGAGACCGCCCCCTGCGGCATTGCTTTATTCGCGACTGTTCGACGATCGGCCTACCGTATAAAGAGCCGAGATTTCTGCGGCACTCATTTGCAAGCTGGCACTTGGAAGCAGGCGAGTCACCTGCGTGGATTGCAAAACAAATGGGCCACAAAACAGTTGAGGAGGTGCTTCGCACCTATGCACGACACATTCCGCGAAACCTTGATAATCATGGCTCGAGGCTGCAAGCTGCACTCAAGGCAGGCCGTGATCTAGGTCTCGGTTTCGAGGAAACGATTTAACGATGTTCTGACCGGTATTAGACAGGACGAGTGGGCCCCGAGAAGCGTAAGCCCTATTGATTAGCTGTTTCATCGAATGTGTGCCTAGGGTTCGAATCCCTCAGCCGGCAAACCCAGCTACGCGTCCGGTTGACGCACGAATGTACGGCGCCGCTCAGCGCTGCGGCAGCTTGACCACATCGCCGCCTTTCATCACGAACGCCACGGTTTGAAGCAGCGTCACATCCGCGAGCGGATCGCCGCTGACGCCGACCAGATCGCCGTAGCGGCCCACCGCGATGGCGCCCACATCGGCGGTCCGGCCCAGCGCCTCGGCGGCGTTCGAGGTCGCCGCCTGAACCGCCTGCATGGGCGTCATGCCCCACTTGACCATGGTGGCGAACTGCCGCGCGTTGAAGCCATTCGGGTAGACGCCCGCGTCCGTGCCGAAGACCATTTTGACGCCGGCCTTCACCGCGGCCTGAAACGTTTGACGCTGTTTTAGACCGATGGCGCGCTCCTTATCCAGAGACTCCTTGAACACGCCGTTCTTCTCACCCTCGGCGAGGGTGTAATCGTCGTTGTAGATGTCCATCGAGAACCAGGTACCGTGCTGTTTGGCGAGCGCGAACGCCTCCGCATCCGCGAGGCTTGCGTGCTCGATCGTATCGACGCCGGCGCGTATGGCATCCTTGATCCCGGAAGCGCCGTGCGCGTGGACGGCGACCCGCAACCCCAGCATGTGCGCTTCATCGACCAAGGCTTTCATCTCCTCGAGACTGTACTGCTGGCCTCCGACCGTATCGGTCTTCGAGAAAACTCCGCCGGTGCCGCAAAATTTGATCACCTCGGCGCCGTATTTGCGAAGCTTGCGCACCATCGCGCGGATTTCCTCGGGTCCGTTGGCGATATTCGGGCTCGGCACCGTCACCGAGGGCGGAAACTCGGTCGAATCGCAGTGTCCACCGGTTGCCCCGATCGCGTAGGTCGCGGGCACGATCCGCGGCCCCACGATGATGCCTTGCTCGATGCCCTGTTTGATCGCGACGTCGTCGAAGTTGTCGGAACCCACGTTGCGTATGGTGGTGAATCCCGCCTGGAGCGTTTTCTCCGCGTTCGCGACACCCACAACGGTCCAGAAATTATCGGTGAACTCGAGAACCCGATAGCCACCGTAGCGAGGATCGCTGGTGATATGCGTGTGCATGTCGATCAGGCCGGGCAGCAACGTGACGCCGGGAAGGTCGACTCGGCGCGCGCCGTCCGGCAGCGCGCCGCCCGGCGAGCCGACCGCGCTGATGCGTCCGTCCGTTATGGTGATCTGCGGGTGGTCAACGACGCGGCCGGCGAGTACATCGACCATGCGATCGGCCGTGACCACCACCGTATCGGCGGCCGCCGCGACAGCGAGGGACAATGAGCACGCCGCCGCGAGGCAGACGCTCGAGATCACTTTGGGACGAAGCATTGGGTCTCCCATAATTTTTAGAATACCTGTCTGGGCCTGGATTTCAGAATGCCGGAATTCTAAGTCAGATTGAAGGGCGATTTGGGCGTTCTTCGCCGCGCGGGCGCTAATGTACTACAGCGCTATGAGTACCACCCCGCTGAAGACCAATATCGCGCCTAGGCCCACTTTCCAGGTCAGTCGCTCGCCCAGGAACAACACCGAGAAAATTACCACGATTACAACGCTGAGCTTGTCGATTGGGGCTACACGGGATGCGGGTCCCGTCTGCAGCGCACGGTAGTAGCAGAGCCAGGACAGACCTGTCGCGATGCCTGACAGAACTAGAAAAAGACATCCTCTCGCGGAAAGGCGCGTAGGGCTCAGCCACTCGCCGCGAGCACTCACGAGCAGCGCACTGACCGCCAAAACGACGATGGTCCGCAAGAAGGTTGCCAGGTTCGAGTTAATGTCGGCCACACCGAGCTTGCCAAAAATCGCCGTCAGTGCGGCGAAAAGCGCTGATAAAGCGGCAAATGCCTTCCAATCTAGACTCACTGGTTTTCCTCTTTAGCTGACGGCTGATAAGATATTTCGTGCGCCGCTGATCCTGGGTTGCCCGACATAGCAGCGGCTGATTTGTCGGTCTCGAAGACTCACTGGGTAAACGTGAGCCCGTAATTGCTCAAGAGAAACTGGATTCCGATATATCCGATGAATTCCGGCTGACCGTCCCCAAACCCATTGACACTGCGACCTGCCATGAAGAGCGCAATGATGCCCTGGCGCAGCTTATAGCGACCCCCTAGATCCAGGGTCGTCGAGTGAGGCGCGGCGCCATAGGCTCGGTCATCGTAGAGTTCCGCGTCGAGTTCGAGTCGCTCGGTCACCGAGCGGCCGACGACGAGTCCGAAGACGCGCTCTCTGGGGCCGTGGCCGGCAACGTAGTAGCCGGCCTCGAAATCGACATCGAGTGGGCCGATTTTTCTCGTAAGCTCTATCGGCAAGAGGTATCGAGGTCCCGCTACCGCAATCCCTTTCTGCCGTGCGAGCAGTGACCCGCCTGTCTCGACTTGAGGAAAAACGGACATCTGCCATCCATCTTCGCCCTGGTCCAGAAAGCGCCATTTGAAGCCGGGATAACCGTTGCCCCAGCCCCTCTCCGGTGGCCGGCCGGTGCTCGTTTGCAGGATGTAAGGAACCTCGTAAGTGAGCTGAATACGATCACCCACGCCGAAATTCAGGTCGATTTGGGGAACCTGGTAAGAAGATACCCCGCGAGCGATGGTTTGCATCGACCCAAGATTGATCTCCCAGTTGGCATTCCCCGGAGTGCCAGGATCGTTGGTCAGAAATGGTGGGCCCGCCTGAGCTCGAGCGGTCCCGGAACCGAGCGCAAGAAAGACGAGCGCAAGAAGGATGACGGTGCATAGGGCGATCGAGGTCCTCGTCAATATCGTCGCCTTATCAACGATTGCGCCATCCGGGCCGCGGCTAATTTCCGACGACCAGGACCTTGAAGCTGCCTTCGAGCACGCCGGGCCGTGGATGAGGCAGATCCGGCGTCGGTGCCGGCGTTGGACCGAATTGCGCGGCAACCAAATAAACTCGATGTGTAGTGGCATCAAGGGCCATCGTACGGGCGCTCTTCTGCGTGACCACGATGCCAACCACGGTGTAATGATTGGGATCGTCTTCGTGAATAACGGTCAGCGTGCCGTCTTGGCCGTTGGAGCTGAATATCAAGCCTCGCTCGGCATCGAATACCGCCGCATCGGGTCCTTTGCCAATCGGAACTTCGGCGACGTGTGTGCCGGCATTCGCGTCGGTGACAACCAGCACGCCATTCCCACAGACGGAGAACAGCCGTCTGTGGTTGACATCGAATGCCAGACCGGTGGGTTCCCGGCAGTTCGTCAGGGACCAGCTAGCAATCATTTTGTTGGCAGACGAATCGATCGCTCCAACCTGCGACTTGTCCTCGATATTGAAGAAGATTCGCCCTCTGCCATCGGCCGCGGCGAACTCGGGCTTCCCGCCGGCGGGTATCCTGGCGATGACCGCCGCCTCGACGGGGTCAATCACGCTGACGTCCTGACTGAGACCATTGAAAGTATAGAGTTGCCGACTCGCTTTGTCGTACAGGATGGCGTCTGGATTACGCCCGCCGACCTCAATCGTGCCGGTGGGCTTGAGCGACTTCAGATCGAACACCGTAACAGTGTCGGCGCGGCCGTTGCTGGTGAAACCGCTTCCGAGATCCGGTGCGAAAGCTATCCCGTGAACTCCCTGCGTATCAGGAATAGTTGTGATCAGCGAGCCATCTCGGATATTCACTACGAGAACACGGTCGGAACGAGAGATGAATAGGCGATTCGCAGTCGAATCGACCGCCAGGTAGTCCCAGCCTCCAGTGCCACCCAACGTAAACTGCTTTTGGATTACGTAGTCGCCAAGCCCGGCACCTTGAGCGAGACTCGACAAGAAGGACAATACCAAAAGGTTGGCGCGCATTTGAATCTCCAGTAGCCTCATTCGCTACGCTTGGACCAAGTCTCTATTTATACGTGAATAAGTCGTCACTTTGTTATGCAAAGTGCAGATTGTGGGGGCGCTTTGCGTTGCCGGAGATCGCGATGATGCCTGAGTTTAATCGGCCGCAAGTTGTCAAGATCATCGGCGATGGGAGCCATTCACCCTTTGAGGTCTTGCGAGCGTTCTTCAAGTTAGGCCTGATCTCGTTTGGTGGACCGATTGCCCACATCGGCTATTTTCGGGACGAGTTCGTCACGCGCCGCCGCTGGCTTGACGATGCAACCTATACCGACTTGGTGGCGCTATGCCAGTTTCTCCCGGGCCCCGCCAGCAGTCAGGTAGGATTCTCCATTGGACTGATGCGAGCCGGCTACCTCGGCGGCTTTGCGGCATGGACAGGCTTTACCTTGCCCTCTGCGATCGCGCTCGTACTCTTTGCCTACGGTGCACACGAACTCGTGGGACCGATCGGTTTGGGACTGCTGCACGGCCTTAAGCTCGTGGCGGTAGCGATCGTCGCGCAGGCCGTATTTGGCATGGCGCGTACGCTCTGTCCCGACCGGCAGCGGGCATCCATTGCTGCCCTCGCAATGGCCCTCATCCTGTATCGCAGCTCATCCGTCACGCAGATCGGCGCAATTCTGCTCGGCGGCGTCGCAGGACTTCTCATATGCCAATCGCCAGCGCCCTTCTCGACTGCTCCGAGGCCCATACCTATCTCGCGCCGCGTCGGAGTCGCGTCGCTCACGACATATATGCTCTTGCTGGTCGGTCTTCCATTGGTGTTCAATTTCGGTTCGCACCCCGGTGTAGCCCTGTTCGATGCCTTCTATCGGTCTGGTGCGCTGGTGTTTGGTGGCGGTCATGTCGTATTGCCCCTCTTACGGGATGCCTTCGTGGCCCGCGGCTGGGTAGATGACAACACCTTCCTTGCGGGCTACGGCGCTGCGCAAGCGGTTCCCGGCCCGCTCTTTACGTTCGCCGCATATCTCGGAGCCGTTGTCGGGGCGGCACCGCATGGAGTGGCGGGCGCTGCGCTGGGACTCATCGGTATCTTTTTGCCGGGTATGCTCGTTCTCGTGGGCGCGCTGCCCTTCTGGGACACCCTGCGCTCGCGTGCGGTCGCCCAAGCCGCCATGCGCGGCATCAACGCGGCCGTTGTCGGACTGCTTGGTGCCGCTCTTTACAGTCCGATTTGGACGAGTTCGATCGACACGACCGCAGACATCAGCGTGGCCCTAATTGGCTTCGTGTTGCTCACCGCGTGGCACGCTCGACCGCTATGGGTAGTAATGCTGGGTGCGCTCGCCGGAATCGCCATGGCTCAAACCCATGTCTGAATTTGGATTGGAACCGAAGTTTTTCTTGCTTCGAACTCAACACTTGAGCAGTTGGTGACACCGCAGTTGCACCCTAAATCGCAGGCAGCGTCTAATGCGTACGAATGGAATACGAGATTAGCCACCCGTTCTTCACCGGCTGAAATTGCAGCGCGCCGCGGTCTTGTGCCTCTTGTCGATTCAACACAAATCGCGCGGTCGCAATTCCCAGCGCGGCGCCGGCGACGCTGTCCGACAGCCAGTGCACATTCTCGCTGGTTCGCACGTAAGCTGTCGCGCTTGCCACTCCATAGCCGATAATGCGACGAATCCATCGGTACTCATCATTGCCTGACTCCGCAAACACGGTCCCGACCGCGAAGGCGACGGTCGTATGGAGCGATGGGAATGAGTCGCCTCCTTTGCCCCATTCATTCGGGGAAGTGGTCGCGTCGGGACGCTCTCGCCCTGTTGCATACCCCAACACTTCCGCGGTGGCCCCGCTGAATGCCCCCGCTTCAATTAAAGACCAGGTCTCCCGATATCCGTCACGATCATCGATGAACGCCGCATACAGCCCTGTGCCCGCGGCCAGCGCCACCGTCGGTGCGACATCGCGCAGACTATTCTTATCCTCGCCTCCATTCAAGATGGCCTTGGAGCCGGTTGCGAAATGGTCACGAACTCTCTCATCAAACGAGTGAGCGGCACCAATGGCGATGAGGGCGCCGCCGAAATAGAGCCAATCCTCCTCATCCCACCTCAACGGTGATGTGAAATAGAGCTTGGTATCTTCGAGCGTTGTGTCGAGGAGAGAGTCCGCGGCATGGCCCGCGACGGGGAAAATTCCAACGACAGCCCATCCCAACAGCGCGCATTTCATTCTGAGGGTCTTGATGGTCTTGCCATACAGAGGGTGGCGGGTTAGGCACCGCGCGGCGGTGAAAAACATCGAATTCATTCGTTATTCGAGCTCCCCAAGACGGCTTTGCACTACTTTGCAATGCCGAGTATATCGTCAATCCTGCAATACGCAGCGCGCAGCGCTTGCCTTTGGCTTCCGATATAATATACTTTGCAAGGCAAAGTGACATCGTGTGCGGTAGCCACCGTCGTGAGCGCTCGTCGCAACGCAGCGCCCTACGCGGCCCTATCCAGATGAATGGATTGATCCCACCCTCGAGTGTTGGGAGTACAGAATGGCCGCCCCCCAAGCCGACCGCTCGCTGCATCCTTTCGCCCACGCGTGTATCCGGGAGAGGATGCTTACCGCGCTCTATGGATGCACCGCGCTGGTCACTGTTGCGATCGGAGTTTTGGGTCTACAGCGCGAGTCGTGGCTCAGGCAAATGCTCGAGACGTGCATCAACATCCACGCGCTGTTGGGATTGCTGCTCTGCGGCTTGGTCTTTGCCCGCTGCCGGTGGTGCGTCCGACAGTCGCCCCGGATGCTACCCGCCTACATTCGCGAATTGTCCCGCCACCTCTCGCGCATCGTCTACTTGATATTCTATGTGGTCATAGGCGTGAGAGAGATTATTGGTATCCGCAACAGTCTTTGGCATGGCGGCGCGATCGACTTCAATCTATTTGACGACCGCATCCGCAATGGTCCCGATCACGCAAGCTGGGATCCTAACGATGATTTCCAAATGTTCTTCGCATCGGGTCTCTTTGCGCTCATGTTCGTTCGTGTTTTGGCATATAGACTGTGGTTGCGTTCCAGGGGGCGCGCTGCTTATTCGAAAACGCCAACGGCAATCATTTCAGGACGCGCGTCAAGCGATCCTCTACGGCGTCGATCGCAACGTTAGACAGTTCCCTCGGGCGACGTCTTCCCGGGCGGCAGCAGCGCGTCGAGGGCCTTGATCAGAGCGTCGGTTGAAAACGGCTTGGCAAGCACGCTGGAAGCTCCGAGGCGTGTCGCTATCTCGAGGAGATCCACGCTCGTCCCGGCCACGCCGCCGGACATCACCATGATCTTGGGGCGTGGGTTATGCTTGTTGAAGTTCATCAGGACCTCGAACCCTTCCATCTCCGGCATCACCAGGTCGGTGATGATCAAATCCGGCTTGGTCTCTTGGAAGAGCTTGAGTCCCTCCGCACCGCCACCCGCTTCGATGACGGTGTGACCCAAGTGAACCAAAGTTGCACTGAGCATGAATCGAAACAATTTATCGTCGTCGATTATGAGTATCTGGGCCATTGTGCAAGTGGATACCGCAAGTGGATAGCGTCTGGCCAGGAGGCCACTATAGTCTACAAATCCTTGATTGACATGTTTATCGCGGCGTCCCTATGAGCTGCGACGGGAGTAGAACACGGCGCTTGAAATAGATCAGGAATCCGAGGAATACCACGACTAGAATCGCGCCGAGCACCGCCATCATCTGCAACGCCGATCCCTGGCCATAGCGGTCGATGCGCGCGCCCATGATTGGCACGGCGACGGCCACCGAGGCCATCCCGGCACCGCCCATCAGGCTGATGGTCAACGCGCCGCCTCGTGGGAAGCGCTCGGCCGTCACCCCGAGCATGGTCGGCCACAGAAGAGTCTTGCCGAAGCCGAAGACTGTCGCGGCCATCAAGGCGATCAGCGGACTGTCGAGACCGGCCTTGAGACCACCGAGCCAGTAAAGGCCGACGGCGGCCAACCCTGAGCACACCATCAACGTGCCAATCGGCGATTTTTGCGCCACTCCACTGCCGAATGTGCGCACCAGGAACACCAGGCCCGCCGTGTACACGAGGTACAGGACGCCCTGCAGTTGCGGCACGAGCGCGCTCATGATCGACGGGAACCACTGATCCGGGCCGAGTTCTATCGAGGAGGTCATCCACATACAGCAGAACAGCAGCACAAACAGGGGCCGGCCCGCCTCGCGCCACATTTCCCGGGTTGAGACGCCCGACTGCACGCGTTCGGTCTGCGGGTACTCGAGCGAGAGCGCCAACAGCAGGTAGATCAACGCCGGCACCAAAATCGTGGCGGTCTTGAGTTCCCATCCGGCATGAAGCGTCCGCGTCATCACAAAAGCCACCAGGCCGCCGATCATCATTCCGCCCGGCCACCACGCGTGCA
>Ga0116227_10015677_pt1 | contig 11160 bp, 9 predicted proteins | sample S1TSphgellanicum_FD_89693 | JGI IMG/M metagenome (GOLD analysis project Ga0116227, IMG submission 89693) | Host-associated microbial communities from peat moss isolated from Minnesota, USA - S1T2_Fb - Sphagnum magellanicum MG | ecosystem: Host-associated > Plants > Peat moss > Unclassified... | reverse complement strand
GGCGTGGCGCCCGCCGCCTTGACCCCCCGGCTTACCGCATGGGCCTGTCGCATCAGGGCGGTGTTGCATGGCGCCGCCTCGTTCCAGCAGGAGGCGACGCCCACGAAAGGCTGAGCGATCTCCCGCGTTCCCAGGCCCATGGCGTAGTAATAGGATCGGTGGGGCGCCCGAGAGGGGCCCTCGGTCACATGGCGGCTTGGCAGCTTGGATTTGTCCCAGCGCCCATCAGGGGTCTTTGTCATTCGCTCACGCCCGGCTAGAGGGGCGCTTCTCCTAGCTGAGCGCCACCCCTGGCGCCAAGCCACGCGTTTGAAAGGCCCGCCTTATGAATCTCGACCGGGTGTCGATCGGCAAGAATCCGCCCCACGAAGTCAATGTGGTCATCGAGGTGCCCATTGGCGGTGAGCCGATCAAGTATGAGATGGATAAGGAGTCTGGCGCCCTGATGGTTGATCGATTCCTCTATACCTCCATGCGCTATCCTGGAAATTACGGCTTCATCCCACACACTCTCTCAGACGATGGCGATCCTTGCGACGTAATTGTCGCCAATACGCGCGCCATTGTTCCCGGCGCCATCATGAGCTGCCGAATCGTCGGGGTCTTGCGGATGGAGGATGAAGCCGGGGGCGATGAGAAGCTTCTCGCGGTGCCGGCCAGCAAGTTGACCCGTCGCTATGACGGCATTCACGACTATTCCGACCTCCCGGGGATCACGATCGAGCAGATCGAGCATTTTTTCACCCACTATAAGGATCTTGAGCCTGGCAAGTGGGTCAAGGTGATGGGTTGGGGGTCGGCTGAAGAAGCGCGCGGATTGGTGCTGGAGGCCATCGCCAGAGCCAAGGCGGCGAAGTCATCCGCCTGAAGGGGGCTTGGTGGGGCTTGTGATCGACGGGCTATCCAGATCAAGAGTTGGGTTGGCTAGTTCATAGCCCTTGGCGACCTTCACCTGCTTGGCGGCCTTGACGAAGAGGGCCTTGAGGCCGTTCTGCAGCGCGCCCCGGTCCGACTGGGTGGTTAGGATCTTTTGGGCGTAGGCGATGGCCGGCTCGCCGGAGAACGGCTCAACGCGCGTCGCCTTGATCTGATTGATGGAGAGAATGGGTCCCTGGGGCAGAACAAACAACTGGCCGGGCGGCGCCTTGGTGAGAGCCTCCACAAGCGCGGGCGCCGCGCCGATGGCGTCGAGTTGGGCCGTATCGCGCTGGAAGGGCGTCTTGGACTGAGCGAGGGCGGCGGCGATCTGGTCGAGAGACGTAAGGCCGCTCAACGCCTTGAGGAGGCCAGGGTCCGACGGCGGCGCCAGCCGAATCTGGTCCAACGTGAAGATCTTTCGCTGAGCGAAGAGGTCCGGATGGCCCGCCATGAAAGCCAGGGCTTGAGTTCGGCTGGCGGGCGGCGGCGAGGCCGCGAGTTTCTCCTGGAGGGCTTGAGCCAGCAATGTGTCCGTGAGCCTCGCCACTTGTCGCCGAAATGCCGGGGTACGGTCCAGACCCTGGGCGCGCGCCGCTTTGGCCATGATGTCGCGGGCGATCATATCGCGCAGGGCGCTCGCCTCGGCGCCCTGGCGATGGGCCGCGTCCGGCGCGCTGGTCCCCGCCATCTCGGCGTCCAGATCCTCTTTGGTGATCTGTCGACCCTGAACGGTGGCGACGACCTGCGAGGCCCCGCCCGCCGCTGGCGTCCATGGTAGTTTGCAGTTCGCCACGGTCGCGCACGCTGCCGCCGTCAGAGCCAAACTCGCCCAGGGCTTCATGGTCAAATCCAATCGTTGGAGGGAGGCGGTCAGGGCAACGTCTTGAGAGTCACCCCGCCCAATGGCGGCTTTCAGTACAGCGCCGGACAGATTATGAATGGCGTTGCGATGTCAACGTCCAACCAGAAGGACTTCAGAGATGAAATTCACGACCTTCGCGATGGCCATAGCAATGATTGGCCTGGCTGGCGCGGCCTCCGCTCAGGCCACGATGCAGCCCATTCCCAATCCGCCGGAAAAGGTGGTCAAGCCCCACCATAAGGCCGCCAAACCCACCAAGGCGGCGACGCCGGCCCCCGCGACCAAGTCGTAAACGAGCCCCAACGCGCCGAACCTCATGGCGCGCTGTGTAACGGGCCGCCTGAAAGTGTGAAACCGACGCTGATCACGCGGGGCGGCCCATAGCTGAGGGGCCCGCCGGAGACATTGTTCTGCTGGACCGCGGCGTTCAACAGGTTGTCCGCCGCAAGGTAGAGTGTGAGCTTGCGGCTCATGGACCAGTCTAGGCGCCCATTCGCCACCACGGAGGAGGCCAGCGGCAGGGTGTTGCGGTCATCCACGAACCGTTGGCCTTCATAGCGCGCATCCAGCCTCAGGGTCACGCGGCGTAAAAGGCGCGCATCAAGACCCACTGTGGCGACGACCGCGGGGGTCTCGGCCGGCCGAAGCCCGGTAAGTTGAGGGGCCGAGAGGCCGCCATTCACGCGCGCACGGGTCCAGCTCACCGCGGCGCGGGCGCCCAAGGCGCCACTCAGCGCCCAGCGGGCGTCCGCCTCGAGCCCATAGGCGTTAACGGCGCCAACGTTCTCGCGCTCAAGGACCGAGCCGCCGGCGGGGATGTAGCCCGCTATGGCGTCCTGATAGGGGCCATTGTGAAGCGTGACATTGGTCACGGGATCCACAAGGCGATTGTAAAAGCCCGCCGCGCTCCAGCTGAACCCCCGGCGCTCGCCCCCCAGGCCCGCCTCGGCGCCGTACAACGTTTCCGGCATCAGGGCGGCATTGTTCAGCGTGACCACATTGCCAACCCGATACGGCCGATAGAGTTCATTCAAGGTCGGCGGTCGAAAGCCCGAATACAGCGCGCCCCGAAGCCAGGTTTTATCGCTAAGCTCCCAGCGGGCGGCCAGACGTCCGCTGGGCGTGACCCCGCCCCGCGCCGGCTCTCGCAGATTCAGCGCTGTCGCGCCGTCGATGGGACCCTGGACGTCGTGACCAAGAAAGGTTTCCCACGCGTCGGCCCTGGCGTTTGCGATGAGCAGGAGCCGGTCGATCTGGCGCGTCGCCTCCAGATAGGCGCCGCCCACGAACGCCTCGCCACCCGCCCGGCGATTTTGGGTCAGGGCGCCGGCGACAGGGGTCAAGTTCTCTCGATCCTCCCCGCCATCGAGACGGGCGTCGACTCCTGCCTCCAGGGTCGTGGCCGGCCATACGGCACGGAGCGCGCCATTAGCCCCAATGCCAAGGGCCGGCGTGGCGTATTCATTATCCGCCAGGCTGTCGCTGGCCTGGTGCGCGCTCACCGAATAGGAACTGTTGGCGAGGTCTGACGCTAAGAGCCACGCCTGAGCGCGCCAGCCCAGAATCCCCGGTTCTGGCGACGCGGCGGCCGTCAGAGCGAGGCTGCCGCCCCTTTCCCGGGATGACTCCCCGACCAGGCCAGAGCCCTGAAATTCCTGGAAGCCCGATAGGCGCAGGGCGGCGGTGGCGCGACCCCATTCGGCCGCGAAACGCGTGCTGGCGGTCCAGTCGGTGAGGGTGAGGTTGTCATCCGCTGGCCCCCTGCCCTCCCGGATCGGATCCCAGCCGTCGGAATGCTCCATGCTCGCCGTGAATGTGGCCAGGACCGGTCCGGCTGCGAAGGTGTCCACGCCCGCCGCGCGCGCCTCTCCGCGCTCCCCGGCGCGGGCGTTGATCAGCCAGTCGCCGGCGCGCGCTGGAAGGGACGTCAGCGCGATGACGCCCGTCAGGGCGCCCGCGCCATAGGGTCCCGCGCCCGCGCCCCGCACGACCGTGACATCGTCCACGTCTTCGGGCGGCAAGCTGTTGAAGATAACCCACCCGCCGAAAGGATCATTCTGCGGAACTCCGTCCAGGGTCACCAGAGCGCGACTGGCGGCCGAGCCGGCGATACCCCGCAGGGTCACGCCTTGCGTCGTCGGATTGGCCCCAGCGCTTGATAACCGGCGATAGAGCGAAAAACCTGGGATCTGGGATAGGGCGTCGTCGAGTCGCGGCGCTGTGGTGAGGATCTGGGGGTCCAGGCGGAGGATCGAGAATGCCGCATCGGCGGGGCTGGGCGGCAGGCGCGGCGCGGTGATGACAACCTCATGCACCTGCGGCGGGGCATCCTGCAGCACGGGTCAGGCCGGGCGGCTGCAGGTCTCGCTTAGATGCGCACGACTGACTTGCCCACCGGCGCGAGGGCAATCTGAGCCAGCTTGAAGTGCTGCAGACCAAAGGGAATGCCGATAATGGTCACGCATAACAGGGCTCCCAGAACCACATGAGCCAGCGCGATGTACCAGCCCGCGGCGAAGAACCACACCACATTCAAAACCGCGCCCAGGCAGCCCGTTCCAAGGTCTCCGTAAGGGTTCAGCACACGCCGGTTCACGACTTCGCCGCCGAAAGGCGCGAAGGAGAAAACACCGATCCGAAAGGCGGCCGCCGCCCAGGGAAGGCCGACAATCGTGATCGCCAAAATAAAGGCGCCCAGCATCCAGGCGAGGCCAGAGACAAAACCCCCAAAGATAAACCACAGGATATTGAGAATGAGACTCATGACGTCGACGATCCCCCACTTCAGGTCCAGCCATCACAGCCAGAGCGGTCTCGCTGCCCGGCGCGCGCGACAACGCCGCGTTGATCCCCTGTAACCCAGCCCCCACATCTAAGCGAATAGGCCCTTGTTACCGTGCCAAACCCGGAGTTCCCCGCCATGTCCTCGCCCTCCCCGCGCAACCGCAGTTCCAAATCCAGACTTGCCGTTCTGGGCGGCGCGACAGCATGCCTCGCGACCGTGGGAGCCATGATCCTGGCCAGCGGCTCGGCCGATGCGGCCTGGTCGCCTGGTCACCCGGTCAAGGCGCCGCCGCCAGCTTTCGCCGCGCCGGCCGCCAATGTGACCGAGGAGACGGCGGTGCTCTCCGGGGGCTGCTTCTGGGGTTTGCAGGGCGTGTTCGAGCATGTGCGCGGGGTCAAACAAGTCCTGGCCGGCTATTCAGGCGGGACCCGCGCCACGGCTGAGTATGAGACAGTGAGCACTGGCATGACGGGTCATGCGGAGTCTGTGAAGATCGTGTTTGACCCGCGCCTGATTTCCTACGGCGAAATCCTGCGGATCTATTTTTCGGTTGCGACCGATCCCACTCAGCTGAACCGTCAATTTCCCGATGAAGGGCCGCAATACCGCGGAGAGATCTTCTATATGAGCCCTGGTCAGAAAGCGGAGGCGGAGCGGTATATCGCTCAACTTGGCGCCGCCCGGATATTTCGCGACAGGATCGTCACCCGCGTGGATCCCTACTCAGGGTTCTATCCGGCCGAGACCTATCATCAGGATTATCTCCTTCGGCACCCTGACGCCGCCTACATCGCGACCTATGATCTTCCCAAGGTCGCCGCTCTCAAGGCGCTGCTCCCCGAGGACTACCGCCCCAATCCGGTTAGGAGTCTTTAACCAAGCAGACCTAGATAAGCGGCATCGAAGTCGCAGAGTCGCGCAAGACCCTGTGGGTCGCGGAGGATCAAGGATCCCTTGCGAATTTCCAGGAGATGGTTGGCGCGAAGCTTCTGAACGACGCGGTTGACGTGGACGCTGGTCATGCCCAAGGCGTCGGCAATGTCCTGCTGGGTTAGCGGGATGACACGATCACCATTGTGGATGCCTGGGCGAGCCATCTCCAGACGATGGTTGAGTTCGCAGAGCAGGTGCGCGATCCGTTCGGGGGCCTTGCGCCGCCCTATATTCACCAACCAATCATTGAGGATCGAAAAATCAGTGCGCATGGCGCGGCGCAGCCTCGTCGCGACCACGGGGTGACGACGTGCAAGATCAGCGAGACGCTCGCGCGTGGCCACCATGACACGGCATGGCGTGAGCGTGCGGACACCGTGATCAAAGGGGCTCTCGATGGGGGTCCAGCAGGACGCCATATCGCCGGGGAACACGAAGGCCGTGATCTGTCGGTCACCATCGCCAACCGTGCGATGACGGCACGCCCAACCTTCCAGCAGAATATGGACATTACGACCGGGTTCGCGCGGCTTAAGAAGTTCTGCGCCGGCGGTGTGGCGCTCCACGCGAAGCTTTAGATCGACCAGATGTTCTGGCGCCAGGCCCGCAAGCAGTTCGCACGCGTCGACCCGCACCGGCTCAGAACTCCGTCGGAAGGCAGGTCTATGTTCGAAGTCCGTGGAAAGGGTCATAATTCTGCTTCCCCTCGTTGAGCGCGGCGGGGCCGCTAAGGTCACCAATTGTTGAATTTACGAAGCCTCGGCGGGACTGGATCACCCTTCGCCGAGAAATTTTTGTTAGGGACGCCCATGCACCCGGCTGGGTTTTGCCTTGGCGCCACGAAACGTGCCGCGCTCTTAAACACATGACTCGGGCGCTCCTTGGCCGGATGATTTCCGCGGCACGCGACGTGGTCGTGTTTACCGGCGCTGGCATGTCCACCGAATCGGGCGTCCCGGACTTCCGCAGTCCGGGCGGGGTCTGGAGCCGAATGAAGCCGATTCCGTTTCAGGACTTTATCGGCCGCGAGGAGAGCCGCCGGGAAGCCTGGACCCGGGCCTTTTCAGGCGCCGCCGGTTGGACTGGCGCGACGCCGAACCCCGGCCATCATGCCGTCTCAGCCCTGGTGGCTAGGGGAAAGGTCGGTCTCGTGATCACGCAAAACGTTGATAATCTCCACCAGGATGCGGGGACGCCCGCGGACAGGATCGTCGAGCTTCACGGCAATGCGAGCTACGCGAGCTGTCTGGCGTGCGGCCTGCGACACGAGCTCGAGGACCTGCGTGGGCCCTTCCTCAAACAAGGCGCAATCCCCGTCTGCCGCGCCTGCGGCGGGTTGGTGAAGACCGCGACGATTTCATTTGGCCAAGCCATGCCCGCGGAGGCCATGGCGCGGGCGGAAGCCGCCGCGCTATCCTGTGACCTCTTTCTGGTCCTGGGCTCGTCACTGGTGGTCTACCCGGCGGCGGGGCTACCGCTATTGGCCAAGCGCGAGGGCGCGCGTCTCGCCATCGTTAATCGCGAACCCACGGACCAGGACCCCTACGCCGATCTCGCTCTACATGACGAAATCGGGGCCGTGCTCGGCGAACTCGTGCCCCTCTAATCACAGCCCGCCACGCCGGCCGCGGCGAGGAGCGGGGCGCGATCATGGCTCAGATCCTGGCCGTTCCGGCTGGCGGGATAGGGCGCATTGCCTTTCAGCCCTCTCCAGAGGGCCAGATTATAGGCGGCCGTATCAAGGTGGTCCTCACGGCTAAAGTCTTGGCCTTGCATGGCCGCCGCCCAATAGGCGCCAGACCGCTGGGGAATGACGCAGGCCTCCGCGTGCGCCTCCGGCGGAAGGGGCAGGCTGGTCGTGCGCAGCACCGCGCTCGGCTTGGCGTCAAAGCTCCAGGTCACTTGATGGATATCGAACACGTCCGTCATGGGGGCCGCGAGGGCGTCGTTCAGACCCATGGGTTTGATCCCCAGCACCGTCTCCATGGTGGCCAGTAGATTGACCGTCGTGTAGCGGCGCGAGATCACAGCCCCGTGCTTCACATACGGCCCGACGATATAGGCGGGAGCCCGGTGGGCGTCCACATGGTCGGGACCATCCTGGGCATCGTCCTCCACCACGAAGATGAGGGTGTCTGCGGCGAACCGACTGTGAGCCACGGTCTGAACCAGAAGGCCCACCGCGTAATCATTGTCGGCCAGTTGCGTCTCCACATTGGTGACTCCATCGAGCCCCTTGCCGAAGTCGCCGGTATGGTCGTGCATGAGGCGTACCATCATGAGAGCTGGCGCTTTGCCGGTCGCCTCAAAGCCACGGAACTCGCGGCGCCACTCGATGAACCGCCAATAGTCGGGGAATGCGTTATCGAATCCGCGGAAATAGGGATCGGTGATGTTCATCAGCGACGCCTTGGCGGGCGTGAAGACCTTCACGCCTTCTTTGTAAGGATCGCGGATCAGGGGCGTGCGTTTATCGCCGGCGGCGGGCTCATAGAGGGATAGATCGCCATAGAAGCCCCAATTGCGTACCCAAAGCCCCGCGCGCAGAGCCTGATCCCAGAGGTAGCCGCGTTCCACCGCGCCAGGCGCGTCGGGAGCGGCCACGTCCCGGGCGCCGGCGAGCGCATCGGGGTCCTTTGGCCCCAGCGGATTGGCCTTCAGCCGACCGGCCAGAGATGGGAAGGCCACATTTACGTTCCGATTGTCGCCCTCCTGGTCGTATTGTAGCCCCCGTACCCCGTAATTGACCGGGGCCTCCCGCTCGGTCCAGTCATTGGTCCGCCCGGCCAGGGACCAGTTCCACCCCGTGTTGCTGCTCTCGCCGCTGTCGAAGAAGGCGTCGAGGTCAACGAATCCCAGCGCCATGGCGTGCAGATTGGGCGTTATCGCGTGACCAAATAGCGCCAGAGACGGATCGCCATTTCCCACCGGCAAGTCGCCCAGGACCTGATCATAGGTTCGGTTTTCCTTCACCACATAGATGACGTGGTGGATGTGGCGGCGCAGGAAGGCCATGGTCTCACGGTCCGCCGCGCTGGAAGCCTCCATCAAGTGGTCATTGAGCGCGACCTGGCGGGTGGCGGCGGCCAGGGCCGCCGCGTCGGGGGGCGGCAGGGTCAGGAGGCCCGCCTTTTCGAGTTGCCAGACATATTGGTTGGCGGCGCGGCAGACGAGCTCGGCATCTCGCGCGGTAGAGAGGTTGTCACGGCAGCCCTTGGCGTTGGGCCCGGGCACACTCTTGGCGTTGATGATATAAAGCCGCCGGCCGTCGGGACGCTCAGCCACGCCCGTGGGGTACCAGCCGGTTGGGATCAACCCAACGACGGCGGAGTGCGCTGGTGCGGACGCGCCCTTGGGGTCGTCGTCATCCTCATCGTCGTCCCCGTCCCCACCAGCGTCCGCCTTCGCCACGCCGCGAGCCGAAGCGTCCAGCGCGATCACCGCGACCGCATTCTCGCCGCCGTTGGCCACCAACAGGCTGCGGTGATCAGGACTCAGCGCCAGGAAATTCGATCCCGCGCCGCCGAGTCCTGCACGCGTCAGGGCGGCGGGGGCCGCGGTGGGGATGGATTCCAGGACCGTATTGGTCGCTGTGTCGATCACCAAGGCCGCATCGGTATTGTCGAGCGCGGCGTAAAGGCGCTGACCCGGGCCTTTGAGCAGATAGACGGGCTGGCCCACGGTGGAGATGCGCGCGCCAACCTGAACCCCGGCGTCCGACACGGTCAGGGCGATAATCTGACGGTCGCGCTCCGAGGCGACATAGGCATGGGTGTCGTCCGCCCAGGTCACGGCTCGTGGGAATGTGCCGCCGGCCTCGCCGGACTTGGCGTGATCGATCACGCCGGGGCGCAGATCCTGCTCCATGATTACGCCAGATTGCAGGTCGATGAGGCTGACCGAGTCATTCTGGACGTTGGACACCAGCAGGCGCTTTCCGTCGGGGCTCACCGCGAGACCGCCGGCCTCCGGCCGAACCAGCAGCCCGACCCCGGCCTTATGGCCGAGTTTGAAGACTCTCCCAGCCTTCATCGAGCCTGGCGCCCCCAGGAACTCCAGAACATCGTCGTCAACGCCGCCTGAGACGTAGAAAGCGCCGCCGGACGGCGCCCAGGCTAAGCCGATAAAGCTGTCAGCGATGGGCAGGACCTGAACCTGCTTCGGCGCGGGAGCAGCCACGTCATAAACGAAGACGTATTCGTTCGAGTCGGCCAGGATGGGACGGCCGTCCGCGCCGAACATGCGGTTGAAGCCGCTGGTCAACACCAGCAACGTCTTGCCGTCGGGCGACAGGGCGAGGGCCGAGGCTTGCCCGGCGGTGTAGTTCGGCAGGTCTGGCAGATGCGGATTGAGGGTCTCGAAGACCGCTCCCGCCGTCGCCAGGGGGGTGATGGCCTGCCCCGTAGGTGCGTAGTCAGGCGCTGCGGCGCCTGCCAGGCTCGTCAGCCCGACCAAGCTCGCTCCCACCACCAGGATGCCGAGATAATGACGAACTGACATCGGCACGACGCGCTCTCCCCGGCTGTCCCCAGGCAGACAATGCCAAATGCGTATTACCAAATCACGACGCGGCACAACCGGAGGACCTCAGAACCCCGGACGAAGGCTATCAGGTCTCCACGAAAGCCCGCTCCAGCACGTAGTCGCCGGGACTGGCGATGGATCCCTCCTCATAGCCCCTCTCTGTGAGCAGCGTCTTCAGATCCGCCAACACGGACGGCCCCCCACAAAGCATCAGGCGGTCATGGGCTGGGTTCAGCGGCGGCAGGCCGAGGTCATCAAAAATCTTCCCGGACGCCATGAGATCGGTGATCCGTCCCTGGGTATGGAAGGCCTCGCGCGTCACGGTCGGATAATAAACGAGCTTGGGCGCGATCATTTCCCCAAGATCCGGGTCCATCGGCAGTTCATGGCTTAGGAACTCGCGATAATTAAGATCGGCCACTTCCCTGACCGTGTGGGTCACCACCACCTTGTCGAACCGCTCATAGACGTCCGGATCGCGCACCAGGCTCAAAAACGGCGCGAGCCCCGTGCCTGTTCCGACCAGATAGAGAGTCTTGCCGGGCCGCAGACCGTCCAGGACCAAGGTGCCGGTGGGCTTGCGGCCGACCAGGACCTCGTCGCCCGGGACGACCTTTTGCAGGCGCGAGGTCAGGGGGCCGTCCTGAACCTTGATGGAATAGAATTCCAACTCATCGGCATAGTAGGCGCTGGCGATCGAATAGGCGCGCAAGAGCGGCTTTCCTTCCACTTCCAGACCCAGCATGACGAACTGGCCGCTGGCGAAGCGCAAGGAGGGATCGCGCGTGGTGCGCAAGGTGAACAGGCTGGGCGTCCAGTGATGAACGTGGGTGACGCGCTCGACGTTGAACGCGCCGCGCGCCTTGGTCTGGGCCGGCGCCGTGTCGGCCTCTGGCAAACTCATGGGAAGGATGATCGCCTTTCTGAAGGGATGATTTAGATGTCGCCGCCCAGGAACGGCGCGGCGCCTGGAGCGCGGGCTGTATGTATGCCGCATTCCGTCTTTTGCGAACCCGCCCAGCGCCCTGCGCGCACGGCCGCTCCCTTCTTCGTTGGCGAGGTGCAGGGCCAGCACCCCACGGAGGCGAAGCCGGCCGCGACGAGAGGATGGGCCGGCAGGGAATGCCGAACCGCATAG
>Ga0116227_10015676_pt1 | contig 11161 bp, 7 predicted proteins | sample S1TSphgellanicum_FD_89693 | JGI IMG/M metagenome (GOLD analysis project Ga0116227, IMG submission 89693) | Host-associated microbial communities from peat moss isolated from Minnesota, USA - S1T2_Fb - Sphagnum magellanicum MG | ecosystem: Host-associated > Plants > Peat moss > Unclassified... | reverse complement strand
GTGTGTGTGTGTGTGTGTTCTCAGTGCGTGCTGCTGATTGCTGCCAGCGTACACTCGCTGGACAAGCAGCGCGTGACACTCCTTCCTGTGCCGCCGGAGTCCGGTCCGGGTGCTCCGATGGCTCCAGCAGCTTCGCTCGACGTGGCGCTGCTGCGGATGCTGGAGAAGAACAGCTTCTGGCAGCTGTCCATCGCCGCGGCACAGCAGGCTCCGCTGGTGGTGGATCTGCAGCTCGCGGACAGCACACACAACTTCTTTCCAGCCGTCTACGACTATCTGAAGCAGGAGGAGAAGGCTGCTGCGGCGCAAGTGGCATACCGTGATGTGTACGGTCTGCAGGCGCGCATCACCATCGTGCCTGGCCATGGCACTCTGCCGATGAGCGGCGGCAGTCTCATGCTCCTGCCGGTGTGGAGTCAGCAGCTGAGCGGATCGTCGCTGATCTTTTCCATCTCCATGCACAACCGCGATGATCGTGCAGATTTCATCCGCGAGGTCGTGCGCGTTGTGGACAGCTGGGCCCGCGTGGAGAAGCTCCGAGCCGGCGAGTCTCGCCCGCACCACCACCTGTACGATCTGGAGTTGAGCTCCGAGGAGGCTGCGGCAGCAGAAGTGGTCTGGCGCGCTGGGGTCAGTCACAGCACGGAGTCTCCGTGAAGCACCCTGCTACTAGCCGCGGTGAAGCTGTGAACAAGCAGCTGATGCCTCGTGTTATGCTGTGCTGTGTCCCAATATGTGTTGTCTTCAGGTTGTGACTCCCGCCATCTCCGATATGATCTCGCTGACTCACTCCGTGCTGCGCTCCGACCCTGGCGACGTGCACACCAGCCGCAGCTACAACAGCGAGCACATCCGCGTGTTCGGCGGGCCGGAGGTGTCGTCCATGCTGTCTGCGCCCATCTTCGACGTCGCGGCGCTGCTCTCGCTCCCCCAGCTCCACAGGTACGTCCAGTGGCTCTGCAGATTCGCCGGCATGAGCGACAAGGATCTTGCGTGCTATGTCAAGGCGACCAAGCTCCATCACCAATTCTTCCCAGTGTGTCTGCGCCGTGTGCCGGGCCCACTGCTCTGCGCGTGGTCTCACACGTGGCGCTCGCTGCCTGCAGTGGAGAAGCTGCGACCCGCCGACATAGACAGATACGGCGAGCTGTTCGACGCCATTCACACCAACCTGATCGCGCTCGCGCCGTTCGCACTCTCTCAGATGAGGCTGGATCTGGACAAGTTGGAGCACAGGGAGCATATCGCCACGTGGCTGTGCCAGCATCAGGTGGCGAACGCGGCCCACAAGGCAGCACCAGCAGCACCAGCAGCACCAGCAGCACCAGCAGCAGCAGCAGCAGCGGCCCAAAAACGACCGATCGCGATGGTGGCTTCGGTTGGATTGGCAGCGGGTGGCAGCGGCGGTGCGTCTGACCCTGATGCGTGAAGTTCGCCTTCGAGAGTTGCCTCCCCTGTGCCGCTCTAGCTCTACTCCCTTCCCGTCCGTCTTCTCGCCCGCTTCATCCCATCATCTCACGGTGCTTCCACTGCGCTGTTCTTCGTGACCTCTTCTTTCCGCGCTGCTAGCTGCTGCAGCGCAGCCTTCTTTTCTCCACGCCCTGCATCCTTGCATCTCTTGAATTTCTCGACTCGCTGTCGCATCATGCTTCTCTGTGCTTTCCTTCGTCCCTTGCACTCCTTCACTCGGCTGGTGCGTGCCAGCTGCGTCGCACTCGCTGCAACTTACTGCCCCTGCCTTGGGCAGAGCTCTACACAGTTTCTCTCTGCGCGTGCCTTCCCATCTTTGCTCCGTGTTGTTTTCGCTGCGCTGCTCCTCGTAACCTGCTCGTTCCGCGCAGCTAGCTTGTGCACTGCAGCTCTTCTATCCTGCATTTTCCTTCTGGCTCATGGCTGCCCCGCGCCACGCCAACGCCGCGCGCTGCTCTGCGCGTCCTGTGCACGCTGGCTGGCGCAGTGGCTGCTTGATGCCTCCTGCATACGCATCTGTCCCCTCTTCTCGCACTCACAACGGCATCGCATATTCAACCTCAAACCACGATCGCAGGTCTGGAGGACATACAGACTGCTCGCAAAGGCAGTGGAACAATTGAAAGCGATGATGCGGCGTGAACAAGTGAACTAAGCGATGGGTGCGAGAGTCAGGCGGCTTTTTGCTTATGGGTCAGCGCTGGCGCTTGCGCTGGCGCTTGCGACTTGCCTTCGCGATCACGACGATGTTGTGTTCCTTGTCGTATGCGTCCACCAGTTTGTGCGGCAGGCTGGCGCGCTTGAACCAGTCCCCCGAGTCGGATGCGGCTTTGAGCTCGAATCCGACCCACTTGACCAGATACCACATGGCACCGCCTTCTTCCTCGTGCGTGTCAATGTACTCGATCTCACACTCATCAGGAGCAGGTTCGGCATCTGCTGCTGCCGGCTCGGGTTGCAGCCGCGGCTGCCGCACCAGCCTTGACAGCGGTGCAGACTCGTCTTCGTCCTCGCGCGTGGTGTGGCGCCTGCTCCTGCTGCTGGTCTCTGACTGCTCCGAGAAAGAGCCCTCCTCGTCGCTGGTGCCCGAGGTGCCTGCCGACTCGTCGCTGTCCGACTCGCAGTAGCGATCCTTCCTCGCAGTGGCTCGTGCCGACTGCCTCTTGCGCGGCTTCGGCGGGTGAGCGGCTGACTCAGCTGCAGCGGCGGGTGGCGCCACTCTGCGCTTCTTGCTCGGAGGCGCCGTCGCTGAAGACTCTGAGCCAGCAGCCGCTGCTGCAGCGGCTGCGGGCTCTTCATTGTCATGCGGCTCTCCAGCGCTAGCAGGCTGCGCGACTGCAGCGCTCTTCTGCTTGCGCTTTGTGGTAGACTTTGTTGTTGCTCCGCGCGGGCCGGCGTCTGCCTTCGCCGCGGCCGAGGCCCGCGGTCTGGCTCCGCGCACTGCCCCCTCTCGGACCCCGGTGAGATGCGCGAGCACCTGCTCATACACGTCGTCCCTCAGCTTGACGTATGGCTCGCCCGTGACCACTTTGTCCTCAGGGCCCCAGTACAGCAGCATGGCAGCAGTGACTTCACGCGCGTCCTTCCTGCTGGCGCGGTTTTTGGCGGAGGAGGGGACGAAGTGCAGCTTCTTGAAGTCCTTGACCAGCCATGGCGGCTTCATCTCCGACTTCGCGATGGCCAGCTCAGCGTCGGTCAGATCACGCGCAGGAGGCAGGTCTGGAGCAGCAGCGGGCTCACTGGACGCATCTGCTGCTGCTGTTGCTGCTGCTGCAGCAGCAGTGCCACCGGGCTGCGGCTGAGCAGTCTGACTTGCGGCAGCGTCTGCATCAGCTGCAGCTGGCTTCGCAGCCTTGGCTCGAGCCCGCTCGAGCTTGGCGAAGTGTTCGGTCCACCTGCGCTTCCAGTAGGCGTTGTTGTAGCCCAGTTTCTGCATGTCTCCGGAGTAGTAGTGGAAGAAGTGCACTGTCATCTTTGGCAGCAGAGACAGGTCCCAGCGCTCGGCCTCATCTTCCTGCTCGCGGGCGCGCGCAAGCAGCTGGTCGCGCACCTGGCACACGCACACACACACGCACGCACACACAGCGACACCACGAGGCAGTGCAGTCAGACCCGCATCCATCCATGTCTGGAGGTCCTCCAGACCTGCATGTCATTGCTTGCACGGTGCGCGCGCTCGCGTCGCGTCGTGTGCACCAGTTCGTCGGTCCTCCAAACTGCGTTGACGAGTGCAGACTGACCGTTTCGATGGCTGCGGCTGCGCCCGGCGGATCCTCCGTGGTGTGCGCACGCCAGGCTCGCTTCTTCTCCTCGTTGTTGTTGTAGATGCACAGCAGCTCCTCACCCTTGTCGATGTTGCGCGCTGCTTGTATGTATGGCACACTGGCCAGCGGGTGCTTCATCTTGGCTCCGCCCGCCAGCGTGAAGTCGCGCGTGTTGGTCTCGCGTGTGCAGTTCGTGCGATGCTGCTGGCTGGGCAGGCCGAACGCGGAGTTGAGCAGACAGCCTTTGGGCAGATCGCCGAAGCGCCTCAGCACGCCAGCGACGGCCGGGTCGCTCAGAGCCATGTGGCTGTACATGGCGAGCGGCTCGAAGGCGGACGCCGGCAGCATCTGCAGCCGCGTCTGCGCGTCGTCAGAGTCGGCCACGAAGCGCGTGATGGCGCTGGCCATCGGCAGACCGTCCAGCACGTCGTCGCTGTCGGCCATGCGCAGCACGTGCGTGCGGCTCTTTCCGCGGTCCTGAAAGTACTCCGAGTAGTGCGTGATGAAGATGCTGTAGAAGTCGATGAACTCTCCGCGGCGAATGTCGCGCGTGGCGAACGCGCCCACGGAGCACGGCGTTTGGACAGGGCTGCACGCGTAGTGCGAGGCGCGGATCTCGAACGGCGGCGGCGGCAGAGGATCGTCGCTCCGCAGCCCCAGCGCAGCACGGCGCACCTCCTGCATCCTCAGCAGCAGCTCAGCGTCCCGCGGGTCCAGCGACACCAGCCGCGGGTGCAGGGCAGGGGTGTTGATGCGCATGATCCCCGGCTCCTGCTGGCGGAACGCGAGAATGAGCTGCTGATCTCTGCGCTCATGCAGCCGCTTCGCCGCAGCTGCTGCATCGGGGTGCAGCGCTGTGATGCGGCCCAGCAGGAAGGCGTCGTTGACGTCGCTCGTCCGCATGACGGCGACGTCTCCGATCTTCGGCGGTCCGTTCGCGCGCAGGCAGCGCACGTCGATGCGCTCGTCGTCGGGGAAGATGGACGGCTCCCACAGGTCGCTGCACAGCTCCGGCGGATGGCGGTGGTAGGGGGTGCTGCGCAGGTACAGGCTCGCCTGCTTGATCTGACCTTGCGCGAGGCGCGCCTGGAAGCTGCGGTCGATGGCGTCTCGCCGATCGATCCAGATGCTCCAGAAGCGCGTCAGCTCCAGCGGCCTGTGCACCACGGCGAACTCCGCGTTCAGCATGTGCGCCTTGTACTCGCTCAGCACGGCGGTCTTCTTCTGCTGCTTCTCCGCCGCCAGCTTCTTCTCTGCTGGCGTGTGCGTGTCCTTGCGGGAGATGGTGCCTATGGCCTTGAGCCGCTGCATGAGGTCGCTGCACACGTCGCACTGGTCCGCCTGCGCCGTGGCCTTGTCCTGCATGCGCTGCAGGTGCGCGCGGTTCTCCTCGTACTCCAGCGGCGTGAGCCACAGGCCGTCCTTGGCGAACACAGACAGCATCAGCTCGATCGCCGCGGAGTCCACCACGCGCGCCAGCGTGCGGCAAGGAGGCGCGCTGAAGTGGCCCACCGCAGGGAAGATCATCTTGCGCGTGGAATAGTCACCAGTGACCTGTTTGCGGTAGTGGTGTCGCTGCTCCGGGAACGCGTCTGCCTCGTCAATGGTGTTGGCGAGGTGCCTGGTGAACAGGTACGTGGCGCCCGGCTCGCCCTCGCCCTGCCGGTCGGTCGGCCACTTCTCGATGCCGAACACGTACGACTTGCTCATGTGGCTCAGCATGGTGGAGCCGACGGACGGGTTGCTCTTGAACCAGTTGTCGAAGTCGATGCTGTGCTCGATGTCGAACAGCTCCGGCGTCACGCTGTCGAGCTCGTGCATCGTCTGCGCGGCGAAGTCGAAGTCGTCCTTCTGCCACTTCTTGGTGCGCTGGTTCGTCGGATCGTGGCGCTCCTTCGCGCTCTCGCGGAAGAAGGCTTGGAAGGCCTCCAGACTGAACAGCTCCATCTTCGCCAGGCGCTGCCGGAGCTGCGCGGTCTTGTTCGCCGCGTCCGGTACGGGCAGCTCCTGCCCGTGCTCGTCGTACGCCTGCTGCGGCGGGTCGAACAGCGCCTGGCCCTCGGCGAACAGCTCCGACAGCGCCTTCAGCCGCGTGCGATAGCAGCGACGAAACAGATCCTTCATCGCCCGCAGAGTGGGCACAGACGTGATGCGCAGGACGACTGCCCACACGCTGCACACACAGAGCACGCAGCACACACGAGCAGTCACGTCAGCCTTGGAGGACCTCCAGACATCCAGCTGACACATGTGGCACTATGACAGCACGTTGTAGGCGGGCGAGCAGTCCGTTGCCCACCCGCTGGTCGACGGTCAGTTCGGAGGTCCTCCAATGCGCATGTGTGTGCGTACCTGAACATCTGGTCCACGATGTCGTGTGTGTGCCCCACCAGCAGCATGGACATGGTGATGGCTTCGAACACGCCGTAGTGCACCAGCGCGGCCATGGCCTTGAAGAAGGTGGTGTTCTTCGCCTCGCCGCTGGTGTTGTCGAACGTGAGGTGCAGGCGGCGGGGCCACTTGGACGCGGCGTACGAGTGCGCGTCAGACAGCTGCTCCGCGCTCACGTGCATCTCGTCGAGCTGCTCTGCTGGCACGTGCGGGTTCCTCTGCTGCAGGTAGTCGCGCACCAGCTTCTGCCACTGCTTCTCGAGCACCTCGTACACGATGGTGGCGGACAGGTTCGCGCCGCCGGCCACGGACTCGTCGTTGAAGAAGGCGAGCACGGGCACGGGCGCGCCGAACGCGAACACGCCCACCACGTGCATGCCGATGAGACTGTCCACGTGTGATGCCTGCTCCTTGTTGAAGCGCGGCCGGTGGGGGATGGCGGTCTTGGACTTGTCGAAGCCGTCGAAGGTGATCGTCCACAGCTCCAGCGGCCTCCGCAGCGCATCCGCTTTCTGCTGGTCGAACAGCTTGCGCTGCGCCTTGACCGTGTTGAGGTGAGCGTCCAGATGCGCCTGCACGAGCTGCCGCTCCGGCGAGCCCTGGGCGGTCTTCGCGATGCTCGCTTGCAGCTCGTCGCAGATGGTGCAGCGGCAGACGCCTTTCTGCTTCGTCAGCTGGATGCACACGTTGCAGCGCTGGCGAAGATGTTGGATGACACGGCCCAGCGTGGACTTGCTGAAGTATTCCCCGGATGCAGGAGGCGGCTTGTCTGCCGGCGGCAGCTGCAGCTCCCATCTGTCCGGGTCCAGCTCTCGCCTCGTGTGGATGCGATCAGCAAAGTCCGCGTTCAGCGCGCTGTGCAGCGCGGGCAGATTGTGCTGGGGCAGCGTGTAGCGCGTCCTCATCTTGGAGGATCCAGCGGCGCCGGGATCGTGCTGCGCGAATGACCTGCAGTGCTCCAGCAGCAGCGCCTTGACCAGCGAGTAGCAGGCCTCCGCGCGCTGCTTGTAGATGGGCCTGTCCGCCGCTTTTTTCGCCAATGCGATGATGCGAGGGTAGTGCTTGGCCAGCGGATGCTGCGAGTTGCGCGCGTCTATCTGCGCCTTCTCCAGCACGCGCACGTTGGCCTGCAGGTTGGTCTTCGCCTTGAACTTGAACAGGCTGGTGCGGCCGATGCCGAGCGCCGCGCGGTAGCACGAGTGGCACACCGCGCAGCCGTCCCACACCACGAGCGGCTCCTGCGCCTGGCCGGTGGCGGCGTCGGGCACCTGCACGCTGGCCTCCAGCTCCGCGCACACGTGCGACGTGAACTCCTGCTTGCTGCCGAACGCCGCGCGCTTGTCGATGCGCTTGGCCATGAAGTGCACGACGGAGGCCGACGCGTGCGTGCTGCGACTGTGCACGGTGCTGCCAGCGAGGTGCGTCAGCAAGCGAGTGGTGCGAGCGCTGCTGCCTCTGAGGTTGCCGCAGCAGCGGCTGTACTCCTGCCAGTCCTTCGCGATCTGCAGCGTGGACAGCCACAGAGCGCGACCGGACTGCGCTCGCTTGAGCTCGGCCTTGAGCGCCGCCTGCTCCTCCGCGTTGCTGCGGTCGCTGGCCTGCAGCTTGCGGTACTCGTCCCAGTGCGGCAGCTGCTGGAGCTCCGTCTTGAGGAACCACGGCGCCTTGCCGCGGGGCTTGCCCACCACCTTGTCATTCAGCAGGCGGCGGATCTCCTGCTCGTTGGTCGCGGTGATCAGCACACGGTCAGCGTCCTGCTCGTCGCGCTGCGCTGCAGTCAGCGTGGCGCTGTCCGGATGCGCGCGGGCGGCTGGTCGCACTGACAGCGCGCGGTGCCTGCTCTGCTCCCCGGTGAGCGGGTCCCGCGCGGACTGCTCTGCGTGTCGTGCGGCCTTCTTGACCTGGCGAACGATGCTCCTGGTGATGCGCGCGTCGACGTCCTCGTCGCTGTCCGCCCAGTCGTCCACATCGGACTCGTCCGAGCCGGACCAGTCGCCGTCCTCGAACTCGCTGTTCACGTCCTCCTCGTCGAACAGATCGATGTCGGGGGCCAGATCGTCGTCGTCGCACGCATCAGCAGCAGCAGCAGCAGCAGCAGCGGCGGCGGCGGCGTGCGAGTCGATCGGAGCTGCAGGTGCGACGCTGGGCGGTGAGCGGGCGCTGTTGGGCTGTGGCTCCGCGCCACCTCGCGACGTCAATCCGGATCCGAAGACCTGAGCAAGAGCAGATGCTCGCGCAGATGGACTGGATGGGCTCGCACTCGACCGCCACGAGTACTCCTGCACGCGAGGCGGCTGACTGGTAGCAGCTGCAGCTGCGCGCGCTGCGCTCTGGAGGTCCTCCAAACCTGCTGGAGCGCCAGGTCTGTCACAAATTCCAGTGGCCACAGCGCCTGCTTGAGCGGATGACAGCTTGAGCCCAGCAGACGCGCACAGAGGCGTGGGCGCCTCGCTGACGCACTTTCCGGTGGCCTGATGTGTTGTGTCTGCCGACACGCGGAGGCCGCCGTGCGTGTTGGGTCGGCCTTCAGCTGGCGCACGTGGACGAGCAGCAGCCGCTGTTCCCTCCTTGTCCGCCATCTCCGCCACTGTGGGCAAGCACAGCCCGTCGACCGCAGTTGGAGAGCTGACGCCCAGCTTGGGGTCGGCCTGCTTGGCGGCGTAGAAGTGCGGAGCGCAGCGAAAGCGCGTGCGCCGCGCGGCCGCCTCGGTGATGAGCGACGCCGGATCAGTGGGCGCAGGCAGGCAGTTGCGGTGGCGGGCCACCTTGCAGCCGTCCACTTCGCACTTGATGAGCTGATCGTTCGGCGCGCAGTCGAGGCGGAAGCACATGAGGCAGTGCGGCGCCGCCTTGGCCTGTCTGGTCCAGTATCCATCTTGCGCGTCCTCCGGCGTGTCGTACGAGATGAGCAGCTCGTCCCACGTGTCCAGTGCGCCGGACTCCACGCGCTCCACCCACACAGCGTCGTGGCTGATGGCCAGCTTGCCGCCGAGCGGCGTGCGCACCCTCGCCACTTCGGACTCGCTCACAGAAGTCAGATGACAGTTCACTGCCAGGGCACAAGCACACAAAGATGAGATCATGAGCAGTGCACAGCGGTAATTGGCGCAGTTGCGCTGCTCACGTGCGTCGTGTATGTGTGCACCCACCTGCCTTCTTGCTGATGCGGCCGTCGTTGATCTGCGGCCCGGTGCTCTCCGGGTCGCCCACCACAGACACGGCCACACGTTTGTTCCTCTTCGCATCGTGGTACGCCAGCGCGTCCACGCGCACGGCGGTGCAGACATACACGCGGTGCTGCAGCGTGTCGAGCAGCGTGTCGGGCACCAGCCAGCCGCCATAGTGCGTCACAAACCTGCACGCGCACAGAGGCACACAGCACAACGGAATTAACAGTCAGCGAAGTCATTCCTGCTTGGAGGTCCTCCAGACTGCACCAGGAGGAAAAGTGTGTGTGCGAGGCTTGGAGGTCTTCCGACCCCGAGCCATGTGACTGACCGTGCTCTGCGCGCTTGCTCCGCTGTGCTCTGCGTCAGCGCTGCTGTGATGGGCGGCTGCCCATGCGTCGGGAACACCCCGAGCAGCACGGACTGGCCAGACGTCTGTAGGTTGGACGGCGCCAGTCGCGTGTCGACCGGCTGCGGACAGCTCGCCTTCGGCGCCACCGTGCGCACGTGGTACGGCATGTCGGCCAGCAGGCGCGTCCAGCGGCTGTGCTCCAGCTCCGCGGCGATGGCCTTGCGCTGACGGGCGAAGCGCTGCCGGCTGGGCCCCGAGCCCACAGACAGGTTGTAGAACAGGTGGTTGGCGGGATCGCACTCGCACTGACCCTTGCACCTGCAGCTGGACGCCACCAGCGCAGGCACGTCCTCCGGGCACACAAGCGCTTGATAATGGTACAGCTGCGCACACGCACACACACACACACACAGATATACCACGTTGAAAGACAGTGCAGCGTGTGAGCACACACGCGCTATGCAGCTGCGCCGGTCGTGCAAGTGCGCCTGTGCGCGTGTGCGTGTGACCAGGTTGGCGTAGAGCACATCGACGCGTCGCAGGGGCGGATGCAGCTGCGGCATGACGACGCAGTCTCTCAGCTGATCGGCTGCCGCGGATTGCGCAGGCACCTGCTGCTGCACGACGACGTGGATCTCCAGCTGCAGCAGCTCGGCCAGCACGGCCAGCTCGTAGCGCATGCTGCCCGCCACGCCGCTCTGCCGGATGTAGCTGGCGTACTCGTCTACGGAGCGCACGGGAAACCCATCGAGGCCACCGTCCAGAGCGAGCTCCGCCTGCAGCTGCATCACCACGGGGTGCTGCACGTGCTGGGCGTCGCGCAGCCAGTCGGCGACCGCGTGGCGCAGCTGCCGGTGCTCGTCGGGCCGGTCGTAGGCGAGGAAGGACACCACGTGGAAGAGGCAGTTGCCCTCGCCGCCGCACTCCACGATGTAGCGGCCTGCGAGGCGCCGCTGCACATCGTCTGCGAGGCTCACATGGGTGGGCGGGAACAGCCGGATGCTGCGGTGGCGGTTGGCCTGGGCAGCCGCGCCGCTGCTCGCACGCGAAGCAGCAGGGCTGGCGACTGGACTGCGCGCACAGCGGCGCTGCGCGCCAGTGCGCTGCGGCTGAGCCTCCGCTCCAGCCGCAGCGCGCGTCATCTGCCACGGGGTGCTGAGCGCACACAAGCACACACACACAGCACCGGCGCGTGAGATGCGCACTCAGCGCAACATGCGCTGGGTTGGGAGGTCCTCCAAACACCTTGCAGTGCTCTCACCACATACATGCATCGCTCGCAACGAGCGCATCTCTGGCTGACAGCGGCGCGCATGACACAGTCGCGCGCGCGCTGCACTGCAGCGGTGCATGGCATACCGCAGCTTCCACGCGCATCGGGTGGCAAACATCCCCGAGCGCCCATTTCTCCTTGTGCGCTGGCGTGCGCGGCGCTGCTCGCTCGCTGGCAGCGCTGCGCATGGAGCGCAGTGAGTGGTCGTTGGTCGGCGCTGAGCCAGCCCAACGCGACGTTACGC
>Ga0116227_10015675_pt1 | contig 11162 bp, 11 predicted proteins | sample S1TSphgellanicum_FD_89693 | JGI IMG/M metagenome (GOLD analysis project Ga0116227, IMG submission 89693) | Host-associated microbial communities from peat moss isolated from Minnesota, USA - S1T2_Fb - Sphagnum magellanicum MG | ecosystem: Host-associated > Plants > Peat moss > Unclassified... | reverse complement strand
CTTCATCACAAAATGAGGGTTTGAATGAACCACAACAAGATGGACCAAGAGAAAGGCCCCAAAAACAACGTAAGGAGTGGCCTCGTGATTGGTGGGTGGCCGCCAAAGAGGTGGAACGAGCCACCATAGCATTTTCAGAAGAACCCCAAACCGTGGAAGAGGCGTTGAATGGCGAAGATGCGAAGAAGTGGGAGATTGCCATGCAAGAAGAATACGACTCTCTTCTTGTCAACAACACTTGGTCCTTGGTGCCACTCCCCAAGGGTAGAAAACCCATTTTTTACAAATGGGTGTTCAAAATCAAACATGGGGTCCATGGTGAAGTCGAATGGTACAAGGCAAGACTTGTGGCAAGAGGTTTCACCCAAACATTTGGAGTTGATTACAATGAAACTTTTGCACCCGTTGCAAAGTTTGTGTCAATTTGTTGTATCCTTGCACTTGCGGCCATTGAAGACATGGAGATTCATCAAATGGACGTCAAAACCGCATTTCTCAATGTTGACCTTGAAGAGGAGATCTACATGGAACAACCCAAAGGATTCACACATGAAGGGGAACATCTTGTGTGTAAGCTTCACAAATCATTGTATGGCTTGAAACAATTTCCAAGGGCTTGGAACCAAAAGCTAGACGTTTTTTTGAAAAGCATAGAATTTACGAGAAGTGATGCGGACTTTACTATGTATGTTGCGCAAATGGAGGATGTGAAATTTTTCATCGTCGTCTAAATCGATGATCTCATCTTGGTGTGCAATAATAAGGACAAGCTTTTGCAAGTGAAGGAAGAACTTTCGAGAAAGTTCGAAATGAAAGATCATGGCGATTTGCATTTTTTCCTTAACATGGAAGTGGAAAGGGATCGTGCACAACGTCTTCTTTACATCAACCAAATTGGGTACCTCAAGGAAATTCTCAAATGCTTTCGCATGGAGGATTGCAAACCCATTGGAGTGCCACTTGATCCCAAGACGAAGTTGAAGAAGAATGTGAATAAGGATGATGAAATGGTGAAGGTTCCTTATCAACAAGCCGTGGGATCCTTGATGTATGCCATGTTGTGTACTCGATCCGATTTGGCATACCCAATAAGCGTGGTTAGTCAACACATGGCCAATCCAAGCCTAGAACATTGGATTGCGGTGAAACACATTTTTCGATACTTGCAAGGCACATTACAATTCAAATTATGCTTCGGAGGATTATCACCCCAAGATGTGGTCGGATATTGTGATGCAGATTAGGCCGGTGACCTTGGGATAGGAGATCCACCACAAGGTTTGTATTCATGATGGGAGGTGGAGCCACTTCGTGGAATAGCAAACGACAACCCACAATCGTTTTGTCAACCACGGCGGCAGAATACATGGCAAGTACACAAGCTACCAAGGAAACCATATGGATGACGAAGTTCATGAAAGAATTAAGGTACATGAAAGAGAAGAAGGCGATGGTGATTCGATGCGACAACCAAGGTGCAATATCATTGACGAAGAATCCCACGCAACATGCTCGAACAAAGCACATTGATGTTCAACATCACTTTGTTCGAGAACGAGTTGAAAATGGCGAAGCTATGTTCGAATATTGTTTAACGGAAGAGATGGTGGCGGATGTGCTTACCAAGGCATTATCAAAAGAACGACATTACAAATTGATAACCATGTTCGGATTAGAAACTTCATAGAGTGGGAGTGTTAGAAATATTATTCATTTCTAACTCCCAATGTTGATGAATGTGTTAAACATTCATCAAAAGGATGAATAATATTCACATCCTTGTAGTAGTTAGGTTAGGGTTTAGAAGTGGAGACTACTTAGGGTTTGGCGGCGGCTAGGGCTAGGGTTTGGTGGCGGCTAGGGTTAGGGTTAGGCGGCGGATAGGTTAGGGTTAAGTGGCGGCTACTTTAAGGTTAATAGATAGTATATAATGGAGTGGTTTTGAGTTGTCCTTCATTCTCTCCTTTCATGGTTTTTGAGTGCACATAGAGCCTTCAAGCTTTGTTAGTTGTTGCAAGCCATAGTTTTATGATTATAGCATTTGAAGCATACAACCTTTGGAATCTTCTTTTTAGTTAATACAATTGTTCCATTTCATGAACCTTGAAGCTTTCATTTCTTGCTTGTTTTCAAGTTGTTTCCAATACCATCCGTCCCGTCATCGATCCGTCCATCCGTCCAGTGCATCCATCCGTCAAGAAGATGAAGAAGAAAATGAGGTCACAGTTGTGGCTGCAGTGACACGATGATGAGGGCGGTTATAGAGAATCAGAGAAGAGGGGTGGCGGGCGGAGGGGAGGAGGCCATCCAGTTGGGTTTTGGGGTTTGCAGGCAGGCTAAAGCTAAAAACTAATTTAAAAAAACTAAAAATTGTTGAAAAAAATGAGAAACGAGAGAAGAAGTCTTTTTAAAACAACACAAAAAATTTCAAATGAAAAAAAAAGAAGACAAGTTATTAATAAATAAATAAAATGAAACAAAGTTGTAACAAAAAAGAAAAAAACAGAACAAATATATATTTTAAAAGGGGAAAAAACTTAGGAAAAAAAAAAAACACTTTGACAATTAGAAAAATAATTTAAACACTTAAAAGTAGAAACAAAATGAAAACATATAACATAAATATATTTAAACATGAAACAAAAAAGGGAAATATAGTAAAATAATCTTAAAAAGAAAATTAAACAATAGATGACAAAATATAAGAAACAAAACAGAAAGCAAAAGAAAGAGAAAAAAAACCATAGTTTTGTCTTCTTTTTCCAAACTTCAAACCTGCATCTAATCAAAGAAAAAAATAATAATAATAAATTATTTTTATTATAAAACATATTAGAAAAACTAGACTTTTTTCAAAAAAAAATATAAACAAAATAAATAAATAAATGCATGAAAATAGAAAAAAATGAAGATAGACAAAATAAGAATAGAAAAAATTAAAACATGAAACAAACATAAACAAAAAGAAAATAAGACCACAAAAAACTATAAAAAAGGAATGAAAAAAAATGAAACAAGGAAAGGGAAATACAGTAAAATAATTTTAAAAGAAAATATAATTTTACAAAAAAGAAGAAACCAATTAAAGAGTAGAAAATAAGAAAAAAATAAAACTTATAAATACAAAATAATTATAAAAACAGAAAACACATAAAAATAATAAAAATAAAAAGATAAAAGTTTGAGGAACCGGAACAACAGTAAAAAAATCTCTTATAATAGATATGGAATTCAAAAAAAAATTGAAATAATTTAATGTTAACTTATATCTTCGAAACTTCAATATTTGAAAATTTGCAAATGATATTCATCCATAATATCAAATATAATCTCGAACTTGAGTATAATCAGGAATAGTCTTAAACTTGTTCGTGTCCAATGATAAGCTTATCGCTTCCAATATTGTTGTACATTCCGATTCAGGAGGGTTTAGGGTTTAGGGTTTAGGCCCAAAACAAAACAAACATGTGGTACAAAATGGCCCACACAATGTTGTGAGTAGAATGCAAAGTGTAACCACAGTAGCCAGATCTGTGACAGTCTGCGAGTATAAATCATATGATGCACAGCTGTTGTATGTGCAATTGTTTTGCCGGATTTGACCAGCGCTAAACAAATAGAGTAGTGCAGATAACCAATAAATGAAAAAAAACCCAAATGCGATAAATGGAATAGCAGGGTATACAACCAAGCTCGGCACTGCCCCAATTGCCTGCACTGTCACCTGCATTTCCAAGCCCACAAGTTTCACAAGTACCTTGTTCAGCCCATATGCAACAACCGCAGGTATTACTCAACCTTAGGTCTTCAATTCTTTAAATAGAACCTCATGCCATAAAACAAAGAAACAAGTACATCAAGGAAAATTGAATTAATATCCTGCAAAGTTAGAAACTAGTGCACCTTGGTTATGGACAGGGCCTCAGTTACACGCTTCAGGAGAACAAACGTCATAACAACTTTCAGAAAAACAACCAAAGTCATTATAATTGCCAACGCCTTCAAATGTTCCAATTCCTGCAAAGCCATGTGACCACACCCACATAATAGCGGATTGTAATTAGCCATAACATGCATAGTAGCATTGGTAGTAATCCCTCACACACAAACAAAACAGGCCATGCTCGTCCCATATCTGCCATATATCTCTGGGAATAACAGTAACATAAAACACCAATCAATTCAATTCCTCAACCCACAAAAAGATCTGATTATCATGCAATCCTCTATAGATTGAGATGAGTTAATCTGCAACAGATTAAAATCACCAAAAGTCAGACTCCCTGCGCAATTGAATGATCCGACCAAGAATTAATCCAATTTGGGGTTTCGACTTACATAGAAAATTGCAAAGGGAGTAGACAATGTGTCGTGCACCACCTGTGGCAATATACTACCAGACTGAATCTGCACTCCATTCATAGAATTTATCGCAACCCTACTTTGGCCAAGTGTGGGGATGAAGCCCAACACTTGGAAAAAGTGAAGACTTGGAGTCCTTCGAGACTCCCGAATGTTTGGAGCTCGACACCAAGGCCCAAAACACCTTGCATGGGGGTGTTCTTGGTGTCATTGGAAAGGTCTTGAAGCGTAGATATCGAAAATGGCCTCGCATTGGCCATTTGGACATCTGTCGCCCAAGTTATGGGCAAAAGAAGGGTCGGGAGTCAAACTGGCAGTTTGACTCCCGACCACTAAAAGTTGGGAATCGACCTCTTCCCGACGTCCGAATTAAAAGTGCAATACGTGTTGAAAAGATCTCGACGAGGGCTACAACTTTGGTTCAGACCTCGTCGCGATCAGACCTGGCAGTCGGGAGTTATGAGCTCCCAAAGTCCCGGGACTCCACCCGGGACAGTTTCGGGACAATTTCGGGACTCCAACTTGGGAGTCCCGGGAAAAAGAGCCATTTGGATGTAACCTCAGCGGAGCGTCACAAAGTATACTATATGGGGGAAGGTGGTGGCTTCCCCCAAGTCCGGGCCGTGGTGTGTCTTGTGGTCCGAAGTGCCCGTGGCTTGTCCCAACACCCAAAGGTGTCCCGGAAATGTGAACTAACCACTTCGTGGTTTGTTTTGATGCAAATTCAAGCTTGATCAACTAATACCTCTTCCTAGTCTAATCCCTGGGCTCCCAACTCGACCCTCTACCCCTTTTTAGAGTTGGAAGCCGGGAGCGCCTTCCAAGTCCCAACTTTCCGCAACTATACTTTGGTGAACCCTCAAGTGGGTTCACCCCGGGACTTGGGAGTGCGTCAGAATTCCAGAGCTGCAGGAGGTTGTTTTTTGGAGCAAGTGATGGCTAACAATTCCTGTACATTGAGGAGCGCCAAAATTTCAACAAAAATCAAAACAAAGAATCAGAATAGAAGGAAAGAATAACTAAAACCCTGGACCCTAGATAGGAAAACTAAGGAGAAATCCGCAACCATGGAAACAACCATTCCTCCATGGATGTTCCTCAGAAAATACTATGTACCCAATTCCTCAAACAACTTCATGGACAGAATCTCTGAACAAATCAACTCTGCCATCCAAACGATTTCCTTCACAAATAGTTGTTGAGAGGTGAGAACTCTTCATACAGTTGACGATTTCGAATAGAACAGGGTAACATGGGCCTGTGAGATTCCTAGACGACGCGATCTAATCAGGAGTGAGTAAATCGAAGTAATCATAGCTGCGTTGCTCCCAGTCATTTTGTGACCTTAGCATGATTTTTGTAAATACAAATTGGACAAGTGGAGGAAGAAGCAGGAAAACAAAATTGGTGAAAAGAAAATGAAGGCATTCAATTGAAGAAAAAGATGAAGATGACAAAGATCTTCAAATGTTGAACAGTGTTCCATTAAAAAAACAAATTCAACATAAAAAGTCATCCAAAAAGACAATCAAAGTAGAGTATGAAAGGAAAATGATAGGAAAAATTGGGTTGATGGAAATGTTGAAACTTTGATTGCTCTTTGTGGTGAAATGGAGCTAATTTTTTTGAATAATGGCAAAAACCAAGGTTAGAGCTAGAAACCCTAAACCTAACATTCATAATAAGACCTGTAAGTCTTATTTCAAGTCTTTATATCTTTCTTTTTTTGAATTTTTTGAAAGTTTTGTAAACTACATATGGTACATCATTTCATGATGCAACTATATTTGAAAAATTGAAGTCAATTAAATAAAATGACAAGAAGTTATGAAGTTGTTCACAAAAAGGCTAAAGGGGGTTCAACCAATTTTGTTCAATTTGAGTCCTTCTCCTTTGGAATAACATAATTTTTTTGTTTTGATTTTTTTAGTTTTTTAAATTGGATATGGTGCATTAGTTCATGATGCAACTACATTTGAAAATTTGAGATCAATTGAATAAAATTAGTTTGAACCTCGTGCCTAATGCACAAGTGTGTGTGTATTTGATGATCATAATTGTTCCTCATATGTAGGCTAATTGTCAAAACCTGAGCCTTTAACTATTTCTACTTTGGAATTAGGGGTAGCACCAATATGATTTAGGTCTATTTTCCCCATACTAAGCATCACAGGTTTATGACTCCTATCATCAGGCAAATTTTCAATACATGTGTTAATCTTCTCACCATTCTGAGTGAGATGCTAGAGATCACCATTCTTAGGTCTAAAATAGCCTTCCAAACCATTTGTTCCAGAACCTCTACATGAGCCTTCCAAATTTGTAGCAAAAAGCCTTCTAACCTGACTGGCCTTATTATCCTTCATTTTTGTATGTACATGAAAAGCATCATCATTCACATTGAATGCTGCAAATCCCCTCCAACAATCAAGACTCAAATCATGATTGCACATTATGGTTATGCTCAACATTCTACATTAGGTAGACATTCACATTGCAATGAACTTTTTAGTTTCCAACAATGTTAACACCCATATGAAGTTCCAACAATATTAACACCCATTTGAAGTTCAAATAGACACCGTGCAAGAGTATGGTCTAAAGACCGCTTTGAAAATGGGCTCTCAAGGTTTGCCTTCAAAACATCGACAGTCATACTCATATGTGACCCCATAGTTTGGAAATTATCAAGTGAAGACGTGGTGGTTGCTTGACCTTCATCCTCCATGAGTGTTACCCGTAACATGCACTTTAGACCCAAAAGCCATTCCTCCTAGTAACTATTGTTGATTTGTCCATGCAATTAATGGAAATTTCACATGTTAAATGAATTATGGATGATGATCATAAAATAGTTGTCTATTAGTGGGCATCATCTAAACCCTTAAGCTTCTCTCGCTTCGCCTTACTTTTCAAGGGCAAAATAGTGTGGATGATGGTCAGCAACGTCTTGACGAAGTGGAGCTTGAGGAAGCAAGAGCTCTCCTTATAGAAGCTAAGAAACGGAAAGGCAAAAAGGCAAGAAGGCCACAGGAGATGGGGTGAATTCCTTTTGTAGTCGGCTCAGTTTCTAATGGATGCTTATGATTACAGGGCTTTGGCATGTGTGCCATCTCTTCCTATTGCTTTCTCCGCCACGTCTGTATTCCATTCTTTATCTGCCTCATCAGAGTAAATAGACCATGATGGGACGAATGGATGATTGGATGGATAGATGACGAGACAGATGGATGAAATGATGCTTCACGACGTCCTTTACTATATGTAATGATTTTATTTTATTTTTATTTATTTTTTTGCAAATTGAATATGGTACATCACTTCATGATGCAACTTTGTTCAAAGATTTCAAGTCAATCAAATAAATTAACAAGGAGTTATGATTTTTTTGCACAGGGGCTAAAGAGGTTAATTTGTTGTTCCACTTTGAATCCATCCATTTCCATACTCATGCAATCTTGTTTTCCTTTTCAATAGGGGTGGATGTGTGGACAACATTCCATACGTGACTGTTAGCTTTGATTCCCAATTTCTCAAAAGTGACCATTGTTTGTAAGAATAAATTCAACACCCTTTTCAAATAATAGAAAGAGGACAAGATGACAAATGAAGTTTCAAGGAATGATCATCATGAGTGCACATTTTATGATTTCATGGATCTTTGTTAGAGCAGAATAGGGGTTGTTTTCAAACATGTTTCGACTTCTACTTTTCATATGGATTTATAACATGAAAACATGGAACAAGTGCAAAATGGATATCACATGAAGACAAAAATAGAAGTAATTACACCATAATTTATTTTTAAAATGTAAATAAAAATTTCATGACAAGCCCTTGCAATGGGTACCAAGGCGGTGGAAAATAAGTCTATCATGGTGCAAAATATTCAACAATTGAATTTTTTATTGGAAAAAGTTGACATTCAAATGGATTGTTTAATCAACAAATTCTAATAGGTCACCTTAATATTTTTTCCTATTCTAAGCTTGATTCTGGAAAATTTGTTTTGAACTCCTTTAATATAGCCATGTAAAAGGTTATTGTCTAGTAACAAGAACAAGTTGTGTACATGTAAACAACAAGTTATAATAACAATGTCTAGTATATGGCGAAGTGGCATATCAATCCTTTTTTATAACATCCACCATCTACCTTTCAACATTCCAACTACTCTTTCTATAGCCATTCAAGTACTAGATTGTTTGAAATTCTAATAGGCTTATTCTGAAGACAATCCATTCTTCTCGCCTTTAAATGGGGAATAAAACGAAAGGTGCATTGGGTAAACCACATCACCTATCAATTTGTAAGGTAAAAGTGATCCGCTCATTGTCCTTTTGCCAATTTTAGTTTTTTCAAACGATGCCCAATCATGGTTTCTTCTTGCCTACCCAAAATCATAATCCTAAAATTTTCATTTTGCATATACTACCCCTTGTAGCAATATTGAATATTTATTTTTCTATTATGATAAGAGGTAAAGCCATTTGGAGGTGCAATGATTGGTATATGACTACTATCAATGGTTCCAAGTACATAAAGTATTCCATGTAAGGCTTCAAATTATGTTGCAATAATTATTATTTTGGCTAATGTTGGCTTCTCAAACACACGGGGTTTCAAAAGGGTTATAATTATTGCACAACACTCTTTAACATAAGTTGTACCAATGGTTACCCCATAGATCTCACCACAAGCTAACAAGGTATTTCCACTTCCCAATTTTGAAACTGTAATTGCACCTTAGTTTCCACTAGAATACATGCTTTCATATTTGTATCTATTCTACTCATTGCAAGAGCTAGCACTTGATGTAAACACTTTAAAGTAGTTGAACCTCATATGTTGGCAAAACATTCTCTCATATAAACAACCCAAAAGGTGTCACTCCATGAATCCTCTAAGCCTTTCATAGCTCCACACCATTTTATTTCTTAGATTATTTTTTCCACGATGAAAATAATGATAATTATCAATGCAAAATTTTGCTCATTAGGACAAGTTATTGTAATGCCAAAATGCTTGGAATCACATGTTTGATGACCATGAAAAGAACAAAGGTCATAAGGATGTTTTGTTTTTTTTCTTCCATGGTCTAAGAGTACTTCAAAAGTGAAAAGAAACACTAGAGAAGAAAGGGATTGAAAAAGATGAATATGAATAAGTAAATAATATGAAAGGAAATAAGAATAGAAAGTGTGAGTGAAATAAATATATTCAAAAAAATGAACAAAGGGAAAAAAATGTTAGAAAGTGTGAGAGCAAAGAAGAAAACATAAACTCTTGCATAATTAGTGTGAAAGAGAATGATGAACTTAAAAGGAAGGAGATAAGATAAGATTTTAGACCTATATTTGGACCAAAAAGGTTTACATGACTTAAGCCCAATTCATAAAAATAATATAATATATGACTTCATGTTAATCCCATTGTTGGGCCAAAGCATTCAATCTTGGGCCCATGAGCAATTTGGTCCATGCCCTCATGTAAATTAGGCCCTAACCCTTAAATGAAAGGGAGATGTAAGGTTATGGGTTGTAACTTGCAATTTGACAACCAATCATACTGTAAGAGGGGTTGGCTATGTGCTTGAAAATATCCAAGGTGAGGTCAACTCCAACTTGTAATGTGAGCGTACCACAACCCGTATTCATTTCCATATTCATGAAAAGCCCCAAAACATTCCTAGTGTAGTTGGAGGAGTGCTTACAATGCATAAGATCTCTTAGAGCATTTCAAAAAATGAAAGCTTCATTTTATAGGCATTTCGTTCTTTGAAATGCCTTGCATTTATTTATTTGTTTTTCTTTGTTACCCAATGGGTATATTGAGGGTACCCATTATTTATCATTAGATACAATAAATTTATTTTTTTGATTAAAATCCATCAATTTCAATGTCATGAAACACCCTTGCATTGGGGCATTCCCAAAATAATGGGCCCTTGGCGTTTGGCCCTAAAAGGCCATCATTTCAAGAATGTTTAAGCCTTCATGCATTACCTTACACATAAAGCATTGATAGATATTTCTTAGTGTATTTGCATGGTGCATTATTACATGAAATTTTTCTTCATGTGAAAGGTAAGACATTTTGGAAAATGAAGCATTTTCTCTTCTTATGGACATGCATTTCATTTTTTGACATGAGCCACCTTTGTTTTTCTTTTTTTCCCCATGATACCTAGCAAGTATCATGAAAAAAATGATTTTTTTTTTGGGTCAATGCTATATGTGCGATACTATGTTCAAGGCGTGGGTGTTGCCAAAAGAAACACATATTATGGGCTATTTAAAATTTTAGAAAGTAAAAGCAATTAAAACACATTAAAAAACCTTTTACTTGAAAAGAAATGCGTCACTAAAATAACAACAAACTTAGAGATAATGGAAAAGACAAAACAAAAATTAAACATCAAAATTCAAGACAATTTTTTTGTCATTGAACCTCAAAAACTTATCAAACAATGGAACCAAACGCTAAAACATCCACAAACACCAAACATTGATACAACTACATTATAATATTTATGTTCATATTCTAATAAAAATAGAACAAATATGAATAAGAAAAATCCTAAGTTACGTACTTTGCCATTTGGTGACATGGATGATACATAAAACATAAGCTTTGTTGATGAAACAAATTTTCATCCGATGTCGCAACCCCACTTCGGCCAAGTGTGGGGGTGAAGCCCAACACTTGGAAAAGTGGGAGGTTGGGAGTCTTCCGGGACTCCCGAATGTTCAGAGCTCGACAGCAAGGGGCAAAACACCTCGCATTGGGGTGTTCTTGGT
>Ga0116227_10015674_pt1 | contig 11162 bp, 14 predicted proteins | sample S1TSphgellanicum_FD_89693 | JGI IMG/M metagenome (GOLD analysis project Ga0116227, IMG submission 89693) | Host-associated microbial communities from peat moss isolated from Minnesota, USA - S1T2_Fb - Sphagnum magellanicum MG | ecosystem: Host-associated > Plants > Peat moss > Unclassified... | reverse complement strand
GCGGCAGCGCGCCAGCGCCGCCAGCAGTTCGCCGCGCACCTGGGTGCGGTTGCGCACGATCAGCGCGTCGCAGGCGGCCGCCTCGGCCCGCAGGCGCGGCGCGTCGTCCACCAGCGTCGGGGCGTAGAGCACGTCATGCGCGGCCTGCAGGCGCGCCACGGCGCGCTCGTCCATGAACTCGCCGATGACGATGCGCGAACGGGTCGCCGCGCCCATCACGCGCTCTCGAACAGGCGCGTCAGCACGAACTCGCGGTGGCCCAGGGCCTCGGCCGCGGTCAGGCGCCCGTTGGCCGTGCGCAGCATGCATTCGAGCAGCTTGTCGCCGGCCTGGTCGAGCGTGATCTCGCGCTGCAGCAGGCCCGAGGTGTCGACGTCGATGTGCTCGCTCATCAGTCGCACGGTACGCGGATTCGCGCAGATCTTGATGACCGGCACGATCGGGTTGCCGATCACGTTGCCCTGGCCGGTGGGGAAGAAATGCACCGCGTAGCCCGAGGCCGCGCACAGCGTCACCATCTCGGCCGCGGCGCTGGAGGAGTCCATGAACCACAGGCCCGGGTGCGTGGGCATCTCGGCCTTGTCGATCACGCCGTCGACCGTGCACTTCTTGCCGATCTTCTGGATGTTGCCGAGCGCCTTTTCCTCGATGGTGGTGAGGCCGCCGGCGATGTTGCCCTTGGTCGGCTGGCTGTCGCTCAGGTCGCTGGTCTTGTGGCGGTTGATCATGTCCTGGTAGCGGTTGAACATGAACATGAACTTCTCGCGCACCGCGTCATTCGCGCAGCGCGCGGCCACGATGTTCTCGCCGCCGGTGATTTCGCTGGTCTCGCCGAAGCACAGGTAGTTGCCCAGCGGGTGCAGCTTGTCGAAGGCGTTGCCCACGGTGGGGTTGGCACCGCAGCCCGAGGTGGTGTCGGACTCGCCGCACTTGGTGGAGACCCAGAGTTCGGAGATGCCGCAGACCTCGCGCTGCTTCTCGCTGGCCCACTGCACGTACTCGCGCGCGGCCTTGCTGGCGCGCATGATGGTGTCGTGGTCGCCATGGCCTTCGATGCCGAAGCCGACCACCGGCTTGCCGGTGCTGGCGATGCCGTCCACCACCTTCTTGGTCCAGCCGTCCTCGATGCCGATGACGACGACCGCCGCCACGTTGGGGTTGCAGCCCGCGCCGATCAGGGTGCGGAAATGCAGGTCCAGGTCGGCGCCGAACTGCAGGCGGCCGTAGGGATGGGGAATCGCCATCGTGCCCTTGATGTTGTGGGCGACGGCCTCGGCGGCGGCATTGGACAGATCGTCCAGCGGCAGGATGATGACGTGGTTGCGCACGCCCACGCGGCCGTTCTCGCGGCGATACCCGAGGAAAGTTGTGTTGTTGTCAATGACGCTCATGAAATGCTCCGAATATGTTGGATTGCCGTGTCTTTTCCAGCAGACGCCGTGGCACCGGCTTCGCCAGTCCACTGGCGTTGCGCCCTTCCGGGGGTAGGCGGCCGCAGGCCGCTTCGGGGGCTTACCACCTCTTGGTCTTGATGTTGTGCACGTGGGCGTGCTGGCCGGCCTGGATCGGCGCCACCACCTTGCCCATGTCGATGCCGTACTTCCACACGGTGTCGCCCACCGCCATGTCCTTGAGCGCCACCTTGTGGCCGATCGGGATGTCCTGCCGGGCCTTCACGTCGATCATGCGGTCCTCGTCCATGATCCAGCCGGTCATGGCCGTGCCGGCCTTTACACCTTCCACCACCACGACGGCCACGGTGTCCTTGGCGTCATGCAATACGAAATGAATCATTGAGTCTCCAGAGTGCGTGGGTTCACGAAAGCTCCGCAGTCTAGTGCGCGTCGGAGGCTTGTCAATCAAGTCATATGAATGACCTGAATGTCTGGGGAGAACTTCGCTACACTGGCCCCCGTGAACCGAACATCCCCTCCCCATGGACTGGCGCCGCTGACCGACGCGGCTTCCGCGCCGCTGTACCGCCAGGTCAAGCGCGAGCTGCTGCGCCTGATCGAGTCCGGGCGCTACGGCCCCGGCGAAACCCTGCCGAGCGAGACCGAGATCGCCCGCGCGCTGCAGGTCAGCATCGGCACCCTGCGCAAGGCGGTGGACGAACTGGTGCACGAGCATGTGCTGGTGCGCCGCCAGGGCAAGGGCACCTTCGTCGCGCTGCACAACGACGCCCGCTTCCTGTTCCAGTTCTTCCACGTCGAGCCGCGCCAGGACCTGCGCTATGGCGAGACCGCGCTCGAGCGCGAGTACCCGATGGTGGAGTGCGTGAACTTCGAGAAAGCCCGCGCCGAGGAGTCCGAGGCCGCCGCCCTGCGCATCAAAGCGGGCGACCCGGTGTTCCGCATCGACAACCGCCTCTCGCTCGGCGGCCGGGCCGTGGTCCATGACCGGCTCGCCATTCCCGGCCTGCTGTTCAAGGGCCTGACCGAGAAGCGCTTTCGCGAGCGGCCCGGCACGGTCTACAGCCTGTACCAGACCGACCACGGCATCACCGTGCTGCGCGCCCAGGAGCGCGCACGCGCCGTGGCGGCCGAGCGCGGCACGGCACGCATCCTGAACATCGCCGCCGGCCAGCCGGTGCTGGAAGTGCACCGCATCGCGCTGACCTTCGGCGAGAAGCCGGTGGAGTACCGTGTCTCGACCATCAACACACAGCTGCACGACTACGTGAGCGTGCTGTCCAAGCGCCTCTGACCCGGATGTCGATTGCCAGATGCCGATTGCTATGGATTTGATAGCTGCCCTCGCCCATGCAGAAAGGGCTGGAACCCATATTTCCTCGGAGATCAGGCGCTGGCAAAGCCGCCTGGCCGGGCTGGCCGTCACCCACAAGGCGCCGGGCGACGTGGCCACGCAGATCGATCGCGAGGCCGAGGACTGGCTGCGGGCCGAACTGCTGCGAAGCTGTCCCGGCACGCGCTTCCTGGGTGAGGAAACCGGCGGGGAACTGGGCGGCGAGCCAACATGGATCGTCGACCCGATCGACGGCACCGCCAACTATGTGCGCGGCTACCCGCAGTACGCCGTATCGATCGCGCTGGCCATCGAGCGGGAGCCGGTGCTCGGCGTGATCGTCGACCCCTGCCGCGGCGAGGTGTTCGCGGCGGCGCGCGGCCGGGGCGCCACGCTCAATGGGGCGCCGATGCACTGCGCGCAGCGCGAGGAACCGCTGCAGGCGATCGCGTCCACCGTCTTCCCCAAGCCGCGCGCGGCCTTCATGGACGACTACCTCGCCGAGTTCGGGAGGGTGATCCGCGCCTTCGGCCAGGTGCGGCGCAGCGGCTCAATGGCGCTGGAGCTGGCCTATCTCGCGGCCGGGCGGGTGGATGCCTTCTGGGAGCGCGGCATGGGCGCCTGGGACGCCGCCGCCGGCATCGTGCTGCTGCGCGAGTCGGATGCGCAGATCTGGGCCCGGGACGGCCTGCCGCTGCTGGACAGCCAGTACCTCGCCGCAGCCACGCCCGCGCTGCGGGAGGCCTTCACGGCCGTGCTCGCATCGGACCACTGAGGCCGGCGATCAGGCCCCACGCGGCCGGAACGGCGGGGCCGGCCTCAACGGCTCCTGGGCGCTGCCGGCGCCGAGGCCAGGGCCAGCACGCGCCGGCAGTCCTCGTCCTTGCCCGGCCCCGTTTCCACCGTGGCGGCCAGCGCCAGCAAGGGGTTGATCGCGCCCAGCGCCAGGACCAGCCCGGCACGCCCGGCGAGCGCCAGCTTGTCGGGTCCGGCCGAGGGCGCCGCGAAGGTACCGCCGATCTTCAAGGGCGAGCGCAGGCTCAGGATGCTGCGGTCCTTGGGCAGCGGGTCGAGCACGATGTCCAGGGTCTCCTGCGCCAGGTTGATCTGCCCGTGGCCGTTGATGACCGTGTCATCGGTATCCAGCACCAGGGTGCGGCTGGACATCAGGCCCTGCTTCACGTCGAACGCCGTCGCGGCGCAGCGCAGGCGCACGTTCCGGTCACCGCGCACCAGAAACTTGATGATCTCGCCGCCGTCCAGGCCCAGGAATTCCAGGAGGATGTTGCTGATCTCGCCCTGGCCCATCAGCAGCGCGACGTTGCCGTTGGAGCTGGCCAGCATCTGCGCCGCCGAGTTTCCCCGGGCCTGCAGGTCCACGCGGCCATTGAGCTTGCCCAGGCTGCTGCGGGTGAGCGCCACCGCCGGCAGCAGTTGGTTGAGCTGCAGCAGGCGCGCCTCCAGCCGCGTGCTCACCGCAGCCGGGTTGGCATTGGCATCGATGCGCAACTGCCCCGCCAGGCTTCCGCCGGCGATGCCCAGCGTCAGGGGGTCGAGCTGCAGGACGCCGCCGTCCAGCTTCACGTGCACGTTCATGCGGTCCAGCGGCAAGGCCTTGACATGCTGGACATCGGCCGCGCTGTACCACACGTCGGCATTCATCGCCTTGAGCCGCTCCAGGTCCAGCGTCGCCGTGGGCAGCAGCTTGCGCTGACGCGAAGCCGCCGTCCGGTCAGGGGCCGGCGCTGGCGCGGCCGCGCGCTGGCTCGAAGACGATCCGGCCGCGACTGTGGCTGTGGCCGTCCCGGTCCTGTCGGCTGGCACGCCGACCAGCGGCCCGAGGTCGTTGAAATCCAGCTCCTTCGATTGCAGCTTGCCGGACAGCAGCGGCACGGGATGGGCATAGTCGTAGACCAGGCTGCCGGACAGATCGGACCGTCCCAGCCGGCCCTGGATGCCCGCCACCGTCCAGGCCTTGGCCTGCTTGCTCAGGCGGCCTCGCAGCGCATAGGGTGGCGTCTCGGGCAGCACCACGCCGATCAGCTTGTACAGGTCGGCCAGGCTCTGCCCCTGCAGGTCGAAGCTGGCATCGGCACCGTCCAGGGAGACCAGGCTGGCCACCGTGCCGCTGGCCTTCAGGCGCGTGCGCCCCGCCGTGAGACTGACCTGCGCGGGAAAAGGCTGCTGCAACGGCGCGCTGAGCTGCAGCACGCTGCCGGTACGCCCCTGCGCCGCGAAAGGCTGCCGGGCCCAGGTGCCGCGCGCACGATAGCTCAGCGGCAGGCTCGAAGAGGCCGAGGCGTCGATGGCAAACTCCGCCACGATGTCGGCCCCGTGGCCGCTGGCGAGAAAATGCAGGCTGCCCCGGTCCACCAGCAGCGAGCCGACCTGCGGCACGGTGCTGGTATCCGAGGTGTCCTGGCCCAGTGCCCAGCTGCGCCGTCCATCGGGCTCCAGCTGCAAGGCAAGCCGGGGCTGGCGCAGGCTGACGCGCGGCAGGTCCAGCCGGCCGCGCAGCAGCGGCCAGAGACTGACATCGATCTCGGCGCCCTCGGCCTGGATCAGGTAAGGATCGCGCGCCCAGTCCGGGTTGGCGAACTCGACGCCATCCAGGCTCACGCGCAGCGTCCGGCCCAGGCGCACATCGAGATGGCGCGTGATCTCGAAATGGCGGCCCGTCCTCTCGCTCACGTAGCGGTTCAGCGGACCACGCATCAGGTCCCAGGGAAAGAAGACCAGCGCGGCCGACACGGCCGCAAGCACGGCAGCGCAGGCGCCTGCCCACCAGAGCCCCCGGCGGTGGACGGAGAACCAGGACGGCGAGTCGAGGGCATGGCCTGCCATGTCAATGCGCCGGGGCCCAGACCGCGGCATCCTCATCGGGGCCGGGGCTTGCCGCCTGCATCGCGGCCGGCACATCGAAAGCCCCCTCGGCCAGCACCTGCGCCACCGGCAGCGCCGAGGCCGCCGCGCGAGCCACGGACAACTCCGCGCGAGCCGGCTCGCCCAGCGTGATCAGCGCCGCGGCGAGCAGCGTGGACAGCAGGACCATCAGGGATTCAATGAGCAGTTTCATGACATGCGCTTCAGCGGACCATCACCTGGAACATCGCCCGGAAAGAGTCCCGGTCACGGCAGGCTTGAGCGAGTGTGGACCGCGAGCGCGGCGGCAAGGGTCGGCGCCTGCCGCCAGTGCCTGTCAGTGCCGGACTACACCCTCGGCACCCCGGTGGATGTAGGTGTCGTCCTACATCTGATCGACATAGCGGCTGGCACAATCCTTTCGCAGTGAGCCCTACATTGACACACCGACTGTTCAGCCGCCTGTGGCCGTTGAGTACCCCGCTGGAAGCAGTCAAGCCAGCGCGATGAATGGAAAGCCGTGGGACTGAGAACCTACATTGTTGAAGACAATGCGACCATCCGAGAAAACCTGATCGGTACTCTGGAGGAGCTGACATGCATCACCGCGGTGGGCGTGTCGGAGACCGAGAACGACAGCAAGGCTTGGCTGAGGCAGAACCCCGAGCACTGGGACCTGGCCATCGTCGACCTGTTTCTCAAGCAGGGCAGCGGACTGGGCGTGCTGGAAGCCTGCCGCGACCGCCAGGCCTCGCAGAAGGTGGTGGTGCTGAGCAACTATGCCACCACCGACATGCGCAAGCGCTGCGCCCAGCTTGGCGCGGATGCCGTCTTCGACAAGTCCAACGAAATCGATGCCTTGGTCGACTACTGCATCCTGCAGTGCGCCAAAACCGGTGGCGGGCCATAAGCGTCCACCCTGCATCGATGCATGGCGCGGGCCGGTGTGGAGCCCGCGACGCGGTGTCAATCGATCAGCTTGTTCTTCAGCGCGTAGTAGGTCAGGTCGCTGTTGGAGGCCAGGCTCATCTTTTCCATGAGCCGCGTGCGGTAGGTGCTGACCGTCTTGACGCTCAGGGACAGGGCCTTGGCAATGTCGCCGGCCGTCTCGCCCTTGGCCAGCCGCAGGAACACCTGGAACTCGCGCTCGGACAAATGCTCGTGCGGCGCCCCGCCGTCCTTGCGGTCAAGCTGCTGCGCCAGCAGTTCCGCCACCGCCGGCGTGATGTGGCGCCGGCCCAGCGAGATGGTGCGGATGGCGTTGACGATCTCCATCGGCTCGCACTCCTTGTTCAGGTAGCCGCTCGCGCCCTGGCGGATCAGGTTGACGGCGTAGTGCTCCTCCGGGTAGCCGCTGAGAATCAGGACGCCGACATCGGGCGCCTTGGCACGGATCATGGCCAGCGCGTCGATGCCGCTCTGCCCGGGCATGGACAGGTCCATCACCAGAACATCCATGGGCACGTTGCGCACGAGGTCGATCGCTTCGCGGCCGCTGGCGGCCTCGCCGACCACGCGCAGGTCCACCTGCTCGGAAAAAAACTGCCTGAGCCCCGAACGCACGATGGCGTGGTCGTCGACGATTCCGATTTCGATCATGTCAATGTCTTTCGCTGCAACCCGCCGCGACGGGTCTCACAATACGCGGAAAGGCTGCGATCATCCCGGATGACGCAGCTCCGACTTGATTATTCACGAATTAATCGCCTTGCAGGCAACTGGAGAGCATCATGCGATGGTTTGCAATCCCGAAAATGGCAATCAGCATGCCGCTGGCGATCCTGGCGGCCTGCGTGCTGATCGGGATCAACGAAACCGGCTACAACCGCTCGATCACAGCGGCGCAGGACATCATGGAAGCCCAACAGACGCGGGCGGCCGTCAACAAGCTGCTGCAGAACATGCTCGATGCCGAAACCGGGCAGCGCGGCTACCTGCTGACGGGCGATCCGCGCTACCTGGAGCCCTACGACACGGCCACGGCCAGCATCAACCAGAACCTGGACGACCTGCGCCGGCTCTACATGCCCTACCTGAACGAGCGCGACGAATTCAGCCTGCTGTCGCGCAGCGTGTCGCGCAAACTGGCCGAGATGGACGTGTCGGTCCGGCTGCGCAAGCAGGGCAACGAGGACGCCTGGAAGTTCGTGCTGACCACCGACGTGGGCAAGGAGCAGATGGACCTGATCCGCGACCAGACCTCCAAGCTGCTGGGCATCAGCACGCAGAAGATGCAGCTGGTGCAAAGCCAGATCGCCCAGTCGCTGCAGCTCTCGCGCATCGGCATCGCCATCGTCACGATGGTCGCGCTGCTGGCGTTCTACCTGTACCTGCGCCAGACCAATGCACTCAAGCTCTCCGGCCAGCGCGAGCAGGATGCCCTGGAGAAGGAGCGCGACCGGCTGGAGCGGGAAGTGCGCGACCGCACCGCGACGCTGGCCGAACTGGCCACCCACCTGCAGCAGGTGCGCGAGGATGAGCGCGGCCATCTCGCGCGGGAATTGCACGATGAACTGGGTGCCCTGCTCACGGCGGCCAAGCTGGACGTGGCGCGGCTCAAGTCCCGGCTGGGCGCCGACTCGCCCGAGGCGCAGCAGCGACTGCAGCATCTGACCGAGACGCTGAACAGCGGCATCGCGCTGAAACGCCGCATCATCGAGGACCTGCGCCCCTCCTCGCTGTCCAATCTGGGGCTGGTGGCATCGCTCGAAATCCTGGCGCGTGAGTTCGCGGAGCGTTCGGGCCTGAGCATCACCACGGACTTCGAGGCCGTCAGCCTGGATGAACAGACGCAGCTCACCGTGTACCGGCTGGTCCAGGAATCGCTGACCAACATCGGCAAGTACGCCGAGGCCGGTCAGGTGGAGATCATCCTGCAGAACTTCGAGAGCCACGCCACCATCGCCATCAGGGATGATGGCAAGGGCTTCGACCCCGCGCAGAGCCGCCAATCGACACATGGGCTGGCCGGCATGCGGCACCGGGTGGAAGCGGCCGGCGGCCGGCTCACCGTGGCCTCGTCCGAGGGCAGGGGCACCCAGATCTCCGCGGTGCTGCCCAAGCGCTGAGAAAGCCCCGGGGATTCGAGAACACCGGACAGCGACCTGGCGTTTCCTCACCCATGCCCGCGTGTCGGCGCCGTCCTACACCGCGCCCTGTCTCCCACCGACAACCGCGCACGGTGGCCGCCGATGAGGCGGAACAGACCCTGTGCTTAAGCTAGCAGCAGGCGATTCGATCCCGAGCGCCGCGACCCGGGGGACACCTCCCGCTCAAGGAGATTCACATGCTGCACTATGCCGTTGTTTTCCTGGTGATCGCGCTGATCGCAGCCGTCTTCGGCTTTGGCGGCATCGCCGCGGGCGCCGTCGAAATCGCCAAGATCCTGTTCTTCGTCTTCGCCGTCATGGCCATCGTGAGCTTCATCGTGGGGCTCATGAAAAAAGGCTAGGGCCCCGCCCAGCCGGGCCGGCCCGAACCCCGTTCACTCCCTCTTGCATCGAACCCATGAAAAAGGAAACCGACATGACCACTCAGCTGCCCAACGGAAAAGTCCTTCGCGAAGCCCACAAGGCAACACGCCAGCTGTCCGACGACGTCCTGCAGCACGCCGAGCAGGCGGTGGAAGCCACCCGCGAGTTCGCGGATGAGGCCATCGACCAGGCCGGCGCCCAGGTCCGTGAGCTGCGCCAAGGATTCGATCCGGCGGTGGACCTGCTGGCCGCCAAGGCCAGAAAGCTGGCGCGCCGCGGCATGGCCGCGGCCTCCGACACCAGTGCCCAGGCGCAAAAAGCCCTGGCCCGCTGCGCCGACGCCACCGGCAAGTATGTGGCGGAGCAACCCGTCAAGTCGGTCCTGATCGCAGCTGCGGCGGGAGCAGCGATCGCAGCGCTGCTGATGGCCTCGCGCCATCGCGGGCGCGGCTATTGACCTATCCACGCATCCCGCGAGCACCGCACACACCCCCAGGCGCCCTATGTTGCATCCCCTTTTTTCCGTGCTGGTCAACCGGCCCGAACTGATCGCTGATCACGTCGCTGGCTATGCCGGGCTGGTCCGCGAGGAAGCCACCGGCGTTGGCACGGAACTGCTCCAGCGTGCAATCGCCCTCGCATTCGCCGTGGCCTGCGCCGCCGTCTTTCTGGCGCTGGCGGGCGTGGCGGTGATGCTCGGCGTGCTGAACCAACAGTTCCACTGGAGCCTGGTTGCGATGCCGGGTGCCGCGCTGGTCCTGGCCCTGATCGGCACGAGCATCGCCCGCAGGCCGCTGAGCCGGGAACGCTTCTCGGGCATCCGGGAGCAGTTCAACGCCGACCTGACCCTGTTGCGCGCAGCCGCGGACGCAGCATGATGCCCTCCAACCTGCCCCTGGCGCCGCAGCAGCGTCTTGCGCAGAGCCGCCGCGCCATCGCGGCGCAACTCTCGCAGGACAGGCAACCGGCCGGCACGGCCTGGACGGAGCTTGGCGAGCCGGCGCAGGACGAAGCCGGTGGCGACCACCGCGCCACTTCCAGCGGGTGGCGGCTGCTCAGGCACGCTGCGCGTGCCTGGTGGAGGCACCATCCGGTCCGTGCCGTTGCTCGCATGGCCAGGCCGGCGCTGGACAGCTATGCGCACGACAAGCCGGCGGCACTGGTGCTGATCGCCGCGGGCGCGGGGGCGGCGGCCGTGGTGCTGCGCCCCTGGCGGCTGGTGACGCTCACCGGCCTGCTGGCAGCCACCTTCAGGTCGTCGGACATCTCGCGCCTCGCCGTCTCGCTGCTGTCCAGCGAACGCCGCCCATCCCCCCTCAACAAGGAAGCCCCATGAAAACCACCCCCCATGAACATCGGGACCCTCTGGTACTCGACGGCAAGGCCCTGCAGGCCGCCGCGCGCAACCTCGATGAAGGCGCCGTGACGCCAAGCTACGGCAAGCACCGGGACGCCATCGCCCGGCTGCTCAACGACGCGCTGGCCACCGAACTAGTCTGCGTGCTGCGCTACAAGCGACACCATTTCACCGCGGTGGGCATGGCCTCGCCCCGCATCGCCGAGGAATTCATGGTGCATGCCAACGAGGAATCCGCACATGCGGACCGGCTCGCGCGGCGCATCGTCCAGCTGGGCGCCGACCCCGATTTCGCGCCGGACTCGCTGCGCGGACGCAGCCACGCGGACTATGACGACACCAAGGACCTGAAGGCCATGATCAAGGCCAACCTGGTGGCCGAGCGGATCGCCGTCGAGAGCTACCGCCAGATGATCAGCCTCATCGGCGACAAGGATCCCACCACGCGCAGGCTGCTCGAGGACATCCTCGCGCAGGAAGAAGAGCATGCGGACGAATTGAAGGACCTGCTCCAGCACTGAGCCACCCCGCCCGCAGGCAGGCGCGGTGCGGTCCGCCTGCGGTTTTTTCAACGACAGCACACCATAACCATCAACCGAAGGAAACCATCATGAAATACGCTCGGGCCATCGCATTTGCCGCACTGGCAGGCATCACCCTCATCACCACCGGCTGCGCCGTCGAGCGCGGCCAGCAGACCGTCGGCGCCTATGTCGACGATGCCG
>Ga0116227_10015673_pt1 | contig 11164 bp, 10 predicted proteins | sample S1TSphgellanicum_FD_89693 | JGI IMG/M metagenome (GOLD analysis project Ga0116227, IMG submission 89693) | Host-associated microbial communities from peat moss isolated from Minnesota, USA - S1T2_Fb - Sphagnum magellanicum MG | ecosystem: Host-associated > Plants > Peat moss > Unclassified... | reverse complement strand
CGGTTTAGCTAAGAGCAAAACGCCCTGCGCGGGCGGCGACCAGTTCATGGTGAGTATTTCCGCTTCGCGTCGGTCCTCCCGTTGCTCGGCATAAGCTTTCGTACCGACCAACGAGGACCATGGAGGCGCGACCACACCGCGCGAAGTGGTCGCGCCGTGCGCAGCGGCCTGTCCGGCAGGACAAGCCGTTTGTGTTAGCGGAAGATTGAATTAGTCTGTCGGAAGACTCTATTCCAATCCAACTTGACCGAGGCCCCATTGACTCCTGTCCGGACTTCTCCGCGCTTTGTCGCGAGCCTTCTTCCCCTTGCTGTTTCGGCTTTGTTTGTTCAGCCGCTACTGGTCGCGCCGTTGTGGGCGCAGGCACCTGCCTCCTCGCAAGCTGTGTTTGGATACCGAGACTTCGCGCAGGAGCAGGCGAAGTGGGACTCGGTCTTTATGGCTGTGCCGGATGCGAAGCTTGCCGGGGAGCACCTGAAGACACTGACGGCGGAGCCGCATTGGGCGAGTTCGCCCGAGGACTATAAGACGGCACAGTATGTCGCGGAGAAGTTCAAGGCAGCGGGGCTTGAGACGACGATCGTCCCGTACAAGGTGCTGCTGAACAAACCCGTAAAGATCGAGATTGAGGCGTTTGACGCGAGCGGCAAGAAGATCATGGCCGGCCCTACGCCGGAGCATGTCGATCCAAATAAGGATGGCGGGGATCCGTTTCAGGATGATCCGCGAATTCTTCCGGCATTCAATGGATCGAGCCCCTCGGGCGATGTGACGGGTGAGGTCGTTTATGCGAACTACGGGACGCTCGCGGACTTCAAGAAGCTGGCTGAACTGGGAGTGAGCGTCAAGGGCAAGATCGTGATTGTTCGCTACGGCGGAAACTTTCGCGGGGTGAAGGTCTATATCGCGCAAATGTATGGGGCGAAAGGCGTGTTGATCTACTCCGACCCAGCGGACGATGGGTACTTCAAGGGCGATATGTATCCGAAGGGTCCGTATCGGCCGGAATCGGCGGTGCAGCGCGGGTCGGTGCAGTTCCTGCCGATCTATCCTGGGGATCCGGAGACGCCGGGGATCGCGTCAACGCTCGATCTACCGGACTCGAAGCGGATCCCGCAGGACAAGCTCCAGGAGAACCAGCCGAGCATTCCATCGAATCCGCTGTCGTATAAGGATGCACAGCCAATCCTGGCGACGCTCGATGGGGCAGAGACGCCGCGCGAGTGGCAGGGGGCGCTTCCCTTCACCTATCACCTGGGTGGTGGGCCAAGCGTGACCGTGCACATGCACCTCGAGCAGGACACGAAGCTGCGGACGATCTGGGATGTGATTGGGACGATCGACGGTACGGACAAGAGCGCCAAGGATGACTGGGTGGTTGCGGGCAATCATCGCGATGCGTGGGTGTATGGCGCGGTCGATCCGAACTCGGGGACGGCAGCGATGCTTGAGACGGTACACGGACTGGGTGAGCTGCTGAAGCAGGGTTGGAAGCCGAAGCGAAAGATTGTCGTCGCTTCATGGGATGCAGAGGAGGAAGGGTTGATCGGCTCGACCGAATGGGCGGAGGAGCATGAGAAGCAACTTGCGCATGCAGCGGCTTACTTCAATACCGATGTGGGCGTATCCGGACCTTCGTTCAATGCTTCGGCGGTGCCCTCGCTGAAAGAGTTCGTGCGCGAGGTGACGAAGGAGGTGCCGAGCCCGGCAGGCGGGACTGTCTACGATGCCTGGAAAAAGGAGCAGAAGGAAGGAATGGGCCGACGGCGGCGGTCGGCGGATGCGGGCGGGGATGTGAATGTCGGCGATCTTGGGTCGGGCTCGGACTACACCCCGTTTATCCAGCATCTCGGCGTGCCTTCGACCGATATCGGGTCGGATGGGCCGTATGGGGTCTATCACTCAGTCTTCGACAACTACAACTGGTTTATCAAATTCGCCGATCCGACGTTTGTATATGAACAGCAGCAGGCACGGGTCTTCGGGCTTGAGATTCTGCACATGGCGGACACGGATGTGCTGCCGTATGACTATCGGGCGTATGGGAAGGCCGTGATCGGGTACCTGGAGACGGCACAGCATGACGCCACGGCTGCAAAGCTGACGCTCGACTTCTCAAGCGCGATGACGGCGGCGCAGCGGTTCGAGGCGGCTGGGGTTGCGGTGTACGCGAAGCAAGGTGCGGGCGGACCCGATGTGCAGAAGCTGAACACGGCGCTACGCGGAGCGGAAGGCGCATTGCTCAACCCGGAGGGCCTGCCGAAGCGGACGTGGTTCAAGCACACGGTCTACTCGCCGGGTGAGTTTACCGGGTATGCGGCGGTGGTGATTCCTGGAGTAACCGAGGGGATCAGCGCGGCGGATGCGGGACGGGCTCAGACGCAGCTTGCCGTGCTGACCGAGGCGTTGAACCGCGCAGCGACAGTGCTGGAGGGAGCTGTAAAGTAAAGAAAGTTCGAATTAAGTGGCAGGAAAAATGAACAAGGAAAAAAATACTGACAGTTTGCACAACTATATGTGCAAGGTGACCCAAAGGGGTTATTCGCCGAGTAAGAATTACCGATCATGATGTTTAGGACGGGTTTTCAACAGGGCCCTAAGGAGATACGGTGATTCATAACTTACTGCTTACGGTTGTTTTTCTTGGGATGGTGCTAGTGCCTGCATTTTCGGTCCTGCGGTCGGAAAAGAACTAAGTCCTGTAAACCCAAACGATCTTGCACACAAGAATGGGTCGCATCCTAGTATCGGATGCGACCCATTCTTATGTCTGATAACTCAGTAGAACTAGCCAGTAATTATCCGCGCAGCGCCATCTGCTCAGTGACAATTTGGGTAAGGTCGGGCTTCTTGAGACCGTACTCACTCTCGTTGAACTTGTCGACCTTGCTCGACCAGTTCATGGAGCAGAACTTCGGGCCGCACATGCTGCAGAAGGCTGCTTCCTTGTAGTAGTCGTCAGGCAGGGTCTCGTCGTGCATGCCGCGAGCGGTGTCGGGATCGAGCGAGAGGGCGAACTGCTTGTCCCAATCGAAGGTGTAGCGGGCGTGTGAGATGGCATCGTCGCGATCGCGTGCGCCGGGACGGTGGCGGGCGATGTCGGCGGCGTGGGCGGCGATCTTATAGGCGATGATGCCGTCCTTGACGTCCTTCTCGTTGGGGAGGCCGAGGTGTTCCTTCGGGGTCACATAGCAGAGCATGGCGGCGCCGTGCCAGCCGATCATCGCCGCGCCGATGGCGGAGGTGATGTGGTCGTAGCCGGGGGCGATGTCAGTGACCAGCGGGCCGAGAACGTAGAACGGCGCGCCATCGCAGAGCTCGACCTCCTTGTCGACCTGCTCCTTGATCTTGTCCATCGGCACGTGACCGGGGCCTTCGATCATGACCTGCACGTCGGACTTCCAGGCCTGGCGGGTGAGCTCGCCGAGGGTCTTGAGCTCCGCAAACTGAGCCTCATCCGAGGCATCGGCGACGCAGCCGGGACGAAGACCGTCGCCGAGTGAGTAGCTGACGTCATACTTCGCCATGACCTTGGTGATGCGGTCGAAGTGCTCATAAAGGAAGTTCTGGCGGTGGTGCGCGGTCATCCACTGGGCCATGATGGCGCCGCCGCGGCTGACGATGCCGGTGATGCGCTTGGCGACGAGGGGGACGTACTCGATGAGGACGCCGGCGTGGATTGTGAAGTAGTCGACGCCCTGCTGGGCCTGCTCTTCGATGACCTCGAGGTAGAGATCGATGTTGAGGTCTTCGACCTTCTTGACGCGCGAGAGCGCTTCATAGAGCGGGACTGTTCCGATTGGCACGGGCGAGTGGCGGAGGATTTGCTGGCGGATCATCGGGATATCGCCGCCGGTGGAGAGATCCATGACCGTGTCCGCGCCGAAGTGGACGGCGGTGTGGAGCTTGCGGAGCTCTTCGTCGACGTTCGAGGTAATGGCCGAGTTGCCGATGTTGGCGTTGATCTTGCAGAGCGATTCGACGCCAATCGCCATGGGCTCGAGCTCGGGGTGGTTGATGTTCGCCGGGATAATCATCGTACCCTTGGCGACCTCGCTGCGAACGAGTTCCGCCGCGATCTTCTCCTTGTGGGCGATGAAGGCCATCTCTTCGGTAATGAGGCCTTTGCGGGCGAAGTGCATCTGGCTCATGTTGGTATCGCCGGTGCGCGCCGCCTCGGCCTTGCGCTTGACGATCCACTCTCCGCGCGGGGTGGGGACGATGTAATCGTTGCCGACGGCTCCATGGCCGCCCGCACCATTCCCGTTGGAACCAGCACCGTTCCCGTTGGAATTCGTAGTACCGCTCATGCAGTCTTCCCCCTTGAATCTTGAACTGATGGCCGTTAGGCCTTCGTCCTAGAGTATATGACTTGGTAACGGGTCGGCGTGTGCCGGCGGTCACGGGCAGCGTCTTGCCTGGGCTGATAAACTATGGTGGCCATGAGTACACGCGACAAGATCCCCGTCAAGATTGTGATTGCCAGCCTCGTTATTGTCGCGACCGTTGTATATCTTGCGGTAACCGCGCAACAGGACAACAAGCAGTACTACGTCACCATCAGCGAGCTGCAGAGCATGGGGAACAAGGCGTACACGCGGCATCTGCGCGTCGCTGGGAACGTTGCTCCGGGAAGCATCCACCGGGTGGGCGCGGGCGCGAACTTCGAGCTGCTCGAACAAGGCAAGCTGCTGCAGGTGCAGTACGTGGGCTCGGAGCCGCCGCCGGACACGTTCAAGGATGACGCGCAGGCGCTGGCGGTAGGGATGTATGGGCGCGATGGCGTCTTCCACGCGACACAGCTCCAGGCCAAGTGCGCGAGCAAGTATGCTCCGGCTGATAAGAAGCCTGGAGCTGCTGCTCCGACGACCGCTGCTGCGGTTTTGCCTGCTGGACGATAAGACAACGAAATAAAGCTGTCCTGCCGGACGGGGCTGCTACGCAGGGAGCGACCACCTCGCCGTGTGTGATCGCTTTGCGTGTGCTCCCGCTGGTCGCAATGAAAGACTGTGCCGACCAACGGTAGGAGCGATGCGAGCCCGATACTCACCATGAAGTGGTCGCCGCCGCGTAGGGCGCTTTTATTTCGCTCCCAGCGCCTGCAGATAGCGATAATAGAAGTCCACGCCGCGATCGAACGAAGCGATCGAGACACGCTCATCCCGCCCATGCGCACGCATGTCGTCGGTGTCAATCGCCACACCGCTGATGCCGTAGCTGGGGATGTTATGCGCCATGGTGTAGATCGAATCTGACGCGCCAACCTCCATCTGCGGAAGAATCGGCAGGCCGGGATACATCGCCTCGACAACCTTGTGCAGCGGATCGAAGATATCGGGGCGGAGCGGCGGTGGAGCTGGTGAGACGCGATCCGTGCCCTTGGCGTAAAGCGTGCCTGCGTCGTCCTTGTACTGGACCGTGATGGCTGGATCGGCGAAGACTTTGATGAGCTCGAGGCGAGTCTCTTCCTGTGTGTGGCCGGGAAGGATGCGGCAATTAACGTTTGATTCGGCGAACTGCGGGAGCGCGTTCGGGGCCTGTCCGGCGGAGAGCATCGTCGCGACGCAGGTGGTGCGCAGGACGGAGTTATAACGAGGAATCTCAGAGAGGCGTGCGACGGCGGCGGCATCGGGTTCGGCACCCGGTGCTGTCCGTGAGACAGTGAGCATGTCGGCAGCGATCTGGTCGTGATGCTCGGCCTTCTCGAGCGTCGCCATCTCGGCGAAGTAGGCGCGGGTCACCTCGTTCAGCTCGGTTGGGAACTGGAACTTTTCGAGGCGGCTCAGGGCATCTGTGACGTGGTAGATGGCGTTGTCATGCGTGGGCAGGGAGCTGTGTCCGCCGGGATTCTTGGCCGAGAGCTCGAAGTCGCCGTAGAGCTTTTCGGTGGCCTCGACGACCATGACGACCGGCTTGGCCTTCTCGGAGTCGATGCCGCCCGAGTCCGGGTTGATCGCGACCTCGCCGTCGACCAGCTCGGGCCGGTGGGTAAGGAGCCAGTCCACGCCGTTCGATTTGCCGCCCTCTTCATCGGCGGTGAGGGCGAGGATGATGTCGCGACTGGGCACCCAGCCCTGGCGCTTAAGGCGGATGAAGTCTGTGACCATGATGGCGTCGGCGTCCTTCATGTCCTGCGTGCCGCGACCGTAGAAGTAGCCATCGCGCTCGACGAGCTGGAATGGATTGGTGGCCCACTCGGCCTGCGGGGCTTCGACGACGTCGAGGTGACCGATGATGAGGATCGGCTTGAGCTTCGCACCAGCAGCGGCGCGGTAGCGGGCCACGAGGTTCATCTTGCGATCGTTCGGTCCTGCAAGGACGAGATCGGCAGGAGCGAAGCCCACGTCGAGCAGCCGCTTGCGCATCGCCTCGGAGGCGGCAGTGACGCTGCCGACCGAGTCGGTCGTATTGATCTCGATGAGCTGCTTGAAGATCTGGTGGGAGAGATCGCGCGTCGCCGGATCGCGCGCGGGAGCCTGTGCGTGCAGCGAGGGAACGAAGGTTGCGGCGGCTAGACCAAGCGTCCAGAGAGCGGCAAAGGGCGATGCGGTGCGGAGACGATTCACAGGATTCCTTTTCGTTCGGGCATTTACTTCCCTGCCGCATGCGGCTCGGCCAACGCAGGTTGGCCGTCCGGTAGAGCGGACGCAGGAGCAGACAGTCTTTCAGGCTCTATACTCGCATGGTACCTATGCTGGTCGACGAACTTCAATCCCGGACGAAGCATCAGGCCGCCCAGGGCGCACATGGCCCCGTGGCCCGGCTCAATGGCGTCTCCAAGGTCTATGGCAGCTTCGTCGCGCTGAAAAAGATCTCGGTCGAGTTCATGCCGGGAAGCTGCACCATGGTCCTCGGCGAAAACGGCGCAGGCAAATCGACCTTGCTGCGCATGATCGCAGGTCTGATCTCCCCCTCGCACGGTACGGTCGAAGTCTTCGGCGAACCGGCGGGCGAGGATGAACGGCAGCGCGCCCGAATCGCCTATATGAGCCACGCTCCGATGCTCTATGACGAGATGTCGGCGATGGAGAATCTGAAATACTTTGGCAGCTTAGACTGCCAGGGAGCCTGCTCCTGCGTGGGTAGCCCGGAGATGGCGCTGCGCGCGGTGGGGCTTGATCCGAAGCTGAAGCGGCCTGTCGGGCAGTACTCACAGGGCATGCGGCAGCGAACGGCGCTGGCGCGGGCTTTGCAGAGCGATCCCGAGTTGCTGCTGCTCGATGAGCCGTTCTCGAATCTGGATGTCGCTTCGGCGAAGCATATGGTCGAGCTTCTGGCGGACTTTCGCACCTGGCCGGTAACCGGCGGCGGCTCGCGGACGATCCTGCTGACGACGCACCAGGCGCATCTTGGAGATCCGATCGCGGATGAGACGCTGACCATGCGGGATGGGCGAATTGTGGAGCATGTTGCCCGCTCGAAGAACGATTCCGGAGTGGCGGAGTGAGCAAGTCGACTGGATCGCACGCGGCTACGAAGACGAATGCGGCACGGCAGCTCGACTCGCTGGGCATCGCGTATGAGCTGCGGCCCTACGAGGTCGATCCCGACGACCTGACCGCGATTTCAGTTGCAAAGAAGATTGGTATGCCTCCGGAGCAGGTCTTCAAGACGCTCCTCGCGGAGTTGCATGGCGGCGAGCATGTCTTTGCCGTGATCCCGGGCGATGCGGAGCTGGATCTGAAGAAGCTGGCGCATGTGGCCGCGGCGAAGAAGGCCGAGCTGGTGTCGCTCAAAGAGGTCGAACCATTGACCGGGTACATTCGCGGCGGTGTCACCGTAATGGCGGCGAAGAAGCCGTTTCGGGCATTCGCGGATGAGACCATCGAGCTCTTCGATGCGATTTCGGTCTCGGCGGGGCAGCGCGGCTCGCAACTCATCCTCGCCCCGGCGGACTACCTGCGTGCATCCGATGCGGAGTTGGCCGATCTGACCAAGGATGCGCACCCTCCAGCGACTACGGGGTGGTCCGGATGATGAGGCTGGACGCATGAACTTTGTACGGCACGTCCTGAATCACCTGAAGAAGGATCTGCGACTGGAGTGGAGGTCCCGTGACTCGATCAACGGGATGCTCTTCTTCTCGCTACTGGTGGTCGTGGTCTTCTCGATCGCCTTCGACCCGACCGGAAACCCGACGATGACGCGGCAGATCTCGGGAGGAATTCTGTGGATCTCCCTACTCTTCGCCTCGGTCACGGCACTCAATCAGTCCTGGACCCGAGAGGTGCGGAACTCGGTGCTTGATGCGCAGCGGATGGCTCCGTCACCAGCATCTGCTCTATTTTTTGGTAAAGTCACCGCGAATTTTCTGTTTGTTTCACTTGTGGAAGTAGTACTCGCACCGTTGTTCGCTATCTTTTACAATTTGCACCCGTTAGGAAATGCCTGGATGCTCGCTTTGGTGCTTCCGCTGGGCACCTGGGCTCTTGTGGTAAATGGCACATTCTTCGCGGCTTTGAGCCTCCGCACAAAAAATCGAGAGCTCCTCCTCCCCCTCGTACTCTTTCCTATCTCGGTGCCCGCGCTGCTGGCTATGGTGAATGCGACGACTGGGATTTTGACCGGCGAGCTTGATTCGATCCAGATAAATCTCTGGATTCGACTGCTGGGTGGGTACGACGTTGTTTTCACCACGGTTTGTCTGCTTCTGTTCGGAACGGTGTTGAATGCGGAATAGAAGTTTTGATCCGGTAGAGCGAGTTGGTTTCGCGGAGGTAGAATAGCTGCACGGTGACGCGTCACGATCCATCACGGCCTGATGTTGGTAGAGACAGGAACGGCAGTTCCCTTCCCGTCCCGCTGGTGGTTGGCGCGCTGTGGACGGTCGCGACGCTGGTGGTGCTGGCGATCTCGTTTCGGCAGGCGATCTTCCTGGTCCCGGCTGAGGCGACCATGGGGAACCTGCAGCGGATCTTCTACTGGCATGTGACGAACGCCACGCTGGGGCTAGTCTTCCCATACATCAATTGCATCGCATCACTCGCGTATCTCTTCTGGCGACGGCGCGACCCTCTGAAGGCGCTTACGGCGGATGCCTGGGCGCTGGCTTCGGCGGAGGTCTCAATCGTTTTTGTAAGCATTGGGTTGCTGACCGGGATGCTTTGGGGCCGTCCGGCGTGGGGCATCTGGTGGACGTGGGATGCGCGGCTGACGACTTACCTGCTCCTCTGGCTGCTCTATGTGAGTTACCTGATTGTGCGACGCTTTTCGTCTACTGGCCAGGGACACACGCTGGCGGCCGTGCTGTCCGTCTTTGCGGCGATCGACGTGCCGATCACGTTCATGTCAATTAGTTGGTGGAGGACGCAGCATCCCGCCCCGGTACTGCGCGGCGACGGTAAGCTGGACGCGGTCTTCTGGCCTGCGGTGCTGTGGAGCTTCGCCGGATGGGCGATGTGGGGCTTGCTGATCATGACGTTCCGCTACGCGCTCGAGCGTAAACGGCAGCGTGCGGAACAGGAAGCGGCACTTGAAGCGATCGAAGCCTCACTTGAGTTGATTCAGTAATGGAGTTGGCAGGATGACCTGGCATACATTCTTCGCGGCCTTCGGCAACCCTTACCTGTGGTATGTGCCAACAGCATATTTCACGGTAGCCACCGTGCAAATCGGATATCTGGCGTGGATTGCGGTGCAATGGTTCCGTGTGCCGCGCCGGTCGGGCTACCTCGCGAACGAACGTTGATGAGTGCCAGCTTGCGATGAAGATCGCCCACCGCTAGACTCGCTGAAGTGCCTTCCCTGCTCGAACCTCGAATTTTCTTTCGCCGTGGTGTGATTGCGGCTGCGTCTGTGCTGCCGTTGGCGGCCCTTGGCTGTCACCACAGCGGCTTTCCGGATACGCCTGCGGGGTACCGGGAGTTTGCGTATGTGAGCAACTCCAAGGCGAACACGGTCAGCGTGCTCGACCTCGTCTATATGCGGCCCGACCGCACACTGCAGGTGGGGGTCGATCCTGCCGGTATGGCGGTGAATCCGGTCAAGAATGAGGTGTATGTGGTGAACACAGGCGCGCCGAATGGTGTTGGCTCCGTCTCGGTGATCGATGCGGAGCGCAATGCAGTCGTCGCGACGATTGGTGTTCATCGCCAGCCTTATGGGGTCAGCGTCGATGCGGCGGGGCGACGGGCCTACGTGGCGAACTCAGGGTCGAACTCAGTCAGCGTGATCGATCTTGAGAGCCGCAGGGAGATTGCGGTTGCCGGAACCGGGGAGAGGCCTGGGCTCGCGAAGATTTCGCCGGATATGCGGTCGCTTGTGGTGACGAACTATGGGAGCGGCAGTGTTTCGGTGTTTGGCGTGGATGCGGAGCCAGCCGGGGGTGCGTCGGCACAGAAGGATGCAGAACAGCCGCTGCATCTGCGGGCGGCGTTTCCGGGCTGCCCGGGTGCTACCGATGCCGTGATCCTGCCGGACTCGTCGAAGGCATTTGTGGCTTGCTCCGGAGGACATCAGGTGATGTCGATCAATCTGGCCGCGGCGCCTGACTCGTGGGCGGCAAGGCAGAATCCGTCGCTGCTGCAGGATCATCTTCTGGCGATGCTTGACGTTGGTCAGACGCCGGTACATCTGGCGATGAAGCCCGATGGGGGGGAGATCTTCTGCTCGAACTTTGCGTCCGACAGCGTCTCCGAGATCGCGACGACGACGAACGAGGTTGGCGGAACGTACAAGATCGGCAACAAGCCGGTGCATGGAGTGATCGGCGCGGATAACAGTACGCTATGGGTTTCGAACTTTGGAGCGGACTCGCTGAGTCTGTACAGCATTGAGGATGGCAAGCTCGAGACCAGCATTCGGACGGGCAATGCTCCGGATGCGCTGGCGTTCTCGGCGGATGAGCATCTGCTCCTAGTTGCCGATGCGCACTCGGGAGATGTCAGCGTGATCCGGACTCAGGGCAAAGAAGGGCCTGCGCTGTTTACGATTCTTCCGGCTGGAGCGGGGCCGAACGCGATTGTGGTGAAGGCAATCTCGGCGAAACACTGAAGCTCCCCCCCTCCCCCCATTCATGCAAAGTATTGGAAAAATGGCAGTTAGCTGGGGACTTGCAAAAGTAGTGCAACTCGTCGGCGCGGCTTCTGCGGGTGGGTATGTTTTTTGAGGGGTGGGTTTGTCAAGCCTACCCGTCTCACCCTTGCTTCGACTCGCATCGATCGGT